>Ga0073928_10003487_pt1 | contig 24736 bp, 22 predicted proteins | sample PaiPotPPA55metaG_FD_76969 | JGI IMG/M metagenome (GOLD analysis project Ga0073928, IMG submission 76969) | Iron sulfur acid spring bacterial and archeal communities from Banff, Canada, to study Microbial Dark Matter (Phase II) - Paint Pots PPA... ...
GACATCGTGGTCTGCTTCGTGATTTTTCCCGAGAATGTTCCTGAGTTGGAAGGCATAGCGTCTCTTCTCCTCTCGTTAGGCGATTACCTCGCCAATATTGCGGAGTCTGACCTCCAACATCACGCGTGTCAAATAAATTCAAATCTGGTGGCTGTTTCGCCGAAGTAGCTAGTTCTGACGCACCAGAGCGGCAGCTTTGTCTGAGGGTTTACGGTCTGAATTCGTAAGGAGTAGCGAACCCGCCTCGGCCTTTGACAGAGACCCGAATCACGAGGCAGGCTTCGAAAATATCTGCTGTGTCTGGCACAAGCAGTTGGTCCGTACGAACTTTAATGCTCGTGATTAATCCTAGCCGAATTTACTGCTTGCTTGAGGACGATAAACTAATCTCCCAGGCCCTAGCTGCGTCTCACCGCCGTCTGTTGGGACACGAAGACATCTAGCAAAACTTTGATTCGGTTATCAATGTCTCCGCCATCGGAAAAAACTAGGGCTGACCGACCCGGTCTCAGAAACTCAATGTCCAATTCGCAGATCAATTCGAACTCTTCCACCACTAAGGGCACAAACTCTACACTCGAACTTTTGGCATGAGCGCGCTGAATATCACCGCTCTCATCAAATCACTTCAAAGTGGGGTGCAGCTTCCAGAGCGATTCAAGCTGGCCGCTGAAATAACGCCTTACTTGATGTTTCTCCATAGCCCGAGACTTGTTTCGCTGCGCCGGTTCGTTCACACAAGATTTTGACATGGTGAATTTCATAGAAAAGAACCAATGTTCTTTGTGAGCCGAACAGGGGGTTAAATCTGTTTTGGATTTCTCAAGATGTTGGAGCCAGTCCAAAGCTGCGGGCCTTGAGGCGCCTTTTGAAGCTTCTAAACTAAAAGCTCTTTCAAACGCATCGGCAAGTGGGCTGGGAATCTGCTGTCCAACTTGAGTTCCTTTCGTTGACTTGCCTCCGACTGCAACCTAACATGTGCGCCAGATGGCAGACTCCCAATCATTGATCGGTCAGACCGTCTCCCACTACCGAATCATCGAGAAACTTGGTGGCGGCGGCATGGGTGTTGTCTACAAGGCCGAAGATACCGAACTTGGCCGTTTCGTTGGCCTCAAATTCTTACCTGATCTTCTTGCGAAAGACCCTCAAGCTCTGGAACGCTTCCGTCGTGAAGCTCGCGCCGCGTCTGCGCTGAACCATCCCAACATTTGCACGATCTACGAAATTGGCGAACAGGATCGCAGACGCTTTATCGCTATGGAATTTCTTGATGGGCAAACGCTGAAGCACTGTATCGGGAATCGCCCGATGGAACTGGAGCATCTCCTCGAGGTGGCCATCGAGATTGCCGACGCGTTGGCGGCGGCTCATTCCAAGGGCATCATCCACCGCGACATCAAACCCGCAAATCTGTTCGTGACCGAGCGCGGGCACGCCAAGATCCTGGACTTCGGCCTCGCCAAGGTCGCTTTCACTGGTGCTCTGTCCGGCTCCACCGCTCAGGGCAATGCTGGGACGATGGACGATGCGCTCCTCACCAGTCCCGGAACCGCTCTCGGTACCGCCGCCTACATGTCTCCCGAGCAAGCCCGCGGCAAGGAGCTTGACGCGCGCACAGACCTCTTCTCCTTCGGCGCAGTTCTCTACCAAATGGCCACCGGAACATTGCCCTTCCGCGGGGATACTTCGGCTAACGTATTTGACGCCATTCTGCACCAAGCACCCGTGGCAGCCGTTCGCCTCAACCCAGACTTACCCGCGAAGCTAGAAGATGTCATCAGCAAAGCCCTCGAAAAAGACCGCAACCTCCGTTACCAGACCGCAGGGGAGATGCGGGCGGACCTCCAGCGGCTGAAGCGGGATTCCCAGTCCATCCGTCACGTTGCGCCGAGCAGTACTGATGCGGCTTGGATCACCAGTTCGAGCGCACCGTCCGGCACTGGCTCAGAACCGCCCGCGTACACGACCGGTTCGGCGGTTGTGGCTGCTGCGAAACAACACAAATTCGGGCTTGCGGGCGGGGTGATTGCTGCTGTGGCGGTCTTCGCTGCGGCAGGACTTGGCGTTTACTCGCTCGTTCATCGCCCTTCATCCGCGCCGTTCCAGAATTTCAGCATCACGCAGGTCACCAATTCCAACAAAGCGGTGGGTGCGGCGATATCCCCGGACGGGAAATATGTGCTGACGGTAATGAACGATAACGGCTTGAACAGCCTGTGGCTGCGCAACGTTCCGACGGGTAGCGATACGCAAATCGTGGCCCCATCGGCTGCCACTATCCGCAGCGCTTCGTTCTCGCCCGACGGAAACTACGTTTATTTCCGCCAAGCCGAAAACGGACTCAATACCGATTTCAATCTCTATCGTGTCCCGGTTCTGGGAGGCACCCCACAAGCGGTGGTTCGCGACGTGGATAGTTCCATCAGCTTCGCCCCCGAAGGCCGGCGTATGGCATACATTCGTGGCAACGATCCCGAAGCTGGCAAGTACCGTTTGCTCAGTGCAAATCTCGATGGCACGGATCAAAAGGTGCTGTATATCGCGCCTCTGACTATTCTCGCGCGTTGGCTGGCCTGGTCCCCCGATGGCAAGAAGATCGCCTATCCAGAGTTCCAACCTGAACATGCGCTCGGCGGAATAAATCTGTTCGACTTGGATGCTGGGAAATTACAAACCCTTACCTTTGCTGACCATGCAATTTGGGAAATGGTCTGGTCGTCGGCGGCCGATGGCTTATTTGTTATCTACCAGCAAAAAGGCCCCAACTACGGCCGCCGCCAAATCGGGTTCGTCTCCGTTCCTGACGGCCAATTGCGTCCTATTTCCCGTGATACCAACAGCCATGCGACTTTGACGCTATCGGCCGATGGAAAGGCCCTGGCCACGGTACAACAGAAAGCAGTCAGCAATTTTTATGTTTTGCCTGGCGAAGGTGGCGTGACGCCCAACGTCAGTCCATTTGTTTCCGACGGTGCGCAGATCCAGCATTTCCATTGGACGCCCGACGGTGGTCTGCTCACGACAGATGGTACCCGCATCGTGCGACGCGATGCCCACGGGAAAAACCCCAGCCAGCTTGTCAGCGATCCGGCAGCTCGAATTCTCAGTATCTCGCCGTGCGGTGCGGAACATTTTGTCTTTCCGTGGGCATTTCCGGGCGGCACGAATTCCATTGGTATTTGGCGCGTAAACACGGACGGCTCCGGTCCCGCGAAGCTGGTGGACGGACAATCTGAGGAGACTCCGGTGTGTTCGCCCCATCAGAATTGGGTCTATTACGGGCCCCAGGCAAAACAGATTTGGCGTGTCCCTTGGATGGATCTGGCAAACCCGAACCGATTCCTGGCAGTGCCGTTCCTCGTGCGATCTTAATAGGACGGGGGATGGACATCTCGCCAGATGGGAAGACTTTGGCCTATCTGGTCGAAGTTTTGACTTCAGAGCGGCAAAACGGGGTCGAGAAGATCGCACTGTTAGACCTCGCAACTCTTCACTCCCCGCACTTGATGGATGTGAATCCTCGAATCTCAAGTGGTGCGCAATTTACCCCAGACGGAAAGGCGGTAGCCTATTGCGTGCGCGACAATGGTGTAGACAATATCTGGATTCAGCCAATTGACGGTTCTCCCGGCCGCCAGATGACGAAATTCGATGCGGAGCAGATTCTTTCGTTCCACTGGTCGCCGGACGGCAAGAGTCTCGGCATGCTGCGTGGTCACACCGATTCCGATGTCGTCCTGCTGCAAGAATCCAAACTATAGATTTTCACTTCACGCTCATTGGCTGGTCCGCGCCATTTGGTAGCCAGGACCGCGCAGGGCTTGGCCGGGGCGTTCCTCGGTGATGGCTCCATCCCAGAGAACCGCGCGGCCATTTACAAAAACAAATTTGACGCCAAGAGAGTAGTGAAGCGGGTCGCTGTACGTAGCCACGTCGTTGATGGTTTTGGGATCGAAGACGGTAACGTCGGCAATCATGCCCGGGCGGAGGATGCCACGGTCCAAGAGGCCGACGCGGCTGGCAGCCAGTGAGGTCATCTTCCGCACAGCCTCTTCGAGGCGCATTGTGTGCTGTTCGCGAACATATTCTGCAAGGATGCGGGGAAAAGTGCCGAAGGCTCTGGGGTGAGCCTTCGCCTTGCTGAGGGGGCCGTCTTCCGCTCGAGCTCCGGAGTCGGAGCCGAACGTGATGAGGGGATTGGACACGGCGGCGCGTACGTCTGTTTCGTCCATAATGGATATGACGACGCTGCTTTTCCCACGATCGTCGACGGCGATGTCCATAGCGGCGTCCTTCGGGTCTTTGTTCATCTGGTGGCCGATTTCTTCGAGAGTCATACCTTCGTACTTGGCAAGTTCAGGGTTTAAGGTCTGGATCAGAAGAACGCCCGCGGCGCCACCCGAGCCGCGCCACTGGTTTTGCCAGGTATCACTGGGTTCATCCATCTCTTTTTTCGCGCGAGCGCGCTTGACCGGGTCTTTCAGACGCTGGATCATTTTTTCGGTGCCACCTTCCGAAACCCAACTGGGAAAGCAGGCGATGAGATCGTTGGAGGCGCGCGCGTAGGGATAGACGCTCGCGGCGACGTCGATACCACGCGCACGCGCCGCTTCGATTCGACGAAGAACTTCTGGCATCTTGCCCCAGTTTTCACTGTAAGCAGCTTTGAGGTGCCAGATGGTGGCAGAGATATTTGCGCGCTGGGCAACAGAGAAAACTTCATCCAGAGAGTCGAAGATTTGGTCGCCTTCGGAGCGTTGGTGGGTGAAATAGACGCCACCGTACAGCCGAGCAATTTTTGCGAGTTCGACGATTTCGTCGGTGGAGGCAAAGGTGTCCGGAACATATTGCAGCGCCGTGCTGAGCCCAAAGGCACCCTGTTGCATAGCTTGGGCGACGATCTGACGCATCTGATCGAGTTCCGCCGAAGTAGCGGGGCGATTGTCTGCGCCTAAGACATAGTTGCGAACCCCACCGGCACCGACAAACGTGCCAAGGTTGATGGCGGATTTGGTGCGCTCGAAGTGACGGAAATAGTCGGCGAGCGAATACCAATCAAGGGTAACACCATATTTTATGGCCTTCTCCTCCAAATCTTTCCGCAGACGGTCATTGACAGGGGCGATGGAGTTGCCTTCGCCGGTGATTTCCGTCGTGACGCCTTGGGTAATCTTACTGGCGGCGCGATTGTCCGCGAGGATGTTGAATTCAGATTGACCCTGAACGTCGATGAAGCCTGGCGACGCAAACAGACCTGCGGCATTCAGCCGTTTGGCGGCGGAAACCTTGCTGAGATCGCCGATCGCGGCGAGGCGATCGCCGACAATGCCGATATCCGCGACATACCAAGGGGCGCCGGTGCCGTCGATAACACGGGCACCACATATAATGAAATCGTAGTGAGGCTTTTCAGCGTGGCTGAGGCCGGTAAGAAAGAGGAGGGTGAAGAAAAACAGCCAGAAGATAAGCCGGGTTTTTGTAGTCACAGGTGACCTCAAGAAATGCAAAGCACGGATGATATAACAAAAGCCCAAGCGTGCCCCACCGTCTATCGCGTCCGACTTAAAAGGGATTTCCTAAACCAAATTCCGACCGTTATTCTTTTCCCAGATAGTTGGCGATCACTGTGCCGCAGGCTTCCACAAACTCTTGTTCTGGTTTGGTGAATGTGACAGTAAAGTAGCTTTCGATGTCGAGTTCAGCCGCAAGCTTCTTGCCCACGAAAATGGGCACAACTATTTCAGATTTCACCAGAGACGATCCCACTGGACTATGCGGCCTGGCGGCTACCAGCAAACGGGTGGTTGTCGTGCAGGATGTCTCCAAAGATTCGCGATATCTTGCAGGTAAGTCGAATTCGCGTATTCGGCGTAAAGCTGCCGGCAAAAGGGCCTACGACCAAGAAGTTTGGATCCGTCCGATCGACCAGATAGAAGCCGGCCCAGTTGTAGCGCGTCATCTTCTCATGGAGCCGCTTGGCAATCCGCTCCATGAGGGACTGGACGGTCGGAGCCGTCGTGGCATAACCGCGGAATTCTTGCAGAGACTCTTCATGTGCTTTCGTCATCTTCTTTTCGACTTCTACGGCGTGCAGGTGTCGCGGACCATGTCGAGCTTCGTGACCGTCAAATCGTTCTGGGGTGATGTATCACCAGCCTTGTCATTGTCGTTGCTCGATTTTTGGGGAATGGTGCCGCTAACGGTAACCAAGTGGCCGACGTGTGGTGCGAAAGAAACGTTTTTGCTTCGCAGATTCCATAACTTCCCGTTGTCGTCCATAAGTCTGTAGCGATTATCAGCTGGACCTTTCCTCAGGCAACCAGTCACCCTTTGCGAGGAGTCGTCTGGATTGTCCTGGGCAAAGACCATCCCAACGCCAGCAAATATGGCCACGGTGAGCGCTGCGATTCTGAACTGGGCTTTCATCGATTTTCTCCATAAACAAAAACTCGGGCTTTAGCGAAGCCAGCCAACTGGCCGAATGAAACCGGTCAACAATCAATTAGATTGTCGGCAGTCGAAAAAGGTGTCAATTTATACCCCCCAGTCAAATAATCATTGATTGAAATGACTGATTGCTGGGAGTTTATGCTACCGCAGCTGGGACTCTTGTTTGAAACGGACGTCGCCGGCCGCAGTTGAGCGAACCGCGAAGTGTCAGCGAAACTGAAGTTTAGCTTTACGTAGCCGGTGGCGTACCCGGAAGTCAAATTCTAATATTCGAAAACGACTACTTTCGAGCGTTGCCTGCTATTTGTTCAAGCAATGCGATCACCTTGTTCGTCTTACGGATATAAACCGTAGGAACATAAAGGGACATTAACGCGACTATCAATGCGCTTGCACCTAGCAACGTAATTTGCCAATTCATCGATTGCCTCCAATAAAGGATTACCCTTGTCCAACTGCGCACGCATCTGAGACAGCGGCAACTATATACCTCGCAATCATCTCCGAGTCCAATTTTATTTTCGTGTGGATTGACCGTTCTTGCTAAGCCCAAAATTCGCACGCTCTTGCGCGCCCAGTGGGCTCGAATCACTTCTAGTGGGCGTAGCTCCGAGTCACTTGGGCCACTCCAAACCGGATGGCTCATGATAAGCTCTTGCCCGCAATTAGTTGCTGTGGTTGATGTGGATTCGACAATGAAATCAATGAATTATTCGGGATCTATGGGGGACGGTCCGATACTTGCAAACCTTATTGGCTCTCCGGCGCCTTGGAATCGCACCACCATTGCAGCTCTGTTAACGTTGGTCGCCTTGTGGGCTTTCAAGGTCCACTCGACGTGGGCCGCGTGGGGCGACCTTACTGTCGATTCTGGGCATGAAATGTACGTACCAGCTCTGCTGGCAGAAGGAAAAGTTCTCTATCGCGACACTTGGTTCATGTATGGGCCTGCTTCGCCATACATGAACAGTTACCTTTTCCGGTTGTTTGGAGTTCATTTGAATGTGCTTTACTGGGCTGGCAGCCTGTCCGCATTGGGCTCCGCAATATTCCTATACTTGGCTGGCATGCGTCTGTCTTCTTGGTTGGTGGGCTGGACAGCTGCCGCGGCCCTTCTGATAGAGGCGTTTCAACCGTCACTTTTCTGTTTTCCTCTGCCATATTCATTCGGCGCCGTTTACGGCTGCCTCATGGCGTGCTTGTTCATCTGGCTTATCCTCAACTCGGCAATATCAAAGGAATGGGGCTGGATGTTCGCTTTGGGCACAACATCTGCACTCGCCTTACTAATAAAGCCGGAGTTCGGCACGGCAGCGTACCTAACTGTGGGCATCTGGATAGCTCTTCGCGTCTGTGAGGAACGATCTTGGGCAGGTTTTTTAAGAGATATTTTGGCAATTCTGCCGGGCCTCGTCGTTTCCGCGCTGATCATTCGTTGGATGATTCACATCGCAGGAGTGGAATTCATCACGCAAGAAAATATCATGAGTTGGCCAACGTCATACTTTATGAAAACTTACGGTAAGGTATGGCTGGGTGTTACCGGATTTTCTCTGGCCGCCCCGGACCTGTACAATGCCGCCATACGTACTTTGCCGCTCATTGTAGCTGGATTTGTCGCCGATTGGACTCTAAGCCCGAAACGATCCGAAAGAACACCGCTGGCGCTGAAAGTAATACTGTGCCTCCTTTTTGTCGCCAGCGTCGTTGGACCAGACTTCAGGAATTTCGTAAAGAGTCCATGGTTTGTACTGGAAGTCAGCTTGGGTAGGATCTTTTTTCCCCAAGACATGGTGCTGTATGTAGGCTTGGCAGCTTGTGCCTCATGGTGGTACTTCTGGCGCAAGAGGTCGACTGGGATTGGAGCTGGCATTCCCCTTCTGCTCACATTTACTGCCGTGCTCGCGTTCAGAATTCTGATGGGTATGAGAGCCGGAGGATATGCGATTTACTATAACGGTCCGGTAGTCCTTTGTTTTTTATTATTGGCACGGCTTGTGGTTCCACGTGTTGGTCGAACACAGCGCTTCATTTTTATTGGGGAGGCATTGATTTGTGTCATGTCTCTGACAGTGGTCACGCTTACTGCGAGACGTATCGAGAGGATCGCAAAGAATTATGTCCCGCTCAGTACCCAGCGAGGGACAGTGCGAGTATCTAAGCAAATGGCAATCGAATACGCAGAGGCAATAAAGTTCATGAAGGAAAAAGCGGCTCTCAGCGAATCCGTTCTCTCCATACCGGAGGACACAAGTTTATACTTTCTGTCCGCCACGTATTGTCCAACTCGTGCTTACAACTTCACTCCAGGAGCTATAGTACCTGGTAGGATGACCGCCGAGACAATCCAGCAGATTGAACAGAAACCGGTGCGTTATCTGGTGTGGTCGAACCGCGTATTTCCAGAATATGGTGCTCCCGTCTTCGGCACGGATTTCGATCAGTCGTTGGGTGACTATCTAAAAGCGCACTACCGCGCCGTCCGCCCATTGATAACTTCTACCGATTCCACTTTGCATTGGACTGCATACATTTGGATACGCAGCCCGGAAACTGAATTAATTCAGTCCAACCAACATTAAAAACAGACCAATGAGCTATTTCTTCATACCGGAGTGGAACTCATCGAGTTCCTCAATTATCTCTGGCCCAACTATTAGGGATTATTCGTGCTTAATATCTACCACGTTAACGCCGAGTGAGTTACCTTCCTTAAGGGAAGCGGTCTAAATGTGGCCTTCTGTGTATCGCGGCCACTCTCGCAGCATCCCCTGAGGAAAAGTCGAAAAAAGGACGTTCTTGCTCTGCAAATCCCATAATTTCCGTTTTTATCGAGAAACCTGTATACGATCGCAGGGGCGGGTCCCGAGGCACCCAGTTACAAGTTGAGTCGCGGAGATGTCCTGGGCGGTTGCGATTTTCGGTACGCGGATCATAATCAAAACGAAAGTTCCAATTTCAGGGCAAAGTTTCTCTATTTACGTCGCTGGTAAATCGGTAACGATAACTCCGAATTCCATCAGCTTGCTCGCGGAAACCCGGCTTACGTTGTCTGTTAGATTGTCGGAAATGACAAAGGCGGGCGTCGATTGCTGATGGTCCGATTGGTCTAGATGAATAACCCGATGCAATACGCGAAACTGAAACCGATCGTTATGGCTGTAAGTTTCGTGCTGCTCTTACTGTCCTTGAGCGGGCTGTCGATGGCATTTTCCACGAAGAGTAGAACGCATTTCGATTTTCGCACGCAGTACACGGCAGGATACATGGTACGGACCGGCCACGCACGACAGCTTTACGATTATGATGAAACCCGGCATTTTCAAAACGAGAAAGTAAGCCAAGCGGATAAGGCGCTACCGTTCATACATCTGGCGTATGAAGCTCTGTTCTACGTCCCATTCTCGATCTTCCGCTATGAGACCGCGTATTTTTTGTTTTTCACCATAAACTTGGCGTTTCTCGCCTGGACTTTCTTCCAGATGAGGCCATATCTCGCGCACCTCGCTGAGATCTGGACATATTTGCCTGTCGCCATTTTCGTATGCTTTTTGCCTGTGACATTCGCTCTGCTTGAGGGTCAGAACTCAATCCTGTTGTTAGCACTAATGATGTTGATCTTAATGAAGTTGGAGAGGGGTAGCGAGACCGGGGCAGGAATTGTACTAGGATTGGCATCGATGAAATTCCAATATGTAATTCCCATCGTTCTGCTTTTCACGGCTTGGCGCCGGTGGCGGTTTCTTGGGGGATTCGCGATTTCCGCGGCAATCGTTGTCGGAGTCTCAATTTGGCTGACCGGAGTCGCTGGCTTTGCCTCTTATTTGCACCTGCTGGAAAGTATGAGTGCGCACTTTTCCTCACAGAATGGAATGAAACTGGGCATTCGGCCGGAATTGATGCCGAATGTCCGCGGCTTGGTCTACGCGATCAGCGGCGGTTCGTCCTCTGCAGGTACCGCAACGACATTGGTTTTATCGGCCGGCGTGTTTTTGTGGGCCGCCATCAGAGGACGTTCCTTTGCTGTGGCGTTGCTGACGGCTCTTCTCGTCAGCTATCACGAGACATTCACGGACGCCAGCCTTTTGATAATGCCGATAGGTTTGATAGCAGGGTCGGCAAAGAATGGAACGAGACGCGTTCAATATATCGGTGGACTCTGTGCAGTGATATTTATCGCGCCCGCTCTTCTGCTGCTAGTAGGTGCTCGATTTTATTTGCTGACGGTGCCCTTGCTCGGGCTTTTATTCATGTTAAATGATAAAGAACTTTCTCCGAAACAATACCATGTTTGACAGGGAGCATGTATCATTCTACGGTCTACAAGCCACCATATTTTATTCTAGCATCGTCTTCGTCGGTTCGCATGTATCAGCACATTGTTTAGGCTTGATACTGCATAGTGATTCGTGCGATTTGACATGAATGAACAGGCGCGGATACCAAAGCGTCAAAAAGTTGCCATGCCCTCTCTGGCGTCCCGTGCGCTAGTTTACATCCGTTCTCGGTGGGTCCTGATTACCGCGATATCCGTCTTGATCGTGGTGCCATGTTACTGGCACCGACGGATTGCAGCGGGCGATCTTGCAAGTCATACCTACAACGCGTGGCTCGCTCAACTCATAGGGCAGGACCACGCTCCTGGTCTTTACGTGGTGCAACAATGGAATAATGTAGTGGTCGATCTTGCGCTGCTGCATCTTGGAAACTCCGTGGGATTTATTGTCGCGGAGAGGATCGTTTCCGCAGCATGTGTCTTAGTTTTCTTCTGGGGCGCTTTTGCGTTCGTCTCGGCAGCCACCCTACGTATCCAATGGTTTCTGGTTCCAGCAATCGCGATGATTTCGTATGGCTACACATTCTATATGGGTTTCATGAATTTTTACCTATCGCTCGGGTTGGGATTTTTTGCTGCGGCGCTCTTCTGGCGCGGCACCCGCGCGGACTGGATCGGAGGCCTGGTGCTCTCGATCCTCACTCTGATGGCGCATCCGCTCGGATTTGCCTGCCTGGTGGGAACCGTGGGATACATTTCGGTCGCGGAGAAGACACGTGGGTTCTATCGTTGGGGCGTGTTTATTTCGGCATTTCTCGTATTGTACGGGCTCAACGTTTTCATTCATGCACATTACCGAAATGCCGGTAGGTTCAGCCACACTTTCTATTTTATGAATGGCGCTGATCAGCTAGTTCTCTTCGGGGCGCGATACATTTCACTGACCTGCATTGTGTTTATCTCAATTAGTCTTTGTGTTGGGTTGGCTCTAATCCCAGGAGGCAATCCGAGTCCGCCAGTAAGGACATTCCGCACGCCTTCGGAATTATGGATGTTAATGATTTTCGCTGCGGCCATGATTCCGGAATTTATCTGGCTGCCCCGGTATGGAGATAACAGCTCTTTCGGATTTGTTGTTTCCCGCCTCACGACCATGACGGCAATATTTGGAATATGCGTACTAGGTTCCACTCAGCTCGGCAAAGGGCATGTTGTGGGCCTTTCGGCCATGGCAGTCGCTTTCTTTATTTTCCAGTATGAGGATACTGGTGCGTTGAATCGCATGGAGCAGCAGGCAGAACAACTGATCCGTCTCCTGCCATATGGTCGCAGGGTTCTGGACACGACATGCACCGGGGACTCGCGTATACCTGGACATCTGGTTGACGCCGCCTGTCTCGAAAAATGTTTCTCATATTCCAACTACGAAGCCGCAACGCATCAGTTTCGGGTCCGCGCGCTACCAGGGAATACCATTGTGAGTATTTCTGCTGATGCAAACCGCCAAATGGGAGAGGGACAATATATCGTGCGAAAGGAAGATCTGCCGATATCTCAGATCTACTCATGCGATGCGGCGGACCTTAACAAGTTGTGCATCCGAGACTTGACCGCCGGAGAAAAGAACGGTCCCATCAACTGCATGCCTGAGTTAACAGACTCGCAAAAATAAACGACTAAGAGCAAATGGATGACACGATTCCACCGGCGATAGAAAATCCCGCTTGTATGGTAGACCATTGCGAAGCTCGCCGCACCCATGCAGCTGCGCAAAAACAGTCAAAATGGCTTAGGCCCACCCCCGGCCCCAGTCAACAGTGGGGCTACCGGACCGGGGCGATTTCGAAGCGGTCTCCGACCTGTGTTCCTGAACGATAAATGGTGTGAGGCGGAAGCTCAAGAACACTTTCGGCCTTCAGCGAAACTTTGGAAATTCGGAAAGGTCGTACGTGCTCCTCAACATGCACGACCTCCTTTTCTTTGCTTAGAAAAATAAGGTCGATGGGAAAGAGCATTCCAATCGTGTGCACGCCGCTCGACGGAACAATCCATAGTCCACGGCCTAGTTGTGCCCAGCGTTTTGTCTTGCCGAGTAGTCCAACAAGGCGGCGCAGGTAACTATCCGCAACCAGCGTATCCGTTGCGACAAATGTTTCCCGCGTCTTGTTATAGACGTATAGCGGTCGATGATTTTGTCCATTGCTGGACATGTATTCCCCTTCCCCAAAGTTTCATTAATGCTGGCGTTCTACTCCAAGGTCTTGCGCTTCCGTCGCCAGATGATGACCGCCAGCACCACGATCGCCAGTACCCCAGCTATTACCCGAATTGTCGTTGTGTCCATTTTTCTTCGATCCTCCGTCGCTCAAATGCGCCGCCCGAGAAGGTTAGAACGGCGTTAAAACAAGACCTTACAAGTTCGGCATCAGTTGACGCATGATTGCAATGATTGCCGGACCCAAAATCACTACCATCAAAGCCGGAAAGATGAAAAACACCAAGGCCGGCACCATTTTTACTGTCGTTTTCGCAGCCATTTCCTCAGCGCGTTGCCGGCGCTTCATCCGCAAATCGTCTGAATGAACGCGCAAAGACTGTGCGACGCTGGTTCCAAATCGCTCAGTCTGAATTAACATGGATACCAGCGCTTTAATATCATCGAGGCCAGTGCGCCGGGCGAGCTCTCGCATGGCGTCCAGGCGGGTTTTGCCGACGCGCATTTCCAAATTCACTAGCTGTAGTTCATCGCTCAATTCAGGGTGCGCCACGCTCAGTTCCTGAGCCACCCTAAGCAACGCTTGGTCTAAACCAAGACCTGCCTCTACACAAATAACGAGGAGGTCCAATCCGTCCGGAAGGGCGCGACGAAGTAATCGTTGACGTGCCCGAACCCGCCACGTCAGCCACATGTCCGGTAACAAATATCCGGCGATCGCAGCCCCGCCAATGACTAGGAACGGATTCCAGGTATAGACCCCGGTGAAGAAAACCAGCGCCAATAAGGCGGCAGGAACGAGAATCTTGAAACCTTTGATGGCCATCATGGCTTCCGAAGTGCGATATCCTGCACGTATCATCAGCAACTCGTTCTTGCCGGAGGGTGCCTTGGCGGATGGCCCTAATTTTCCGAGGTTGGCTAAGGTGTTGCGCGCAAGTTCTTTCTGTTTCGTGATAAATTTTTGTTCCTTAGGCGGAGCAGCGGTATTGAATAACCGCGAAAGTCGCCCGGCGACGCCGGCCTCAGCGGGACTAAATGCATACAAAATTGCGGCGACCACTACCAAGGACGCCAAAAACGTAAGAATCGTGATTGTCCAAACCATTGCTATCCCTCAGGCCCTTAAACTTCAATATGAATAATCTTCCAAAGAATCGCCGATCCAACAATCTGGAGTCCCGCTGCGATTCCCAGAATTGTTGGTCCTGCAGGGTCCTCAGTAAGCGTCTTCATATATTGAGGATTTAAAGCGCTCAACCCTACCAACATGAATGGCGGTATGGCAATCAGAATCGCCGCGGTCAATTTCCCCTGTGCTGTCCGGGTTTGAACTTCGCGGTGAATGCGAAATCGATCGCGAATTACTCGCGACAGACCGTCCAAAATCTCCGCTAGGTTCCCACCGGTTTCTTTTTGGATCATCAAAGAAGTAACGAAGAAACGAACGTCAATGAGAGGGACACGTTCGGTTAGGTTTAGCAGCGTATCTCGCAGCGGTAAACCAAAATTCTGTTCTTCAAACGTAGTCCGAAACTCGCCGCCTATAGGTTCGTCGGATTCCTTTGCGATCATCTCCATGCCCGTAGTGAAGGCATGTCCGGCGCGGACCGCCCGTCCCAGCAAATCTAGCGCTTCAGGAAAATGCTCCTCGAACTTTGCCAGCCTGCGCTTCCGCTGCCACATGACGAACGCGAGTGGAAGAACGGCTAAACCCAGCCCGACGAGCACGGGTCCAAAGAAAGTATGAAAATACACTACGGCCAGGAAATAACCGCCGCACGCCAAAACCAACATTATGAGAATGATCTTGCTCGGCTTGATAGTCATTCCCGCTTGAACTATGCAATCGTTGAGTTTGGTAGTCCAATTCCACCGAATCATTAAGCGGTGGATGGCTGGAACGCTGCTTAATAATTCATCGCGTACCAGACTTGTGCCTAGGCTCAGATTGCCACGCCTTTCGGCCTTGCGGACGGAATCCATGCGACGCCGAACTACTTCCTGTTTTTTGTCGGTACTTATAACCATCCACACGAAAAGGCAAATTGCTACCACGACAACGAAAGTAAGCAAAGATAGTAGGGTCGCCATAATTAATCCTTGATAGCACGTGAATTACGAGCTACGGTGCCGCTCATGCCCCAATTCGCTCACGGAGAAACGCATATTCCTCAAAATAGCTCAGCGCTGCATGGGAATTTCAAACATAGCCATAGGTAGTGAAATGCCCGTAACCTGCAATCGCTCCGCAAACTTTGGTCGAATGCCCGTGGGCACGAAGTCGCCAAGCACCTCACCGGTTTCTCGAATCCCCCGTTTCCGGTAAACAAAGATTTCCTGCATGGTGACGATTCCCCCTTCCATCCCGGTAATCTCGGCCCCGCTAACGACCTTGCGTGTACCGTCACTCAGACGGCTTACTTGGACAACCACGTCGATAGCCGAGGCAATTTGATTGCGTATTGCACGCTCCGGAATATTTAGATCGGACATGGCGACCATGGTTTCCAGTCGGCTAATAGCGTCACGCGGACTGTTTGCGTGGATGGTGGTGAGCGAGCCATCATGACCAGTGTTCATTGCTTGCAACATATCCAACGCTTCTTCGCCGCGCACCTCACCCATGATGATGCGGTCCGGCCGCATACGCAGAGAGTTAATCATCAGTTGTCGCTGGAGGACAGCACCTTTTCCTTCGATGTTTGGCGGACGAGTTTCCAGCCGAACGACGTGGTCTTGGTGAAGCTGCAATTCGGCCGCGTCCTCAATGGTTACAATTCGCTCCCGATCGGAAATGTTCGAAGAAAGTACGTTAAGAAAGGTCGTCTTGCCTGCACCGGTGCCGCCGGAAACCAAAATGTTCAATCGCGCTTTGACACATCCAGCCAAAAGTTCCATCATGGCCGGGGTAAGGCTGTTAATCCGGATTAAATCATCAGCCTGTAGAGGATCGCGGCCAAACCGCCGTATAGATAGAGAGGGGCCATCTACAGCCAGCGGCGGGATAATTGCGTTAACACGCGAACCATCGGCTAACCGGGCATCCACCATCGGCGATGACTCGTCAATGCGCCTACCGATTGCGGAAACGATGCGGTCGATGATGGCCATCAAATGTGCATCATCGCGAAATTGAATATTGGTCTGTTCAAGCATTCCGCGCCGCTCGATGTACACTCGCTTGTGTCCATTGACCAGGATGTCGGACACGGTCGGGTCGGCGAGCAGCGGCTCCAACGGTCCCAAGCCAAAAACCTCGTCAAGTACCTCTTGGGCCAGGCGTTCCCGCTCCTGCAAATTCATCGGGGTGGATTCCCCAACAACGAGCGCCTCAAGAATTATGCCTACCTCCCGTCGGACTTCTTCTCGGTTCACCTCTGTCAGCTTATCGAGATTGAGCTTTTGAATGAGCCGGCGATGAATCGCAGTTTTTACAGCTCCAAAATCAGTACGCGTTATTTGTGTTGGGGGCGGCACGCTAGATCACCTTTTTGACGGAAAAGAAAAAAGACCGCCAATGGAGCCTTTTTTGGCCGGCGCGGCGTCTTCAATTCCAGCTAGCTGCGCCGCGATTTGTCGATATCGATGGGTGAGATTGTTATTGTGATTCTCTATCAATGGAGTCCCCAGATTGCTGGATTCGCTGGCCTTACGAAAATCGTTCGGAAGACAAGCAAAAATCGGGCGACTGATGTCTTTCTGCACGCTTTTCAGTACGTCCTCATCGCCCTTGTGCCAACGGTTGATGATGATGCGGGCGCGTTCCGGCTCGATCCCGAATCCCTTTAGCGCAAGCAACCGACGCTCCAGGGTCCACAGAGAAGGGACATTCGCTTCCGCTACGATTAAGATCATGCGGGCCATTCGCAGAATTGCGCTCCATTCCGAAGAGAATTGGGAGCCCATATCCAAGAGCACGACGTCAGAAGTGCTTTGCGCGACGTTGACGACGCGTTCGAGTGATGCCACGTCGATCCGCTGCCACTCTTCGGGCTGGCTAATTCCTCCAAGAATTTCCAACTTTGTTTTATGCGGAGTAAGCAAACCTGCAAAGAAATGGCTGTCAAGCCGATCCATATTTTCCACAGCGTCCCGCACGCTGAACCGTGGATGCAGATCGAGTAATAAGTGGACGTTTCCCAGTGGCCGTGCAAAATCGAGCAGCACGACCCGTTTTTTTGCGAAGGTTGTTAGCTGCACCCCAAGATTAACCGCCACCGTCGTAGCGCCCACTCCTCCCTTAGAGCCCATCACGACGATGAGCTTCTCCAAAGAGGGTCGCTCTTTTACGTCGATATCAGCGCTAAACCGCGATAGCAATTGCCCCAAAACGTCTGCGTGAACGGGCTTTGGCAAAAAATCCTGCACGCCACTTCGCATGGCTTCCAGCAGCAACTGGTGGGTTGGCGGCATGACTGCCGACAGGGCAACGACCTTGACAGTGGGACGAAGGCGGCGCACATGCAGCGCGAAAGCAAAGAAATTCTCTGGGTCGCGGGACAGGTCGAGGAATACTACATCCGGAGCCATATCGCCGGCATCAGGCAATTTCTCCGAGGAGACCGTCCACTGCTTGATCGATTTTACCAAGCCAGTCTGTTGCAACGCCGCAGACAACTGCGCCGCGCTCGCTGCGTCATTACTAGCTATCGTCACTATTAACATGGTCCGATTTTACCCAGCCTCCGTAGGTCATTGCAAAACTTCATTTTGTCGCGTCATCTCGGTGATGCGGACTGTGATTGCCCCACAGGCAAAGGCTCCAGAAATCCCATTGGCATGGCTGGGCCCGTCGGAACAGAATCCAACGGCTGCACGATCCGGGGAGTAACAACAATGAGCAACTCGTTCTTGCTCTTGGTCAAGGAGCGGCTTTGAAATAATTTCCCTAAAATGGGGATGTCTCCGATGCCGGGAATCTTTTCCAGAAGTTCTGTAACGCGATTATCCATGAGGCCCGCGATCGCGAAACTCTGCCCATCTTTCAAATCCATTTCAGATTCCACGCGGTTTGTAATCAACGCCGGAATGGAGAACCCTTGAATAACCAAACCCTGCGAAAAATCAAGAGAACTAACTTCGGGTTTCACTTTCAAATGGATGAGACCGTCGGAGGTCAGAGTTGGGGTAAAGCTGAGCCGAATTCCAAATTCTTTGAATTGTATCGTGATTGCCGAATTCCCTGTCGAGGACTGCAAAACGGGGAACGGGAACTCACCGCCGGCCAAAAAACTCGCTTCTTTCCCGGATTGGGTCATCAAGTTCGGTTCGGCCAAGATTTGCACAACATTGTTACTTTGCAAAGCTTTGATTGTGGCAGCAAAGTCAATGTCTGGCCGGAAAATAAAAATGTTCAGCAAGTCGGTTAAGTTAAACGTCGTTCCCGTCGTTCCGACTGTCCCGGATACTGAGGGCGGCGAGAACTGCTGAGTCGAAATGGAGCCAATGTTCTTGCTACCAGGCAAACTCAAAATATTTACTCCAAGTTGACGCACCGCCAGGCGATTGACATCCGCAAATTTTACCTGCAACAAAATTTGCACACGTGGTGCGACCGGCACCTCCATCAAGCTGGTTACTTTTGGAGTAGCATTCTTCACCACTTCTAGAATCTTGTCAGCGACAGTCGCCGAAGAAATATGACCGGAGAGCATTACGACGTCTTTTGAGGTCTCAATATGGACGGCTTCCGATGGAAATACTTCATGAATTTTCTGGCTCAAGCCCAAAACGTCGATATCGACCGATACTTCGAAAGCTTGGCTCTGATCCGCCTCATCCCATATCAGCAACGAGACGCCCCCTGGCGTCTTGCCGTTGACTAATACTTGGGTCGGACTTACCACCAGCGCTTCCGCCACTGCCGGATCCGCAAGCGAAATACGCTTGATTCGGTTTGGAGAGGTGATGACCAATGACCGTCCCACCAACAGGTGAAGCGTTTGTGCGCTCTCTGATTCTTGGGCCTGTTCGGATTTTACCGGCGTTGCCGTTTCCTGAACCGACATAAAAATCCGCTGCCCTGCTAGGGCACTGTTAGTTTGCGACAACAAGAAAGCGCAAACCCCAATGATAAGTCCCAGCAGCAGCTTTCGGTTTTGGCGGTGATTGGTCATTCATCTCCCCTGGAATGTCGTCAAGGTTTAGAACCGGGAAAACTCTTATTCTCGCGCTTGCTACCAGTGATCACTTCAATGACGTATGGCGCCGGTGCGGGCGGCGGCATCGCTTTACCGGGGCCCGCGTGTTTTAACGGAGGCGCGGGTAACGCACCGCCGAACAAAGTGGCCTGCAAAACGGGCGCAGGAGCAACGATCTTCGTGTCTATGGTATTGCGCAAAGCCAACTGAAGCTTGCCTTGCGTAGCAGCCATAGTTAATTTGGCCGCATCTTCAGGGCTAACTAGCATCGTGATGACCGGAACAGTTTGCGGCTTGCCATCGCGATCCTGTTCGATCTTCTGGCCAGCAGCAAGGACTCGTACATTCTCCAAAATCGTTCGTGTCACGGTTCCAGCCCCCCCAGGAACATTTCCGGTGACAAGAATATCGACCATGGTTCCCGGAATCACGAAACCCGCGACGCTCACAACCTCGTTCACTGAGACTGACAAAGCACGCATGCCTTCAGGGATCGTGGCCGACAAACCGGCGCCAGATTGCTGCGACGCCAGCTTCGCCTCCATGATGGGCTCGTTTTGAGCCACCGGAGTAATCAACGCGCGATTGTTTGCATCTTCTATGCGCGTAATCATCCCGGCGATCGAGAGTCCGCCCGGCCAATCCACTAATTTCACATTGTTGGCGTCCAACCGCGTGCCCAGCTGCAGTGGCGCTACCGCTACCACAATGTGCTGAGTGGCGGCCGTAGGCCGCACTGTGGCAGCTTGCTTAAAGACTCGATACACAAACGTGCTAAGCACGAATGCGATGACCACGGCCACGACAAGCCCAATAATGAGCCGATTTCTATTCATGAGTCCGACCTGTCTGCCTGGGCATCAATGGACCAAGCGAGCTGCCACGAAACAAACGGCTGTAGATGCAGCTACAGCAATCCCGAAGGGAATTTTCAAGAGCTTCGGGTTGTCGAGAGAAATACTCGGATTTGGCTGAAATCCGAACGCCAGGAATCCGCGCACTAACTCCACAATATTGCCAAACGTCTCTTTCACTCGCCTCGTTTTGATGATGTGAAAAGTGCTCATGAGCCCCGCGCCGAAAATACTACCAAACAGGATAAAGAGTAAAAGAACCGGGCCTACGAAAGCGCCCACCGCTCCCATGAGCTTCCAGTCCCCTGCACCCAAAGCACGCAGCAATACAAGGGGCAGAATCAACACCAAGGCTAGTCCAGCCCCCTCCAGAGAAGCCCTAGCGCCGGGCCATCCAGAAATAAGGGAACGAAGTGTGATACCTGCAAAGATGCCCGGCACCGTGAGCCAGTTCGGGATCTTGCGAGTCCGCCAGTCCAAAGCCGCGGCGATTGCCGTCAACGCAAGAACAAAGGTCCAGATAATCTCTCGGTTGCCCATCACCGTTGGGCCCTATACGTATTGGTACTGGAAAACATCGAGGCAAGCTTTCTCGCGAACTCGAGCCCTGAGTCGCCTTCACTAATCATAGCCGACTTCACTAGCGACTTTCAGGGTCCTTCGCCGAAACAGTAACGGCCTACGTCGCACTAGTTAGCTGGGCGGAAGCATTTGAAAAGGCATTGCTGATGCCACTCGCCAAACCCTTCATGGCTGCGACGGCGAATAAGCTGATCAAAACAACGAGCAAGCCGTACTCTACCAGATCCTGGCCTTCTTCGTTCCATAATATCGATACAATTCTCATACATGTCTCCCTTGTTTTTTGGGACGAAAAAGCATCGAACCCGCCTCAACCGCGGCTAATCGTTTCGGGTGGTCACGGGGAAAATCCGCAACAAACAGCCCTTGCAAATATTCGTGCCCTCCACCCGCCGTGTACTTTTACGGGCTATTCGGCACTAAAACTGGCCGCGAAGTCATTCGTGACTTGGCGGTCAGTGAGGTTTTCAAGTTTCAAACTACGTGGAGGTGAGCTGGGCCGAGGCGTTGGAAAACGCGTTGCTGATACCACTCGCCAAACCCTGCATCGCGGCCACTGCAAATAGTGCGATCAGCACCACCAACAGGCCGTACTCGACCAGATCCTGGCCTTCTTCGTTCCATAATATCAATGCAATTTTTCTCATATATATCTCCCTTGTTTTTTGGGGACGAAAAAGCATCGAATTGTTTTTTGGGGACGAAAAAGCATCGAACCCGCCTCAACCGCGGCTAATCGTTTCGGGTGGTCGCGGGGAAAATCCGGAACAAACAGCCGTGTACTTTTACAGCCTATTCGACACTAAAACTGGCCGCGAAGTCATTCGTAACTTGGCGGCCAGTGAGGTTTTAAAGTTTGAAACTACGTGGAGGTGAGCTGGGCGGAAGCATTTGAAAAGGCATTGCTGATGCCACTCGCCAAACCCTTCATGGCTGCGACGGCGAATAAGCTGATCAAAACAACGAGCAAGCCGTACTCTACCAGATCCTGTCCTTCTTCCTCGTGCCAAAGCCTTCGTATAATGTTCATCTTTATTATCCTTTCAGATTTTATGTGTTTCCGCTACCGCGTGGGGCAACGCTACTGTATACAGAGCACCTGGGGTACCAAAGTGAACCAATTTAAATCGATGATACGGTAGGGTTTAGGTTTGTTCTATCTCCCACCGTACCTAAGCGTGTCACCGTTTGTGGACAATTCATGCCGAAGACCTACACTTAGGTGACGGCTCTTGTGATGTTAGCATTGATCCAAACCTAGAGCGGGACGGTCGTTCCAAGTCTCGATTCCGAAAGGTCTTCGCTCACGTTCCTCCGCTTCGATTCGGGCGCAATCAAAAATCCCATGACAGGCAGGGCAAGCAGACAGTATGGAAGCATGGCGGAAACCGCTAAAGATGGGTATATAAAAACTCCGGTGGAAGCCCAAATTTGCGGCGAAGATCTTCGCTCGTGCCGCAGTGCGGATTCAGCAAACCATAGTATCGGAATGATTAAGATCGTGGCGTCATGAATCAAGCCGTGATAGCTAACAAGCATTGCGACGGTGACAGCTAATGGGAAGGATGGGCGGCTACGCGACGCCAATGCGATCAGTATGCACGAAATAATCGCGGCGATTACCGTATGGTTACCAGCAGCAACTGCGAATAGCAAGCCGAAAATATTTGGCATCGCCAAAGGATAGGTTCCGTATCGCAGCTGTTCGCCGGAGGTCGTAAGACCAGCGCTCATCGATAGTAGGTATGTGGGATATGTGAGAAAGCCGCTCAAACCGCTGAGCGCTACGGAAGTGACGACTGCCGTTACTGCAGTTAAGACAAACGTGGAAACGATTCGCCATTTTTGCCACGCAAGAAACAGCAGAGCGATAGGGATGCCAAACTGAAATTTGAAAACGGTGAGACCAAGAAAGATTCCGGCACGATAATCATCGCTCCTTTCCGTCGCTACAAAGGAACACACTAGAAGGGTCAAGAGTAGTATTGAATCCTGTCCCTGAAAAAGAGCAATCCCTGTCGGAAGGAAACACGCAAAAACCATTGCGGGCAACCAACTCCAAATCTTTTGTAAGCGCGTTGTGCCGCCACGAAGCATCCGAAACGAAAGAAGGATCAACCCCAAATTTACCACGAGAAAAACCTTGTAAGCTGCACGATAAGGCAGCACTGATAGCGGGACGAAAAGGAGCGCTTCATATCCCAGATGGTTGAATGGCATCGCGCCGTGCGACGGGCTGACAACCTCAGTTTGAAATTTTGCATTTGAGTCATAGTCGTATAGCTCAGCGGCATGGCCTGTCCGGACCATAAAACCCGCTGTGTACAGCATGCAGAAGTCAGCTCGGCCACGAACCGCACGCGGATATGCCATGCCAAAATAAGCTAGCTGAATGAATAGTAGGAATCCGCAGCCGGCAACTACGAATGGACGAAAGGTCGTTCTCATAGAGCTCTGACCTGAAGGATTCCTTATAACATCCCGTTCAATTTTGACTCTTACTTCCGACCTAGAAATTACCATTCACAGGCATTAGCGCGATGCGGAAGCGACGCGACAAGGGTTAAGCCCACTCCCGACGCAGCTTGGTAGCCTCGCTGGCATTTTCGGCGTCGAATGTGATTCACCCTTCGAAAAAATCGTTAATATACTTGGCGAACATCCATCATATTACTTAACGATCGTTCACAACATCGAGCTCCTAGAAGATGCTTTAGACGTCACTACCGCTATCTAGATGCATCAGCATCTTCGCAGGCCCCTGATGGTTTCACCGATGCAGACTTCAAAACTTCTACTCGTTTTGTCTTTTGATCAAAGAAACTCGTGGAAGCAACGCAATTACAAGTCTGATTTCCGTCCATCATACCGCAACGATTTCTTAGCAAAAAATGATGGGAAATCGGTGTTCCAAATGGCGATGATAGCGGGGTAAAAAATACAGAGTGTCGTGAATGGGCCCTGGCCCAGCGACGCGTGCCTACATCAGAAAGCCGCTGCTATAATCAGCGTAAACGACAGTGTTATTTCGAGGATCTAATTCAGTGAGTCTGAAGCAGTAACAACAGGGTATTGCGTTCACTCCGACGACTTTTCGCCCCACATCACCATGTTCCATGCCAGCCAGCGCACTAGCGGCATTCGCGCGAGAAATTTGTCGAGCGTTCGCAGCGGCATCCACCAGCGCAGAGTTTGCGGTGTCTCCCGCAAAATTCTTTTCCAGTAACGGTCGGCATTGGGATTGACGCGATCCTTCAGGTAGTACTTCACAAAAAGCAGCAAAGAGGAAACCCAGAATTCGCGGTGCCCCACATTGCGAAAATATTTTTTGGCCAGCGCCAAGTCCGCGGTGGTTAGAGGAGATTCGTCGGGCGTTCGCACTTCGATGGCCATGCGGCGGTAAACGTTAATTGCGGGATTGTAGGCGAGCGGGTCATAGGAAAAAAATCGGCCGCCGGGCTTCAATGCTCGGTGCATTTGCGCGAAAAGCGAACCACGGTCCTGCACGTGATGGATGGTATTGGCAATGTAAATTATGTCGTAGGCCGCTTCCGGCAAATTCATGTCTTCGCCGCCGGAAACGAGGCCTTGCAACTTGACGCCAAATTGCGCGCCCAGCTTCAGCGCCGTTTCCACCATCTGCGGAGAAATATCCACGGTGGTAACGTCCGCGCCTTGAAGCGCGAAGTACACCGACGACTCACCTAGCCCCGCGCCAATGTCCAGCAATTTCTTCCCGCGCAAATCGCCCATGCGCTGAAGAATAAATTGGTTCTCCAGCGCGGTCGGAGCTTCAAAACATTCGCGAACAAGAATGTCACCGAGCTTGGTATCGCTGGCCCATGCATCGTGGAACGCCGCCTCTCGGTTGTGCAGCGCTGTTTCCGCTAAGTCAGTTGCCTGGCAAATGAGATCTTTTTCCACCGATGAGCCCTATTGTTTCCCGGCAATGGATAGCGAAGACTGTTTGGTCTCGCGTTTTTCAAATCCGAGGATTTCTCTTACTACGTAAAGTGGGCGGTGCTTTGACTCACCGTAAATTCGCCCGATATATTCGCCAATTATGCCCATGCAAATCAGCTGTACGCCACCGATGAAAAGCACGGCAAACATCGTGCTGGTCCAGCCCTTGACCAGTCCTTCGACACCCAGGAAGTGCTCGAGAGAGACCAATACTATTCCCAGAATTGCCAGGAAAGAAGTGATGAAGCCA
>Ga0073928_10003488_pt1 | contig 24731 bp, 18 predicted proteins | sample PaiPotPPA55metaG_FD_76969 | JGI IMG/M metagenome (GOLD analysis project Ga0073928, IMG submission 76969) | Iron sulfur acid spring bacterial and archeal communities from Banff, Canada, to study Microbial Dark Matter (Phase II) - Paint Pots PPA... ...
CCGCGCGGCGTCATCCTCGACCTGGCAATGCCCGACGGCAGCGGAGCGGACATCATTAGGGCGATTCGCGACCGCGGTCTCCCCATTAAAGTCGCGGTAGTGAGTGGCGCCGACGGCATCGCCATGCACGCCGAAGCCGCGCTGCTCAAACCGGACGCCTTCTTTCGGAAGCCCGTTGACGCGGTCGAGCTGATGTCTTGGATCAAGTCCGCTTGCCCGTAAGCGGCGTGTCCGCGGGCACCCCTTCGCTAACCAGCCCGACAGAGTCTGACGGGGGGAGATGAGGTCGGCGTCCGGCTTCGCCTCCTCGTCGCCGGCAAGTGCTCCTTTAGAACGCGCCTCGCAAGGCGCTTGCCTATTCGTGCCGCATATGCCGGATCGTCCATTTGGCTCTGTGCGTATGAGCCGGCCATAAGCACCAGCAGCTCACCGGCCAGTGTTTTCGGGTTTCGCGCGCCAGCGAAAGCGGCCAGCTCGCGGATCGCCGATGCAAGCTGATGGACGAACTTCTGCGCCACAATATGGACCGGGTCGTGGAGCAGAGGGAACTCCGCGGCGGCGCGGATGAACAAACAGCCGTGGTACCCGTCCGTCCCCCACACCTCGTCGAGCACATCGAAAAGTGCCATGAGCTGAGCGCGCGGCCTTATGCCCGCTCGTGCGCGCAGCGTCTCCCGCAGGTGTTCCGGCCAAAGCCCGTTGCGCCACTTCATCACCTCGACGATGAGCGTCTCCTTGGAATCGAAGTGGTTGTAAAACGTGGTCTTCGTGACGCCGGCGCTCCGAATGATCTGGTCGAGCCCCACGGCATGAAATCCCTGCCGGTAGAACAACTCGTAGGCGGAACGGATCAACTTCTCTTTGGTCGTGGGGCTCATGATGTACGCCAACTGTCGACTCTACGCATGGGCCGTGCCAGATCAGGGCGCGTCAGCAATAAGGCTCTGTCGTTGATCGCCGGGCCGCTCCCGGGCATCACGGTGCTTTGAACGGCATGTTATTGGCCCAGGCGGGCGGTTTTATTCCGCCTCACCTGGGATCATAATCACCTGTTAAGCGAAAGCCTGCGGCACGAGGCCGGAAACGGTGACAACCGCGACCGAACGTGATCGCCGGCACCTCCACGGACCTGGCAATTCGCCCGGAGGATCGGAAGTACCATTGGCCCCTGGGACGGCGGCCCGACGACTATCCCAACTTGAGCAGCTTCGGGTTCTAATCAACGGGACAGTGATCGTCCCTCTTTCTCCTGTTGCTATCTGACGCCACGTGATGGCGACGACCGGCAGAACGCAGCGGCGCGCCCTCATTCGCGGCCGTTCACCGCCCATCCGCCTCCCAGCGCCTGGATCACGTGAATGCTGGCGGCCATTTGCTGGTTGATGTCCTGCGATAACGTCAATTGATTGGCCAACAGCGTCCGTTCGGCATCGATGACGATCAGGTAGGTGACGAGCCCCTGCTTGTACTGGATGCGCGCGATCTTGACATAGTCCTGCGACGCGGCGACCGCCGCACGCATCCGAGCGACTTCATCGGTGAGCGCGTGCAAATCGGTCAGGGCGTCCTCGACGTCGCTGTAGGCGATCAGCACCTGATTCAGATATGCGGCGACCGCCTGCCGATACTGCGCCTTGACCGCGGCGAGGTTGTACTGGAGCCGGCCGCCCTCGAAAATCGGCATGGAGATGCTCGGGCCGATCGAGGCGATCTTGCTCTGCCAGTCCAAGAGGTGTTCGAAGTTGGCGCTCTGGAACCCGGCCGTACCAGTCAGGGTGAAGGTTGGGTAGAACTCGGCGGTCGCAACGCCTACCTGCGCATTGAACGAGACGAGGTTTTGCTCGGCCTGGGCGACGTCCGGGCGGCGCGTCAGCAGTTGGCCGGGAAGCCCAACCGGCACGGCGGGCGGCGCGGCCTCCAGCAGCGGGTTGGCCGGCACGGAAAAGGACGGCGCGGGACGACCGCAGATCACCGCCATCGCGTGTTCCTCGTCCGCACGAGCCCGTTGCACGTCGCGCAACTGAGCGCGGGTCGCCTCGAGTTGCGACTGGGCCTGATACAGGTCAATCGGAGACACCAGGCCATTTTTCAGTTGGACCGAAACGACTCGCACCTGCTCGACGTAGGCGGTGACGGTCTGCTGAAGGATCTGTTCCTGAGCGTCGAGCGCGCGCACCGCGTAGTAGTAGGTGGCGACGTCCGTTGCAACCGTGAGGCGTACGACCGCGAGCGCATCGGCGCTGGCCACGGCCTGGGCGGTCGAGGCCTCGGCAGATCGCCGCAGGCGTCCCCAGACGTCGATTTCGTACGTCAGGTCGAACGGGACCTGCCAGCTGTTGAAGACCGATGACTTCCCCACCACTTTCCCCGTGACCACGCTCGCTCTGTTGGCGGAGCTGCGCGTTCTCGTGTAGCTCGGGTCGAAGGTTATGGTCGGTAGCAGATAGCTCGCGGCAATACGGGCCAGCGCGCGGGCTTGATCGACGCTGGCGACGGCTTGCCGAAGGTTCTGGTTCGATTCGTTCGCCGTCGCAATAAGCTGATTGAGCTCCCGGTCGTTGTACAGGGTCCACCAGTCCGGCTGGATTGGAGCGGCGGGCTGGGTGGCCGGCTGTGCTCTGAACCGCGCCGGCCGCTCCACCTGCGGTTGAGCGTAATTCGGCCCGACCTCGCAACCAACGAGTGCGAAGCCCAAGGCGAGGACCGCGACGATGACGGGATCAGCTCGCCGCATTTTGGGACTCTCGGGGCGTAACAACCTCGCCCTCCTGAAGTGAGACGGTCGGCTGCTTGACGAGCGTTTCACTGCCATTCAATCCGGCCTGGATGTCGATGGTATCGCCGAAATCGCGGCCGACGACGACAGGTTGAAAGTGCAGCTTGTTATCCGGCGCGACAATCACGACGCGGGTACCCTGTGTGTCGAAAATGAGCGCCGTGGCGGGGACCCGCCACCGGGTGCCGGCGGGCGGAATCTGAAAATCGACGTAGACGAACATTCCAGGCACAAGAGCATGCGAGGCGTTGGGAATGTCCACTTCCGTGAGGAGCGTTCGGGTGCCGGGATCCAAAGCGTTCGCGGTTCGCGCAACCTTGGCGGACGACGGATGCGTGAGCTGGCCGCGGACCTTCACCTGCGCCGGCAACCCGACTTTGACGTTCGGCGCAAAGGCCTGCGGGACGTTGACGAACACGCGGAGCGTATCAAGCTGCGAGACTTCGAAGAGTCCGGTCGCGGCGCCGCTCACGCTGGTGGGCGCGGCGCTGGTATTGTTGGTGGGGCTTCCGGCCGTGATCAGCGCGCCAACGTCAACGTTCCGCTGGGTGATGGTGCCGTCAAAGGGGGCGAGGACTCGCTCGAAGGCCGTCAGCGCCTCATATTGCCGCACGTTGGCTTCGTTGGACTGAATTGTTGCTTGTGCCGCCGCCACGGAGGCTTGGGCGGTGCCGTAACCGGCGACCGCCTGATCGACGGTCAATTTGGCGACCGCCCCGTCCTGGTCCGCGCCCTTATACCGATCCATTGTCGCCCGCGCCAGCACCAAGTTGGCCTGCTGCAAGTCCAATTGTTTGCGGGCCTGCTGCAGGTTCGCCTGCGCCTGGCTCAATTGCTGGTCGAGCTCGGGTGATTGGATTTCAGCCAGGAGCTGACCCGCTTTCACACGCTCGCCGATGTCCACATATCGCTTGCTGAGATACCCGCTAACGCGGGCATAGATGATCGCGTCGGCGATGGCCTGGGTGGTGGCGGCAATCGTCAGACCGGCTTCAGCCGCCGGCTGAGCATGGATGACAAAGACCTGCGGCGGGGTGTTCCGTGCCTGCTCGGCTGCGCCGTCAAGCGCCCGATTGCTGAGGAGGCGCGGAATCGTTCCCGTCACCAGCAGGATGACAAAGACGCCCAGCACCCCAATGAGGATGTAGAGGATTGTCCGGGTGCGAGTTCGGGGCGGATGGGGGTCGGCCGGAGCAGCAGCAGGCCGCTCCCCCGCCGGCGGAGCTTCGCGAGGATGTCGCATGGCGTCCTGGATCAATGCCCGCCCTCCCGTTCGAGGACTTTGGGCGGCCTTCGCCGCATGATGCTATATGCGACCGGGACGAAGAACAATGTATAGAAGGTGGCAACCAGCAAGCCACCGATTACGGCCCTTCCCAACGGGGCGTTCTGCTCGCCCCCTTCACCGAGGGCGAGGCTCATCGGGAGCATGCCGAGCAGCATCGCCAGCGCCGTCATCATCACGGGCCGCAGCCGCGTGCGGCCGGCGATGAGCGCCGCCCCGCGTGAGTCGTGCGCGCCGAACTCTTCCCTCCTCTGCTCGTTGGCGAACGTGATCATGAGGATGCTGTTCGAGGTCGCCACCCCAATCGCCATGATGCACCCCATCAGCGCCGGCACGCTGATGGTCGTCCGCGTGACGAATAGCGCCCACAGGATCCCCGCCAGGGCGCCCGGCAGCGCCATCAGGATGATCAGGGGGTCCGACCAGGACTGGAAATTGATTACCATCAGAAAGTAAACCAACAGGATCGCAAAGCAGATCCCCAGCCCCAACTGGAAGAACGATTGCTTCATGCTCTGTACCTGTCCATGGACCGTGATGGTACTGGCCTTGGAGATCATCCCGTTGTGGCGGGCAACGATCTTGTCGACCGCGTCGGAGACGGAGCCCAGGTCCGTGCCTTGAACGCTGGCGGAGACGTCGAACACGGGCTGGACGTTGTAGTGGTTGAGCGAAAGCGGCGTGGTGGTGCGATGGATCTCGGCGAGATTGCCGAGCAATTGCGGCGCGACCTGGCCCGGCACCGCGATCGGGGTGCGGTTCAGCTCGTCCATCGAACTCACGCGGTACTGCTGCGTCTGGACGACCACCTGATAGCTGACGCCGTTCGTGTAGTTCAGCCAGAAGTTGGTCGTCGCCGTTCCGCTGCCGGACAATGACACGGAGAGGCTGTTGACCATGTCGGACTCGGTCAGGCCGATCTCCTGGGCGAGCTCGCGGTTGGCATCGATCATGAGCCGGGGCGAGCTGGTGATCTGCTGGACGTGGACGTCCACCGCGCCCGGAACTTCCGAAAGCTCCCGGGCGATCTGCTGGGCAATCTGGTAATTGTTGTCGGATTGCTGGATCGGCCCGCTCACCTGGATGTCGATCGGCGCGGGCAGGCCGAAGTTGAGGATCTGGCTGACGATGTCCGCGGGCTGGGTGAAGAACTCCAGCTCGGGAAACCGCTTGGGAAACTGGTCCCGAAGCGTCTTGAGATAATCCGCCGTCGGATGATGGTTCGCGTTGAGGGCGACGAGGACCTCTCCGTCCGACGGCCCGACCGTGACGCTGTCACTTCGAGCCAGGTTGATGTTATTCGGAAGGCCGATGTTGTCATCGATCACGCTGATTTCGTTGGCCGGGATTACTTGGCGGATGTAGTCCTCGACCTGCTGGAAATAGAGCTCCGACTGCTCGATGCGCGTGCCGGGCGGGCACCTCACGTGGAACCGAAGCTGCCCCGCGTCCACGGTCGGGAAGAAATCGCGCCCGACAAACGGGAAGAGGCCCAGCGAGACGACGGCGAAGGCAAGGAACCCGATCATCGCGGCGATTCGGTGCTCCAGCACCCAATCGAGCATTCCCTGGTAGGCGCCGGCGAGCCTGAGAAATCCGGCCTCGAAATGCCCGGAGATCCGGCCGAAGATCGACCGCCGCTTCGCGCCGCTCGCCCGCGCCTCCTTTGCCCGCTCCTCCGCGGGCATCAGATACAGAAACATCGTCGGCACCAACGTCCGCGAGAGGAAATAGCTGGCGAGCATCGCGAACACGACGGCCATTGCCAGCGGCGAGAATAGGAATCCTCCCACGCCGCCCAACATAAAAATGGGCACGAATACGATACAAATGGAGAGGGTCGAGATGATTGCCGGCGTGGCCACCTCGGCGGCCCCGTCGAGGATCGCCTGCCGCAACGGCGTGCCCAGGTCCATGTGACGGTGGTTGTTCTCGATCTCCACCGTAGCATCGTCCACCAGGATCCCCACCGCCAGCGCCATGCCCCCCAGCGTCATCACGTTGAGCGTCTGGTGCAGCAGGTGCAGCACGCCAATGGAGGCGAGGATCGAAAGCGGGATGGAGGTGGCGACAATCAGCGTGCTCCGCCACGAGCTGAGAAAGAACAAGATCATCAGCCCGGTCAGGCAGGCGGCGATCGCCCCCTCGCGAACGACCCCGCTGATCGAGGCCCGGACGAACACGCTCTGATCGAAGAGGAAGTCCACACTCAGGCTTTTGGGCAACCCGGCCTGAATCCGCGGCATGAGGTTGCGCACGCCGCTCACCACCGACAGCGTCGAGGCGCTTCCGCTGGTCAGGACCGGAAGCAGCGCGGACGGCTGGCCGTCGCGCCGCACCAGGTTGGTCTGCGGGGTATACCCGTCGTGGACGAATGCCACGTCCCGCAGGTAGACCAGCGCCCCGTTTACGTACTTGATTGGGATGTTGTTCAGTTCCGCCAGGACTTCCGGGCTGCTGTTCACCGCCACGTCGTATTCGATCGGGCCCATCTTGGCCGTGCCGGCGGCGACGATGATGTTCTGTTTCAGGATGACGCTGGTGACGTCCTGGGGGGAAAGCCCGCGGGCATAGAGTGCATCGGGGTCGAGGTCAACGTTGACCACACGGGTCTTGCCGCCATAAGGCACGGGGACCGCCGCCCCCTGCACGGTCACGAGTTGCGTGCGGATGAAGTTATTCCCCAGGTCGCTGATTTCCTGCTGCGACAGTTGATCGCTGCCCAGGCTGATCATAATCACAGGCACGTCAGCGGCGTTGTATTGAAGGATGAGCGGCGGAGTAATTCCGGGCGGCAGCGGCTTGATAAGGGTCTGGGACAACGCCGTCACCTGCGCCACCGCCGCGTTTACGTCGGCGCCGGGCTGAAAGTATATTTTGATGATGCTGGTGCCGCGGACTGACACCGATTCCATGTGCTCGATATCGCTGACCGTCGTGGTGAGTGCCCGCTCGACGACCGTCGTGATGCGGTCCTGCATTTCCGTCGGCGACAGCCCGCCATAACTCCAGATGATGCTGACGACGGGAATGTTGATGGCGGGGAAGATGTCGGTGGGCATGGTGACGATGGACAGGATCCCCAGCACCGCGATGAGCAGCGACACCACCACGAAAGTGTACGGCCGGCGAAGGGCCAGTCGGACGATCCACATTGTTTTCGATCCTCCTGCCCGTCATCTTTCGGGCATGGACGGGTCACCGAGGTGGCCACAGAGCAAGGGCCGCGCCGCTAACCTCAGTTAGGCGGTGCGGGCCGCGGCGGTTTCGGACCGAAGGCCCGGGCCGTGTCGCGTTGGGGCCGCGTTGTCTTGGAGAGCGCTCGCTGGCGCGCCAGCTCCGCCGCCGCCAGGTCCTTGTATTGCGGGCTCGTCAACGACGCCATGAAAGCGACCACGTCGTCGATATCTCGCTCCGTCAATGCGAGCGGCTGGATGTCTTCATCGAGATAGGGGTTGTGCAGGCCGTCGCCCTTGTTGTAGTGGTCCATGACGTCCCAAAGCGTTTCTTGTGAGCCGTCGTGAAAGTACGGGCCGGTCACCATCACGTTGCGCAGGCCCGGAGTTTTGAACGAAGCAATGTCGGTCCGTTTCCTGGTGATGAGAAAGCGGCCGAGCGCCGACATGTCAGTCTGAATTGCGGCGCGATCGATGGCCGTGGTGTCCCCCGAATTGATCAGCTTCTTTGCCTGGACGGCCAGCGCGACCACATTGTGGCGAATCGTGCCAATCCCGATGTTGTGATAATCCCTGTCGATAAAGAACGTGGGGTCCCGCTTGGTGTCCGTCAGGGCGTGGCACTTGTTGCAGCGAGCCTGCGTGTTAAACAGTTCCCAGCCGCGCTTGGCGGAGTCGTCGATGGCATTTGTCTCACCTGCTATGAAATGGTCGAACGGGGAATCAAACGAAATCTGGGTCCTTTCGTAAGATGCAATAGCGCGCACGAGGTCGGTCCGATTGGGCGGGCGTCCGAAGACGCTGCGGAATTTCTGTTGGTATTCCGCAATGGACGCGATCTGGGCAGCCGCGGCATCGAGGGTCGGCTGGCCCATTTCCACCGGATTGATAATCGGCAGCGCCGCCTGGTCTTCCAACGTCGTCGCACGGCCATCCCAGAACTGCGTCTTGTTGTAGAGCGCGTTCAGGATGGTTGGTGCGTTGCGCTGGCCGACGCGCCCTTTGATGCCGACGGACGCGGGCCGTCCGTCCGTGAACGCTCGGGCAGGATCGTGGCAGGTGCTGCAAGCGACGGTTCGGTCAGCCGACAAGCGGCCGTCGAAGAACAGTTTCTCGCCCAAGGCGATTTTCTCCGGAGTCTGTGGATTGTCCGCCGGCACTGCCGCCCGAGTCGCTTCCAGGGGGACTCCGACCTGTTGGAGGGATTTGGGCCGGGCCAGCAGACCCCCCTTGGGAATAGGTGGCGCTTTCCCGGTCGCTGGCGATGCTCCGCCCGGGGCGGCCTGTGTTTCTGAACTGGCGTCTTTGGTCACGCGCGCGCCGCCGAGGAGCACCGTGGCGTTCCCTGCTATCAGCAGAAGCATCAACAGGTACGACCCAGTTCGGCTCGTGAACCGCATTGCAGGGCGCTCCTTTCACGTTGCCGCGCCGGAGGACATTTGAATTCAGTTCCGCTTTCAATCAGCGGTCAGCCTGCCTGTCGGCATGGACGAGCGGCTCGTCGACGACGTGCTCGGCAACGAACCAAACCTGGGCCTCGTTGGTTCGGATCACGTTACTGACCAGCAGGTCGTTGGTGCCGTCGTCGCCGTCCTCCGCCGCCTGCCGGGCCATCGTGCGCGCCTCTTTGAGCACGATCTCGTGTGCGTGCAGCAACCGCGAAATCTGGACGGGCACTTCTTCGCGCCCCTTAGGGGGCCGCGGGATAAGAGTCATCTCGGCCACGTCAGCCGCCATCGCGATGCTGATGCCCCCCAGCGTCATGATCCGCTCGGCGATTTCGTCCACCAACTCGTTCTGCTCGCCGAAGTGCTTATCGAACAGGAGATGGAGTTGATAGAAGGTGTGGCCGGCCACCTGCCAATGGTGCTTCTTGTACAGGTCGCGGAGCGAGATGGTGTCCGCCAGCACCTGGTTCAGATTATCCACGCTCTTTCGGCGTACGTCGTCGGCGAGGGCGATCGGCATCGAGACCACCGAGCCAAACGCCTGTATCTCGTGTCCGCGCTGTCCGGTAATCGGGGCCGCCGGACGATCGACTCTCGCAGTGCTGGGCTTATTCATTTTGGGCTCCCTGAAGGATGAGTTTTGTCTGGTTTCCTGCGCCCTTGTACTTATGGATTAAGCAAGGGCAAGTGGGTCTCGCGGTCGATCTCCCGTCGAACGGGCCTCGCCGACGTGGTCAAGACCAGCTCCACGGTTGGGCGAACCGTCGCCTCGAACAGGTGACCGCCGCGTGCAGCGCCGTCCCGCAAACCAAGGGCCACGTGGACGTGGAAGAACGGCGCATTGTCATACAGCGCAAGGTTTCCGGTCAGCGCCAGCAGTTCGGCCTGGCCATTTTCCTCGTGGCGCAGATACGCGTTTTTCTCCGGATCGAAGTAGCCGATCACCGCGCTGCTGATAGCGCCGACGCCCGTGAGATGCCCCGCGACCAGTTTGTGTTTTTTGGCGAATGCCAGCAGGCCCTTCATCACCTCCTGACCGGTGTGGAACACGAGGAGGTACGTCGGTGCTTCCCCGGGATTGAGTAGAGTCGCGGCCGGCATGTCGGGGCTATCCGCGGATTCGCTCGCGGCGTCAACGGGCGCCGCCGCCGCCAGCCAAGCTGCGGCGGCGGACGGCACCACCACAGCCTGTGAAGCCCTGAGAAAGAAGCATCGTCGGGTCATCGGAAGCGTTGCTGAAGTGGACATGCGCAGCCCTCTTGCAAGAAGCGTGCAAACGTTCGAATCAGCCCCGATTTCTTGAGCCTCGCCCGGATTCGTGGCGCGAATTCTGGCCCATCGGAGAAATTTGCTAACACGCTTTGGCGCCCGCACCGACGCAGCCCCCGCGGCCGTTGCCTCGCTGGAGGAACCGCCGAGCAATCTCGAGTGCGGCTTCGAGAATTGGCCCGACCGTTGCTCAGGCATTGCCGTCGCGGGCTGAAACACGCGAAAAAGGCGAGACCCCATGAAGCACTCCATCACTCAAGCAAATGTTTCGCACGATCGCAAGCAAGATCTGCTTGCGGCGCCAGGGACGCCGATCGCCTATGTCTGGAGCCACACGAGCATGCCCATAGAAGTCTGGGGAGTCGTGCAGGCAGTCGAGGCTTGGCCGGGCGTCCAGATCGCGCCTAACCGCAGCGGACTGTGTCTTAGGCTGAGCGGCGTAACACTTGGCCACCTGCGTTGGAGCGGGCGAATCGATCTACCGTTCGGGCCAGAAGCACGGGACCGACTTCTGGCAGAGGAGATGGCCCGCCGTGATCCCGACCAGCCCGACACAGACGGCGTTGTATTTGATGTTCGGACCGTGGCTGATGTTGATCGCGCGGTGTGGCTGCTGCGGCTGGCATACCTGAGCGTGGATTCAAAAGTGGACGTATGTGCGAGTACGGACGTCGCGCAACCTCCCGGTGCATGCGGTGACAATCGGCTCGAAATCTCACATTGAGCGCCTCGTCTCTAACACTCTCATGCCCATGGAGGCCCGTAATGTTCTCGTTTCACTTTGACCACAAATCGGGTCGGATGGTGCCGCGCTGGAATTCGGTTGGGCACCTGTCACTAATATTGGGGCTGGCCGTGAGCGGGTGTGCGGCGTCGAGCCCGCCGCCGGACCCCCCGCCCTACCTCGCAAGCGCGGCGGTCGGGGAGGAGGTGACGTACTGGCCGGTCACACTCGAGGCAACCGAGGGCCGCGTCGAAGTGTATCAGCCTCAACCCGAGGCGATGAAGGGAGACACGGTGTCCGCGCGGGCGGCAGTGTCGCTGACTCGTCCGGGGGCGGCGGCGCCAGTCTTCGGGGCCGCGTGGTTCACCGCACACGTCACCACCGACCGCGACACGCGGATGGTCACGATCCGCCAGGTGACGGTCAAGGACGTCCGGCTTCCCGGCTCCACTGCCGCGGAACAGCGGGAGTTCGCCCGCGCGATCGGCGGGCGCTTATCGGCGGCCGAGGTGACATTCCCGCTGGATCAATTGACAGCCAGCCTCGACACCGCCCGGCGGGAGCAGATCGAGGCGCACCAGCTTGAGACAACTCCGCCGCGAATCCTGTTCAGCACGACGCCCGCCACGCTCATCTCGGTGAACGGACCACCCCGGCTCCAGCCGGTGCAGGGTCAGCCTGGCGTCTCGCTGGTGGCGAACACACCCTTCATCCTGCTGTTCGACGACGCAGGGCGGCGTTATTACCTGAAGGCGGGCCCGCGCTGGGTGAGTGCGCCAGACCTGCCGGGCCCGTGGGAAGACACGGCCAGTGTTCCGCCGGCGATCGCCGCCGCCGGAGCCCAGCTCGCCACCCCGCCGCCGCAACCTTCCCCGGCCGCGGGCGCGCCAGCAGCAGGTGCGTCAGTCGCCTCCGCGCCGCCGCCGGGAGCGCCGGCGGCAGCCGCGCCAGCAGCCGCCGAGCTTGCGCCGGCCGCGGCCGATGCAAGGATCATTGTCGCCACCGACCCGACCGAGCTGATCGTCACCACCGGCAATCCCCAGTTTACCGCCGTGCCCGGCGTCGGAGGACAGCTTCTCTATGCGAGCAATACCGCCTCCGACCTCTTCCTCGACCAGGCCGACCGGCGCTACTACGTACTGCTGTCGGGCCGATGGTACGCGGCCGGATCATTCCAGGGACCCTGGCAGTACGTCCCATCCGACCGACTGCCGCCGTCGTTTGCCCAGATCCCGACCGATTCGCCCAAGGCCGACGTGCTGGCGTTCGTCGCGGGAACAACCGAAGCACGCGAGGCGGTGCTCGACGCGGGCATCCCGCAGACCGCCGAAATCCGCCGGGACGCAGGCGTCAGATTGAGTGTCGCCTACGACGGTGACCCGCGCTTCCAGGACGTTCCGGAAAGCCCCGGCGTCGCGTATGCGCTCAACACGCCAGAAGACGTGCTGCGCGTAAACAACGACTACTACTGCTGCCACCAGGCAGTCTGGTACCAGTCCGCGACGCCGCTCGGCCCGTGGACCGTGTCCGTGTCGGTGCCACAGGTTTTCTACACGCTGCCGCCGAGCTGCCCCGCGTATCACGTGCGGTACGCCTACGTTTACGACTACTACCCCGACTACGTCACCTGCGGCTACCTGCCCGGGTATACCGACACGTTCGTGTATGGCCCGACGATCGTCTACGGCACCGGCTATAGCTATCCCGGCTGGTACGGGAGCGTCTACTTCCCGCCGCCATTCACCTGGGGCTTCGGCGCGTACTACGACCCGTTCGCGTTCACCTGGGGATTCGACGCCGGCTTGTACTGGGGCGGCGGGATCGGGTGGTTCGGCTACCCGTGGCACGAGCGTTGGTGGCACGATCACCCGGGCGAGCGCTGGGGCTGGCACCGGTGGTGGGGTCCGGGCGGGTTCGTCCACGCGCATGAGATCCGCGGCCACCTGATGGACGCCCGACGGGGCGGCGCTTTCCACGTCGGCGGACATGACGCCGGCTGGAACAACCTCTACGCCCGCCCCGGCAACGCCGCCCGAAATCTGCCAGCCGCCCGGCTCAGATCGTTCACGGCAGCCCATGCGGCGTCCGGCGCCCATAACGACATGTTTGCCGGCAGTGACGGTCACGTGTTCCGTCGGTCCAACACCGGCTGGGAACAGCACAGCGGCGCCGGCGCATGGTCCGGAGTCGGCCGGGTGCCCGAAGCTCAGCCGACCTACCGTCCGGCGCCAAGTGCGACCCGTTTCGGTGGTTCATTCGCCAGACCCGAAGCAGGACTGGAGCGCGATTTCGCCGCCCGCTCCCGCGGCGCCTTCCGATCCGGCGCCGTTCACGGCTTCGGCGGCGGCGGATTCCGTGGCGGTGGCGGATTCCATGGAGGAGGAGGCGGCGGCCGCCGCTGAGACGTATGTTGAACAACACCACAGCACCGGCGCAAGCCGGCCGACCGGATCTCGACAAGGCGAGCACCCTGGTAAGACTAGCACTGATAGTCATTGCGCTCGCGGCGGTTGCAGGCGCCTTCGCCTATTTCGGCGGGTGGTTCACTCCAAATGATTTGACGCCCGCGCGCTTTACCGACGCTTTCGAGAAGGTCGATGGAGTCCACTCCGGTTTCCGGCGCAATCACGCCAAGGGGGTGGGCGTTTCCGGGCTCTTTGAAAGCAACGGGAATGGCGTCCGTCTCTCGAAAGCGGTCGTCTTTCGACCGGGGCGCGTGCCCGTGATCGGCCGCTTCTCCCTGTCGGGCGGACAGCCTTCTGTTGCCGACCGGGCGGATACCGTGCGCGGCTTGGGGCTTCAGTTTGCCCTGCCGGACGGCGAACTGTGGCGAACCGCGATGATCAACCTGCCCGTATTTCCCCTCAGTACGCCGGAGGCTTTTTACGAGCGGCTGATCGCCTCGGCACCGGACCCCAGTACGGGCAAGCCTGATCCGGCTCAAATGAAGGCGTTTCTCGCGCGCCATCCAGAAACCGTGCGGGCGCTGATGGTCATCAAGGGTCAGCCGATCTCATCGGGGTTTGACAACAGCACGTTCTATGGTCTGAATGCGTTTCGCTTCATCAATTCCGCGGGCGATTCCGTCTCGGTGCGCTGGCTGATCACGCCGATGCAGCCGTTCGAGGCGGCAAACACCGTTTCGGCGCCCCAGGACAAGAATTATCTTTTTGACGGGCTGATCGCACAGATACACCGCCAGCCCTTGCGATGGCACCTCATCGTCATCGTCGGACAATCGGGCGATCCCACCAACGACGCCACCATCGCCTGGCCAGCGGAGCGGGAACAAGTGGATGTGGGAACTCTGACGCTCGATCGAGTGGAGAGTGAGGAGACCAGTGCCGCGAGGGATATCAACTTCGACCCCCTGGTATTGCCCGCGGGCATCGCGCTATCGGATGACCCCTTGCTGAGCGCTCGCTCGGCGGTGTACTCGCGGTCGTTTACCAGGCGTGCGGGCGAGGCGAAGCAGTCGAGCGCGATCACGCCAGCCGACGTACGTAAAGGAGAATGAGCATGTCAACCCCACGCCGCCGATTCGCCGCCTTCTCACGGCTGCTGCACTGGACGATGGCCGCGATGGTCTTAACCATGCTGTGCATCGGGGTTACCATGGTGGCTTCGCTGGCCAACTACCATGTGCTCGTGTCGATCCACCGCCCGCTGGGGATCGCGATTTTGATCCTGGTCGTCGTTCGCTTCGTGAACCGGCAGTTGACTTCGCTTCCGCCATTTCCGTCCACGATGTCGCGAGCGGAGCGCCTGGCGGCAACGGCGTCGGAACTCACGATGTATGGGTTGATGTTCGTTCTCCCGCTGGTCGGCTGGGGAATGCTCTCGGCCGCGCGCTATCCGATCGTCCTTTATGGGTCCCTGCATCTGCCTTTTATCCTGCCGCACAATGCAATGCTGTATGCGGTATTGCGGCAGGCACACACTATCCTCGCATACCTCTTTTTCCTGACCTTCATCGCCCATTTTGGGGCGATTCTGTTTCACACGCTGATCGTGAGGGACGGAATCTTAAAGCGGATGGCGCCGTGGAACATTCGGCCGCAGGCGACTGCATCTCCCGATTAAAAGGCGAGCGACATCTAAATCCCGTCTTCCGCGATAAGGGGGCCGCAGCGGGTAAAATCCCCGCCAACCGGCTCGAGCGGCTGGGCAGAATTGCTACCCCCCTTTCGAGATTGTGCTCTCTGCGTCCAAACCTGAGGTAGCTACTCCGCTCGCGTTTACCGCTTGGAAACGTGGCGTTCGAAACTACGATATGGCTGCTTGGTATCGCGATTGCTCCAGGCATTCCCGTGACCGGACATTTTCAACGTGCTCTCGTTTGGAAAGGCCACCTCCAATGAACAGCATAAACGATGGCGTCACGCGCCGTAAGATGATGCTTCACATGGCGCCCGCGGCGGCGCTGGCCGCGGCTGGATTCGTGCCGGCGATGGCCGCGGATCGGAGCCGAAGCGATCCAGGCCCAAAAAATCCCGATCTCGATGCGCAGAACCCGGATTCCACATGGCCACCCGCCACGGATTCCAAGAGCCTGGTTCAAAACTTCAAGTATCCATTCTCTTTTGCGAACAAGAGGACCTACGAGGGCGGATGGTCACGGGAGGTGACCGTTCGCGAGCTGCCCGTCTCCAAGTCCCTGGCCGGCGTCAACATGAGACTCACGGCCGGAGGCGTTCGTGAACTGCATTGGCACACGGCCGCCGAGTGGGCGATCATTCTCTACGGATCGGCGCGGATCACGGCCATCGACAGGGACGGCAAGAGTTTTGTCGCCGACGTGAAACAGAACGATTTGTGGTATTTCCCCAGCGGGATTCCGCATTCGATTCAGGGCCTCGACCCGGACGGCACGGAATTCATGCTGGTGTTCGACGAGGGAGATTTTTCGGAGTCCGACACGCTGCTGCTGAGCGATGCCATGTCGCACCTGCCGCCCGAGGTCTTGTCAAAAAACTTCGGCGTGAGCGAAGACGCTTTGAAGAACCTCCCCAGGCAAGAGTTATTCATTTTTCAGGCCCCGGTCCCCGGGCCACTGGAGGCCGACCAGAAGGCGGCCGCGGGAGCACTTGGGCCATCGCCGCGCGATTTCGCTTTTCGCACGATGGAAATGCCGCCAACGAAGCTGACGAAAGGCGGAGAGGTGCGCATCGTTGATTCGAGCACGTTTAAGGTCTCGACCACAGTTGCGATGGCCATGGTCACGGTTCACCCTGGAGGTCTGCGCGAACTGCACTGGCACCCCAACGCAGACGAGTGGCAATACTACCTCGCCGGCAAGGGCCGGATGACGGTCGTGTCGACGGGGAACAAAGGGCGCACAATGGACTTTCAGGCGGGAGACGTCGGGTACGTGGAAAAATCCCTGCTGCATTACATCGAGAATACGGGGGATACCGACCTGGTTTTCCTGGAGATGTTCAAGAGCAGCTATTTTCAGGATCTTTCCCTCTCGGAATGGCTGACCCACACGCCGCCGGAGTTGGTCATGGCGCATCTCAATGTCGATAAGGCGACGCTCGATGCGATACCGAAGACCAAGGCCGTGGTGTTGCCGCTGTCCTAGGAGCAGGGCATGAAAGCACTTAATCGATGGTACATCGCCCTCGCGGGAGTGTTCATGCAACTGGCTTTGGGCGCCGTCTACGCCTGGAGCGTATTTCGTGTCCCGCTCGCGAAGCAATTCGGCTGGAGCATTTCAGAAGTAACGTTGACGTTTACGATCAGCATTTTTGTACTGGGCTTCGCGGCGTTCTTTGGCGGACTGTGGCTGAATCGCCAGGGACCTCGCATCGTCGCGGTAACCGGCGGCGCGCTCTACGGACTTGGAGTGTTTCTTGCTTGCTTCTCGGCGCACAAGCTCTGGTGGTTATATCTTAGTTATGGCGTGATTGGAGGAATCGGAGTTGGGTTTGCGTACATTGTTCCGGTGGCGGTCCTCGTGAAATGGTTCCCGGATCGCCGGGGACTTATTACCGGCATCGCCGTTGGCGGATTTGGGGCCGGCGCTCTCATCACCGCGCCTTTGGCAACGCGCCTCATTCAGAACGTCGGGGTCTTAAACACGTTTGCATATCTGGGAATCGGCTATCTGGTGGTGACGGTTGTTGCCGGATGGTTCATGCGCAATCCACCGGACGGCTGGAGACCCGAAGGTTGGGCGCCCACGCCTTCTGAAGTTTCGCAACGCGCCGGGCACGACTACACCCTCAGTGGGGCGCTTAAAACCTGGCAATGGTACGCGCTCTGGCTGGTGCTGTTTCTAAATACGTGCGCGGGCATTTCGATCATTTCGCAGGAGTCGCCGCTCTTTCAAGAGCTGACGGGTGTGACCGCGGTCGCGGCCGCGGGCATGGTCGGAGTCGTCAGCATCGGTAATGCAGTCGGGAGAGTCTTTTGGGCCTGGGTTTCGGACTTAATCACACGGCGGGCGACATTTGTCATTATGTTCATCGTTCAAGCGCTCCTCTTCTGGTTGTTTCCAAATATCGCCACTGTTTGGTTGATGACGACGGTCGCGTTCGTTGTGCTGCTGTGCTACGGAGGTGGATTCGGCACGATGCCCGCATTTGCCGCCGATTATTTCGGCTCCAGGAATGTCGGGCCGATCTATGGACTAATGCTGACAGCCTGGGGATTCGCCAGCGCTTTCGGGCCGCTGTTGATCGCGCACATGCGCGAAGTCAACGGCACTTATCGCGGGGCGCTGCACATCATTGCCGGAGTCATGGCGGTTTCGATTGTCCTTCCAATCGTGATCTCGCCGCCGAGGGTGCGTGAGGCGGAAACGAGTAATCTGCGAGGCGCCGGTGCTGCCGTTCCTCGTCACTAAGAGCATTTGAGGAGCGTTCCCATGCAAGTTGACTACGGAAAACGAATTTGGCGCTGGTCGCCCTGGGTCGCTGTCACTGCGGGTCTGGTGTTCCTGGCAGTCCCGTCAATAACTCGGTCCCAGTCAAAGGCGAATGGGGATAAGCCCAACGACAATACCAGTTCGAGTTACGACCAGATCGCCCCCGTGCTTCTAGGCAAGGAGAGCTTCCAAGAGGTGCTGACCAGGGACAAGGCCGACAAGGAATCGGTCATGGCCCGCCAGATGAAGCTCCTCGAACAGCGCTACGACCTCACCTCTCGCCCTGACCCGAAGGTGACCATGTCACGCGGCAAGCCCATCCAGGTCGGTCCGACCGCGCGGCTGCCGCAGGGAATGACGTGGGAAGCGCTGGCCGCCATGTCGAGCGACCAGATCCGCGACAAGGGACTGTTCCCGAGGGGGTACCTGCCGCTCCCCCACCCAAAGCACGAGGTGGGCGGTATGGTCTTCCCGCAGATGGAAATCAAGATGTTGCCGCGCCTGCAGCGATTTGACGTCGATTTTGACCTGCCCGAACAGTTCCTTCCCGAATTCCCGCCGGCGATCTACCTGACGACGCGCCCAGACCTAGGAGACGTCTCGCAGGGCAAGGTGGTGACGGTGGACAACTTCCAGGAGATTTTCCGCGGCATCCTCAACGCCAAGGACCTGGAGGGGATGCGGCTGCTGGTGACGCAATTCCCGCAGCAGCAATTCAACGGCACCGCCGACCGCAAGACGGAGCAGCCCATCGGCATGCAGGGCGTGGCGTGCTTCGACTGCCACGTCAATGGGCACACCTCCGGGGCGACCCACCTGGTTGGCGACATCCGGCCCCAGTCCCACCGGCGCCGCATCGACACGCCGAGCCTGCGCGGCGTCAACATCCAGCGGCTGTTCGGGTCGCAACGGGCGCTAAAGACCATCGAGGATTTCACGGAGTTCGAACAGCGGGCCGCCTACTTCGATGGCGACCAGGTCTCCGCGGCGGCCAAGGGCATCAACCCGCTCGAGCGGGGCAGCCAAGTCCACTTCATGGCCGAGGTCCAGGAGCTGCTCGACTTCCCGCCGGCCCCGGGGCTAGGGCTTGACGGCAAGCTGGACCCCAGGAAGTTGGGTCCGGACACACTGGAGATGCAGGGGCAAAAGCTGTTTTTCGGCAAGGCCCAGTGTTCCACGTGCCACCCCGCCCCGTTTTACACGGACAATCTGATGCACGACCTGAAGGTCGAGCGTTTCTACAAGACACAGACGATCAACGGCCTAGTGGCCACTGCACAAGGACCGATCAAGACGTTCACCCTTCGCGGCATCCAGGAGTCGCCGCCGTACTTCCATGACGGCCGTCTGCTGACCCTGGAAGACACGGCTGAGTTCTTCAACCTTGTCCTCGAACTCAAGCTAGACGCCAACGAAAAGAAGGCGCTGGTGGCGTTTATGCGACAACTCTAAATGCCCGCAACGCGGAGATCGGCATGAGCAGCATAATGGTCGATGGCGTCCGCTCGGAAGTACAACCCGGTGAACGTCTCATCGACGCCATAAATCGCGCAGGCATCCAGTTGCCGCAGGTGTGCTACCACCCGCAGCTCGGCCCGGTCCAGACCTGTGACACGTGCCTGGTCGAAGTGGACGGGAAGCTGGTGCGGGCCTGCGCCGCCGTGGTCTCAGACGGGATGAAGGTTTCAACAAACTCAGCCGCGGCGGCGGCCGGCCAGCGCGCCGCCTTCGATCGCGTCCTTGAAAACCACCTGCTTTACTGCACCGTCTGTGACAACAACAACGGCAACTGTACTGTCCACAACACGACAAAGATGCTGGCGGTCGAACACCAGGAGATTCCCTTTCGCCCCAAACCCTACGAAGTCGACAATACCAACCCGTTCTACCGTTACGACCCCAGCCAGTGCCTCCTGTGCGGGCGCTGCGTCGAGGCGTGCCAGGATGTCGAGGTGAACGAGACGCTTTCGATCAACTGGGAAGACGAGCATCCCCGCGTACTGTGGGACGGCGGCTCCGCCATCGGGGAATCGAGCTGCGTCTCCTGCGGTCATTGCGTGACCGTCTGCCCGTGCAATGCGCTGATGGAGAAGTCGATGCTCGGACACGCGGGCTTCCTCACCGCGCTGCCGAAATCGGCGCTCAAGGGGATGATCGATGTCGTGAAGGAGATCGAACCGGAAATGGGCTACGGCGGAATCCTCAAGGTTTCCGAGGCCGAATCGGCAATGCGGGAGTCGCGCATCCGCCGCACGAAAACCGTTTGCACCTACTGCGGGGTCGGTTGCAGCTTCGACGTGTGGACCAAGGACCGTCACATTCTCAAAATTGCACCGGAGCACGGACCGACCAACGGCATTTCCACTTGCATCAAGGGAAAATTCGGCTGGGATTTTGTCAACAGCCAGGACCGCCTGACCAAGCCACTCGTCCGCGACGGAAAGACGTTCCGCGAGGCAAGCTGGGATGAAGCCCTTCAACTCATCGCTCGCCGCCTCGGTGAAACCAAATCTGCTCACGGACCGGATTCGATCGCACTCATCTCCTCGTCAAAATGCACGAACGAGGAAAGCTACCTGATGCAGAAGTTGGCACGCGCCGTGGTAGGCACCAATAACATCGATAACTGCTCCCGATACTGCCAAGCCCCGGCCACGACAGGACTCTTCCGGACGGTCGGCTATGGAGGCGACTCCGGTTCCATTCGCGACATCGAGAACGCAGACCTCGTTCTTGTCATCGGCAGCAACACGGCGGAGAGCCATCCGGTCCTCGCGACGCGCGTGAAGAGCGCTCATAAGCTCCGTGGTCAAAAGCTGATCGTCGCTGACCTGCGCGAGCATGAAATGGCCCGACGCGCCGACCTGTTCTTGCGCCCGCACCCCGGAACGGACCTGGTGTGGCTGTCCGCCATCAGTCGCTACATTCTCGACAACGGATTGGCGAACGACGCCTTTATCCGTCAGTGGGTAAATGGCCTGGAGGAATACCGCAAGAGCCTCGAACCCTTTACCCTGGAGGCTGCCGAGCAGGCGTGCGGGTTGTCTGCGGAAACCCTGATGAAGGTCGCGCACATGATTGTGGAAGCCAAAGGCGTCTGCATTCTTTGGGCCATGGGTGTCACCCAGCACACGATGGGTTCAGATTCGTCCACCGCGATCTCAAACCTCCTTCTGATCACCGGCAACTACATGCGCACCGGCACCGGCGCGTACCCGCTTCGCGGCCACAACAATGTCCAAGGCGCGGGCGACCAGGGTGCCGCGCCGGCCACCCTGCCGGGCTATCAATCCGTGGACGATCCTGAAGTGCGCCGACGATTCGAGACCGCCTGGGGCGTCAAGCTCCCAGTCACAAAAGGCTTCGATAACCACCAGATGGTAGACGCAATTCAGGAAGGCAAGCTCAAGGCGATGTATCTGTTTGGCGAAGAAATGAGCCTGGTGGACTCGAACGCGAACTATGTTCAGGATGCCTTCAGCAAGCTCGAGTTTTTCGTCGTCCAGGACATCTTTTTCAGTGAAACTTGCAAGTTCGCCGATGTCGTTCTGCCCGCCGCGCCGAGTCTGGAAAAGGAGGGAACGTTCACCAGCACCGAGCGGAGAATTCAGCGGCTTTATCAGGTCTTTGAGCCCCTCGACGGAAGTCGGCCCGACTGGAGGATTATCCAGGACGTGGCCAATTACCTCGGGGCCAAGTGGAGCTACAAGCACCCGTCGGAAATCATGGCTGAAATGGCCTCGCTCTCCCCACTGTACGCCGGCGTATCTTACGAGCGGCTGGAGGGATACAAGTCTTTGCAATGGCCCGTTGCTGCTGACGGTACCGATCAGCCCCTTCTCTATACCAAACAGTTCAACTTCCCCGATGGAAAGGCGAGGCTCTTTCCTCTCTCCCGGACGCAACCGACGGAGCAGCCGAACGGCGAATTCGATCTGCACCTGAACAATGGCCGCCTGCTCGAGCACTTCCACGAAGGAAACCTGACTTACCGCGTCAACGGAATTCGGCAGAAAACGCCGGATACGTGGGTCGAAGTCTCGCCCGAGCTGGCGAGCGAGCGTGGCATCCAAAGCGGCACGCGCGTGCAACTGCGCTCGCGCTACGGACAGGTCCGAGTACGGGCCCTGGTGACCGATCGCGTGCAAGGCAAGCAACTTTACATGCCGATGAATTCGACCGAGTCGCCCGTGAACCGATTGACCAGCAGCCGCTCAGACCCGGCGACGCACACGCCCGCATATAAGGAATTGGCGGTGAGCCTGGAGGTGCTGCCGGAAGTAGACGAAAGCCCGTTGCCGCGGAGCAATCATCGGTTCGGCCATCCAACGCCGCAACGAGGCGTAGAGGTCGAACGGAAGTGGCGGCGTGCGGATTACTCAGTACCGGGGAGCGCACTGGTCCAAATTCGAGTCCGACGGAAACAGGAGTGAAAGCTGTGGCCCAGCCTATTCCACTTGACGTCCCCGCTCATGACCCCCTCGTCGAGCTGCAAGCGCGCCTGCGGAATGCACCCTCGGAACACGCCGAGGCGCTGTTGGCGGCGTACGACGTGCTTCAAGGCCTGCATGACTGTGGTGTGTTCGACCTCATGCGGGGCGCGCTGGGATCGAGGGACAAAGTCCTCGACGTCGTCGTCGGGGCCGCGGGATCTCCGGCCTCAGTCCGAGCCATCCGGAATGTGCTGCTCGTGATCAACATGCTCGGGACAATCGAGCCCGAGGTGCTCAAAACGATTACTCAGGCGTGTCCGCAGGCTTTGAAGAGGATGATTCGCCAACCAGAGCAGCCGGGGCTATGGAGCTTGATCAAGGACTTCCTTTGGAACCAGGATTTCCGCCACGGAATGGCCGCGTTAAACACGATGATCGAGGTGTTTGGCAGGGGCTTCGCCAACGCTAACCAATCAGATGAAGATTCCGCGCTGGCGCGATGATTGACACCCATTCCACCGCCCATACGATTCGATCATGCGCTCTGTTGCCGTCGCGCTGGTGTGCGGCGTGGTGTCGTGCGGATGCGAGGGGCCGGCGCCGCATCCCCGGTCGCAACTCGATCAGAAGATGTTCGGGCCGGTCAACATACGTCTGCACCCGACGTTCACACAGGTGCAGGACCTGAGCCACGACGGAAAGGCGGACGGGATCGAAGCGACGCTGGAGGTGGAGGATCAGTTCGATGAGCCGACCCGCTCGACGGGGCGGCTGATGTTCGAGTTGTATCAGTACCGCAAGGACTCGCCGCAGGTCCGCGGCGTCCGGATCGGCGGACCGTGGATCACGGCGCTGGATACCAAGACCCAGCAGCAGGAGCACTGGAACGCCGCCCTGAGGGCATACACGTTCCAGCTCCACTACCCGCAGATCGCCAAGAATCGCTACTACGTGCTAACGGCGCAGATGGACCTGAATGCGCAGGGCAGCACGACAAAGCCCGCGGGACGGCTGTTCGACCAGCTCATCATCGAGCCGCAGAACGAGGAAGGCGTCCATGTCCGCCACCCCAGCGCCCCCAGCCGCGCTCCGGGACATTGACCCGGTGCCCACTCTGCTGGCACGAACGGCGGCGGAATTGTCAGCCGACTTCCTCGCATCGCGCCCCATCCGCGTGAGCCGGGCCCCCGGCCGGCTCGACGTGATGGGGGGCATCGCCGATTACACCGGCTCGCTCGTTTGCGAATGGCCGCTCGACCGCGCCGCCGCCGTTGCGCTCCAGGAACGCGACGACCGCCAGTTCCAGCTCTTCTCGTTCAACCTCTACGACGAGCAAAGGCCCTTCGCGTTCCGCATACCGCTGGATGCACTGGCGCGTCAGCCGGCAGACGTGCTTCGGAGGGAGTTCGACGAGCCGGGCCGCAAGTGGGCGGCGTATCTCGCCGGATGTCTGTTTGTCCTTCACGAGCAAGGGTACGTCGATCTGGGCGACCCCATCCGACGCGGGATCAACATCGCTCTCTACAGCACAGTTCCGCTGGGCGCCGGCGTTGGTTCGTCGGGAGCGATCGAAGTGGCCACGATGATGAACCTGGTCGATCACTTCGGCGTCCGAGGCGAGATTGACGGCCTTAAGCTAGCCGCCCTCTGCCAAGCCGCTGAGAACCGGATCGTCGGCGCCCCGTGCGGAATCATGGACCAGGCGACGAGCCTGTTGGGCGAGGCCGGGGCGCTGCTGCGGATGAAATGCCAGCCGCACGAGATGCTCCCGCCCGTTCTTCTGCCGGAGGGGGTGCGGGTCGTTGGGATCAACAGCAACGTGAAGCACGATGTCGGCGGGCCCGCCTACGCGCGCACCCGGTGTGCCGCGTTCATGGGGCACAAGCTCATTCTGGAAAAAATGAGGCAGATGGGCGCCACGGTCGGCCGCGAGTTGATCGCCGATCCAACGAGCGGTTACCTCGCCAATCTTGATGCCGATGACTACAAGACCTTCTTCCGCGCGCACGTTCCCGAGTCCCTGTCCGGGCGCGAGTTCATCGACCGGCACGGTTCGACGATCGACACTGTGACCACAATCGAGCCCGACTTCAGCTACCCGTTGCGGCACGCGGCCGACCACCACGTCCTGGAGGCCCGGCGGGTCAAAAGGTTCGTGGAATTCCTGGGGCAGGCGCGGGAGCAGACTGGTCCGCGTCGGAAGCTGGCGATCGACAGCGCGGGCCACCTGATGTACGCGTCTCACCAGTCATACACGATGGACGCGATGCTCGGCGCCGACGAGTGCGATCTGCTGGTGCACCTTGTGCGCCGCCGCGAATCGGCGGGCCTTTACGGCGCCAAGATCACGGGAGGCGGCAGCGGCGGCACGGTCGCCGTCCTCTGTGACGCCACCGACCGCGCCGATGCCGCTATCGCCCAGGTCTTGGCCGAATACAAGCGCCAAACCGGCCACCAAGCTGAGGCCTTCACCGGCAGCAGCCCCGGCGCTTGGCATGTCGGGACCGCTCTGGTTTGAGCGCGCGCCTCTCGCCCGACAGCCCTTGGATAAAGGCCGACAAAATCGAAATCTGTCGCATTTTCTGCATGGTAACACATACAATATGCAGGTAAGCCAAGTATCCATAATTACTTATGGATTTCTGCGCGGCTCAGAATCGTGCGACACGCTCCTGGCCGTCGCATGGTGTTGCGCGGGCAGTTTGCTTGGAGGAAACCGTGCCGAGGCGGCCAAGGCAAAGACCCGAAA
>Ga0073928_10003489_pt1 | contig 24729 bp, 16 predicted proteins | sample PaiPotPPA55metaG_FD_76969 | JGI IMG/M metagenome (GOLD analysis project Ga0073928, IMG submission 76969) | Iron sulfur acid spring bacterial and archeal communities from Banff, Canada, to study Microbial Dark Matter (Phase II) - Paint Pots PPA... ...
ATTCGCTAACTTCAGCACCTTCAATTCATCCTCCAACAGACCCTCCATCAGTATAAACTTAATGGTATCGATCTCGATGTCGAAGAGATGGTCTCTGTCGAATATCGAGGTGCTGATCTCTCAGCTCAACACGGCTTTCGGTTCACAGTTCTTAATTACCCTGGCCCGATAGCTTCCGCACTCTGGGGGGGGCTCCCTCGGGTTTCAACGCCCTGCCGGATAACACAGCTAACCCGCTGGCTTGGGCTATCGACACGGCCAAAGCTCTGCAGTAGCCGCTTACTGGATCGGCACGTTGACCGTATTCGCCGTTTGTCCCTCGACCGTTAGTACGATATCCACACTGCCTCGGCCCGCCAGCGAAACGGGCAGCGGCCCTATGTTCACTTGATCCAGCCCGGCATAGACCGGCGCCGCTCCCTCGAATATTACCGGCACACTGACACCGCCGACCGTCGCTGTCACATCCTGTAGAGCGGCGTTGCGGATGCCCGTACCGTACATTTCGAGATAGACCTGCTGGTTCACCACGTTGATCGGTGAAGTCGGAAGCACCAGCGGCTGCTGCTTTCCTCCCACCACCGGTAACACATACGCCGCGACTAACCCGCTAGTGTTTAACTCGAACAGTCCGGGCGACACAGTCCCGATCTGTATCATAGCCATCTGCGACGCGACGCCTTGCGACTGTACCGTCACAGTAGCCGCGCCCAGCGCCGTGCCGGCGGGTATCTCGAAATTGATCTGGGTCGGCGAGACATAGAACAACGATGCCAGTCGCGCCGTCCCCGCCGAGTCAGTCACTGTCACCGTAGTGCCGCCCAGCGACGTCCCGAGCGGCGCAGTCGCACTCATCGTCACCGTCGCCAGGTTATTCCCATACGCCGCGACGATGGACTGCGCTGCAAACGGCTCGATCTGTCCAACCGTCGCCGACTTGACTTGGAACGCACCGCTCTCGAGCGCCGCCGAGGTATTCAGCAGCACGGTCGCGAAACCGTTGCCGGTGCTGCCTTGATCGGCAATCGCCAGGTCAGGTTTGCCGTCGCCGTTGAGATCAGCCACCGCGAAGAAAGCCGGCGATGGCCCGCCATTGAACAGGACTTGTGTCTGAAATGTACCGTCGCCGTTACCCAACAGGTAGCTCATCTGCGTGTCGCCGCAGCACGCTGACGCGACTAAGTCCGGTTTGCCATCGCCGTTCAGATCGCTAATCGCTATGTTGGTAACTCCGGATTGGCTCTGCAAAACGGAACCCGTTCGGAAGGTGCCGTCGCCATTGCCCAAGAGGATCGCGATCACAGGACCGTTGCTCGATACGTTAGTGGCCACGGCCAGATCCACTTTGCCATCGCCGTTCAGATCGCCCACCGCCATCGCCGTAGGATTGGTGCCCGCTGTATAACTCACCGGCGGCTGAAATGTGCCATCACCCTTCCCCAGGAACACGCTGACACCGCCTGGATTTGTAGCGACTGAGAATCCCTCGGTCACTCCCAGATTCAACACAATCAGATCCAGCTTGCCATCGCCATTCAAATCCTGTAGGAAGACGAAAGCCGGCTGCACCCCTGCTGTGACATTGGTAGCCCCGTGGAAAGCGCCCCCCCCGCTGCCAAGCAGGATCGAAACATCGCCGGTGTTCTTGCCGTTCGTCGAAGTCACGTTGCCCATATTTGCCACTACCAAATCCGGCACGCCGTCGCCATTCAGGTCTCCGGCTGCAACCATTGCCGCGCCTTGGTCGGTCTGGTAGTAGCTGGCCGCTCCGAAAGTGCCATCGCCTTTGCCCAGCGCTATCGCCACGTCCACGCTCGCGGGATTGGCGATCGCCATGTCCAGCTTGCCGTCACCGTTCAAATCCGTAAGGGTTACCGACGCCGGAACAAACCCGTTTGGGGGGGGGCTCGGAAAATAGGCATTCAGATACTGAAACGTTCCCGCACCCTGATTGAGCAGCACCGTGAGACTGTTCGTGCCGGGATTGACGGTTACCAAATCCGGTTTGCCGTCACCGTTGAGATCCCCGGCGGCAATCCATTTCGGCGTCGCGCCCACTTGGTACAAGCCGCCTTGGAACGTGCCGTCTCCATTGCCCAGCAGCACCGAGATTTCGCCCGAGCCGAAATTGGGCGTGATCACCTCCGGCGTCCCTGAACCCACCACGATGTCCAGCTTCCCATCGTTGTTGAAATCGGTGATGATCAAACCGGTCGGCGCGTACGTCGAGTTGTAGAATACGGGCATGCCGAAAGTCCCATCGCCTTTGCCGAGCAGCACCGCCACCACGCCGGCAGCGAAGTTGGTTGCGACGATGTCCAGCTTTCCATCGTTATTGAAGTCCGCCGCCGCCAGGTACGCGCAGTCGGACCCGGCATTGAAAAACGTCGGACCGCCGAACGTCCCGTCACCATGGCCGAGCATGATCGCCACGGTGCCGTCTTCATCCGCCGTCGCCAGATCCAGGAGTCCGTCGCCATTGAAATCCGCGGCAATCACCGCAGCCGGTCCGCGCGATGTCAGCGAGATCGGAGTGCCGGTTCCGAACGTGCCATTTCCATTCCCTAGAAAGATGGTCACGGTGCCGGAATCCGCTGCCACGGCCAGGTCCAGATTGCCGTCGCCGTTAAAGTCGGCCACGGTCGCGTGCAGCGAATTCGGACCGGCCGGAAAGCTGACCGCGTCCTCGAACGTCCCGTTGCCTGCGCCCAGCAGAATGGCAACGCCGCCGGGAGTAGAACCGCTGCCCGTATACACGACTGCCAAATCCAGTACGCCATCATGATTGAAATCCGCGGCGGCCACGCTAACAGCGCCTTCCGGAACGGAAGGGTCAGTGATGGTGGCCGAGCTTCCCTTCAGCACACCCACCCGGATATAGTCTACCGGTGAAGACGTGCCGGTGAAAGCCGCGCCCGGAAGCGTCGCCCCGCTGCTGCCGAACGGCGCGAACACTACGACTTGCGAGGCGGTCCCCAACGCCGGCGCCGTGAGCGAGATCGCGGGGATCTGTGCGCCCGGCGGCGGAGCCGTGCAGCCTCCGATGTAATTCTGGAAATTCGGCTCCGACCCCAGAAACGTGAATGGCTGCGTCACCGGACCGGTTATCGCCGTGTACGAACCGTCCGGCTGGCGCACCAAGCCGGTAACCGTGCCCGGCGCCACACCGGTTGGCGGATTGAGTAGACGCGCAAATTCCGGCCCGGAGAACGTCACACAATCCTGGGCCGCCAGACTCCCCCCTAAGAACGCCAAAGCAGTACCGAATACCACAAATCGCATGAACCCCTCCCTGAAGTATTTATTGTAGGGAATCCTATGGGAGGAGTCTGTGGTATTCAGTACTGCTCTCAGTTAGCGGCCGTGGGCCGCAGATTTAACTCTTGCTCTTATTGGGCTGTTCGACCTGTAGGTTGTTGGTCACGACTCCAAAACTCAACCCCGCGCCATTCGCGCGTATGCCCGCCTCATTCCGTTCCATCTCCGTGGCGACCACACCCTCCAGCGTTACGTGCCCTTGATCCACAATGATGTGGATAGGCGGCACCACCTGCAGGCTATAGCGCGATAATACCGGATCGCGATAGATCGCCCGCGCAACCTGCACGCGCAGCCGGTCGTCGAAATTCGATAGCGACAGCACCTTCACGTCGTTGGTGATGCTGGTCACGCCCTTCACGTGCTGCGCGAGTCGCCCCAAATCATCTTTCTTGAATGGCTGGTTCACTTCGCCCAGCAGTTCCACCGTTCCGTCGTTCACGCGGAAGCTGATGTTGTCAAAGATCGTGTAGTACGGGTACATTCTGATCTCGTGGACCAACTTCTTGGCGATGTCGGCGTCCGAGTAATTCGTCGTGGTGTTCGCGTAGGCCCCCGCCACGCTGAGCGCAAGCATAGCCGCCGCGGTCATGTATTTATTCAGGATCGTGTGCTTCATCCCGTTGTCCTCCACTTATATCTACGTAGCGGGCGGACGGCTGGAGTAAAGGAGAATTGTAAAGAGTTCGTAAATGCGACCTAGGGCCAATACTGTTCACCTAAAGATAGTGGCGCAGGCTGTCAAGCGAAGGCTGTCAAGCCTGCTGAGCCGAGATTCATCTCGGCTTTCGTCCCGCGGAATCTTTTCCGAGTGGAGCCACGAGCATGTCATGGACGTCCAACGGCGCCTTATGGGAGTCTCCCCCACAAGCTCTACCCGCCAGGCAAACACAATGTGGGTGCTGACACGGGTAAGTCCCAGCCGGTTCTTGCAAACCGTGAAAGGCTACACGGCCCGCGAAGCCAATCGGTTGCTGGACGCCGGACTGGTGGCACACGCTGCCGGTTACGCGTGGTCCAGCCCGACGCGCGGCGACCGGTCCGACGCGACGGTGTAACATCCTCTACCCTTATCAACATCTTATACTTGAGTAATGAACCCGGACCCGCCGTCTGCACTCGATCCGGCCGCACCACCGGATCGGTTAACTCCCGTTAGCCCACCGCCACCGCGGTCGACCCGCCGCCAACCGGCGCGCCGCCGTTGGATATGGCTGGTGTTGTTGGCGCTGGTGGCGGCCGGTGCTTATTATTTCTGGTCGCGGCAGAAGGCTCCGCCGTCCGGCGCCAATCCGGCCGCCACTGCAGCACCCGGCCCCGGACAGCGGCCTCGCGGCGCCGGCCAGGTTCGGGTGGTGGCGGCCAAAGCCCGCAAGGGCAGCATCCCAGTCTATTTCGCGGGCCTCGGCGCAGTCACCCCCATCTACACCGTTACACTGAAAAGCCGGGTGGACGGCGAACTGATGCAGATCAACTATAAGGAAGGCGAGATCGTGCACAAGGGCGATTCGCTCGTGTTGATCGATCCACGCCCTTACGAGGTCCAGTTGACGCAGGCCGAAGGGCAGTTGATCCGCGACCAGGCGCTGCTGGAGAACGCCAAAATCGACCTGGCCCGCTACAAAACGCTGCTGGCGCAGAACGCCGTGCCCGAGCAGCAACTGGTTACGCAGCAGGCCCTGGTCACTCAGGATGAGGGCATCGTTAAGACTGATCAAGGGGTGATCGACAACGCCAAGCTCAACCTGGTCTATTGCCACATCAATGCGCCCATCACCGGGCGAATCGGGCTGCGCCTGGTCGATCCCGGCAATATCGTGCACGCCACCGACGCCAATGGTCTGCTGGTGATCACGCAGGTCGATCCGATCAGCGTGATCTTCACGCTGGCGGAAGATCAACTTCCGGTGGTGTTGCAGAAACTGCGCGCGCACCAGACCCTGAAGGTCGACGCCTACGACCGCAATCTGAACACGAAGCTGGCGCAAGGGACGCTGACCACCCTCGATAATCAAATTGATCAGACCACCGGCACGCTCAAGCTCAGGGCCAGTTTTCCCAACCGGAACAATGTGCTGTTCCCGAATCAGTTCGTGAACGCGCGCTTGCTGGTGCAGGTAAATCAGAACGTAACGCTGGTGCCCACGGCCACCATCCAGCGCAACTCGCAGAGCACCTACGTCTTCCTGGTGAAGCCGGATTCCAGCGTCACGGTGCGTCCCATCACCGTCGGCACTACGGAGGGCGACGACGCCGAGGTGGTTTCCGGTCTCCAGCCCGGCGATGTCATCGTAATGACGGGCGTGGACAAGCTGCAGGAAGGCACCAAGGTCAGCGTGAGCTTCTCGACCGATGCCAACAGCGGCGCCACGCAGGCCAATTCACCCGGCGCGCCCGGCAAGCCCGCGGCGCCTGCGGCACGCAAGCACAAATGAGCCCTTCCCGTACTTTCATTTTGCGGCCAATCGCCACCTCGCTGTTGATGGCGGCCATCATGCTCACCGGCATGGTGGCGTACCGGCAACTGCCCATTTCCGCGCTGCCCGAAGTGGATTATCCGACCATCCAGGTGATTACGTTTTATCCGGGCGCCAGCCCTGACGTGATGGCCTCTTCGGTGACCGCGCCGCTGGAACGCCAGTTCGGCCAGGTGCCCGGATTGCAGCAGATGACCTCGACCAGCTCCGATGGCAGCTCCGTCATCACGCTGCAATTCAGCCTCAGCCTGAACATCGACGTGGCCGAGCAGGAAGTGCAGCAGTCCATCAATGCTTCGGGTACGTATCTCCCGGTGGACTTGCCTACGCCCCCGATCTATAGCAAGAGCAATCCCGCGGACACGCCCATCCTGACCTTGGCGCTGACCTCGGACGCCCTGCCCCTTTCGAAGGTCGAGGATCTGGCCGACACGCGCCTGGCGCCGAAGATTTCGCAGTTACCGGGCGTCGGCCTGGTGAGCATCTCCGGCGGCCAGAAACCGGCCGTGCGCATTCGCGCCAATCCCACCACGCTGGCCTCGTACGGCCTGAACCTCGAAGATGTCCGCAGCGCGCTGGTGGCCGCCAACGTGAACCTGGCCAAAGGCAACTTTGACGGGGCGCATCAAGCTTACCAGATCGGCGCCAACGATCAATTGATTTCCAGCGACGACTACCGGCCGCTGATCGTCGCCTACCGCAATGGCGCCCCCATCAAGCTCTCGGACGTGGCCGCGGTTACTGACGATACGGAAAACATCCGGCAGGCTGCCTGGATGAATCAGGTGCCCGCCGTGATCCTGAACATCAAGCGGCAGCCGGGCGCCAACATCATCGCAGTGGTCGATCGCATCAAGCTGCTGCTGCCGCAGTTGACCAGCACGCTGCCGAAGTCCGTGCAGGTGAGCATCCTGACCGACCGGACCAATACGATCCGCGCTTCGGTGGCCGATGTGCAATTCGAACTCGGCCTGACGGTGGTGCTGGTCGTGCTCGTGATGTTCCTGTTCCTGCGCAACATCGCCGCGACCATTATTCCCAGCGTGGCCGTGCCGCTTTCGCTGGTGGGTACGCTGGGCGTCATGTATTTGCTCGGCTATAGCTTGAACAACCTGACCCTGATGGCGCTGGTGATCGCGACCGGCTTCGTGGTGGACGATGCCATCGTGATGATCGAAAATATCGCGCGCTATATCGAGCAGGGCGAAGGGCCGATTCGCGCGGCGCTGCGCGGTTCCGAGCAGATTGGCTTCACCATCATCTCGCTCACCATCTCGCTGATCGCCGTGCTCATTCCGCTGCTGTTCATGGGCGATATCGTCGGCCGCCTGTTCCGCGAGTTCGCCGTAACGTTGAGCGTGACCATCCTGGTATCCGCGGTGGTATCACTGACGCTGACGCCCATGATGGCCTCCAAGCTCCTGAAACATAACCCGGAAGCTGGCCGCAGCCGCCTGTACCGCGCCTCCGAGCACGGCTTCAACTCCATCATCGATTTCTATGGCAGGACCCTGCGGACGGTGCTGCGATTCCAGACCGTAACGTTGCTGGTGGCTGTCGCTACGCTGGCACTGACCATCATCCTCTTCATCAAAATCCCCAAAGGCTTCTTCCCGATTCAGGATACCGGCACCATTCAGGGCGTCTCCGAAGCCGCCCAGGACGTGTCGTTCCCGGAGATGGCACGCGAGCAGCAGGCGCTGGCTAAAATCATTTTGCAGGACCCCGCCGTCGAGAGCCTGTCTTCCTTCATCGGAATTGACGGCACGAACACTACGCTGAACAGCGGCCGCATTCAGATCGATCTGAAGCCGCTGGATGTGCGGAAGATCAGCTCCAGCGACGTGATCCGGCGATTGCAGCCGGAGCTGGCCGTGGTACCTGGCGTTACGCTGTTCATGCAGCCCGTGCAGGATCTTTCGGTCGAGGATCGCGTCAGCCGCACACAGTTTCAGTACACGCTGGAAGACGCCAGCCCGGACGAGCTCAATACCTATGCACCCATGATGCTGGATCGGCTCAAGAAGCTGCCCGCGCTGCGCGACGTGGCCAGCGATCAGCAGGTGCTGGGGTTGCGCGCGAAGGTGGTTTTCGATCGCGAAACCGCCTATCGCCTGGGAATCACGCCGTCGGAAATCGATCAGACGCTGTACGACGCCTATGGGCAGCGCGAAGTCTCGACCATCTTCACGCAATTGAATCAATATCACGTGGTGTTGGAGGTGGCGCCCGGATTCGAAAAGGACCCCCTGAATTTGCGGGATCTGTACATCCGCACCGGAGCGGGAAGCTCGACCGGCAGCAGCGGGCTGGTTTCCGGTGGATCGTCGGCGGCGCAGGCGTTTGGACCGCAGGCCGGAGCATCGGCCTCGGTGGCCAGCGCCTCCAGCGCAGTGACCGCGAATAATCCGACCATCGCCTCCAGCGCCGTTTTCGGTAGCGTTCCTGGTTCCTCTACGACGTTTCCCAACGGGGGCCAGGTGCCGCTCAGCGCCTTTACCCGCATCGAGACTTCCGCCGCGCCCATCACGGTCAATCATCAAGGCCAGTTCCCGGTCATCACGCTCTCCTTCAATCTGGCCCCCAATGCGTCCCTGGGCGAAGCCGTCGATGCGGTGAACAAGGTGAAAACCGATATCAACATGCCGCCCAGTGTGCAAGCCGAGTTTCAAGGATCCGCTGCGGCCTTCCTGGCTTCGCTGGCCAACGAGCCGGTGCTGATTCTCGCCGCGCTGATCACGGTGTATATTGTGCTCGGCGTGCTGTATGAAAGCTATATCCATCCCATCACCATTCTTTCCACGCTGCCTTCGGCGGGAGTCGGCGCGCTGCTATCGCTGTTCATTTTCCGGCAGGATTTCAGTGTCATCTCGCTGATTGGAATTATCCTGCTCATCGGCATTGTGAAGAAGAACGGCATCATGATGATCGATTTCGCGCTGGATGCCGAGCGCAAAGAGGGCATGCCGCCGGAGGACGCTATCTACCAGGCTTGCCTGCTGCGCTTCCGTCCCATTATGATGACCACCATGGCAGCGCTGTTGGGCGCGCTGCCGCTGGCGTTCGGTACGGGCACGGGGTCGGAGCTCCGCAGGCCCCTGGGCATCACCATGGCCGGCGGCCTGATCTTCAGCCAGGCGCTGACGCTGTACACGACGCCGGTCATCTATCTGTGGTTCGATCGCCTGGCGCGGCGATTCGCGCGCCATCGTGGAACGGAGCCGGAGGTCAGCCCGGCATGATTGGCTGTGTCAGCAAGCTGTTAGCTCCCAGCCGAGCCGGCGAGGGGGCGAACGGGCGAGCGGGCGATCACGCAGCGCCGTGCCTGCGCCACGGAGCCCTCCCATGAATATTTCGGAGGCCTTCATCCGCCGCCCCGTGGCGACCACGCTGCTGACCGTCGCCATCGCCCTGGCCGGCGCCGTAGCCTTCCGCGTGCTACCGGTATCGCCGCTGCCGCAAGTGGACTTCCCCACCATCAGCGTGTCTGCCGGGTTGCCGGGCGCCAGCCCCGAGACCATGGCTTCCTCGGTTGCCACTCCGCTCGAGCGGCAATTCGCGCGTATCGCGTCGGTCACCGAGATGACCTCTTCCAGCAGCCTGGGATCGACCGGCATCACGCTGCAGTTCGACTTGAACCGCAGCATCGACGCCGCGGCACGCGACGTGGAGGCGGCCATCAACGCCGCGCGCGGCTATTTGCCCACCAATCTCCCCAACAATCCCACCTACCGCAAGGTAAATCCGGCTGACTCGCCGATCATGCTGCTGTCGCTCACTTCGCACATCCTCGGCAAAGCCGCTATGTACGATGCGGCGTCTTCCATCATGGCGCAAAAGCTGTCGCAGGTGAACGGCGTAGGCCAGGTGATTGTGGGTGGCAGCTCGCTGCCCGCGGTGCGCGTGGAACTCAATCCGATGGCCCTCAATAAATATGGCATTGGCCTCGAGCAGGTGCGCGGCGTGCTGGCGGCCGCCAATTCCAATACGCCCAAAGGCCATTTCTCCGACGACCATCGCATCTGGGAAGTGAGCGCCAACGATCAGATCTTCAAGGCTATCGACTACAAACCGCTGATCGTGAGTTACAAGAACGGATCGGCGGTGCGCGTTTCCGACGTGGGAGACGTCACGGACTCGGTCGAGGACCTACGCAATGCCGGCTACGCCAACGGCCGGCCCTCCGTGATGGTGATCATTTTCCGCCAGCCCGGCGCCAATATCATCGACACCGTGGATCGCATCCGCGATACCCTGCCGCAGTTGAAGGCCTCCATTCCAGAAGCCATCGACCTGCATGTGGCCATGGACCAGACCGTCACTATCCGCGCTTCCGTGCATGACGTCGAAAGGACCTTGATGATTTCGGTGGCGCTGGTAGTGCTGGTGGTCTTCGCGTTTCTGCGCAACCCCCGCACCACGTTCATTCCCAGCGTGGCGGTCCCCGTGTCGTTGATTGGCACGTTCGGCATCATGTACCTGCTCAATTTCAGCATCGACAACCTGTCGCTGATGGCCCTGACCATCTCGACGGGTTTCGTGGTGGACGACGCCATCGTGGTGATTGAGAACATCACCCGCTACCTCGAGCAGGGCCTGCGCCCCATGGAGGCCGCGCTTAAAGGCGCCAAGGAAATCGGCTTTACCGTGCTCTCGATGAGTACGTCGCTGGTGGCGGTCTTCATTCCACTGCTGATGATGGGCGGGATCGTGGGGCGGCTTCTCCGCGAGTTTGCGGTCACGCTGTCCATCGCCATCGCAGTCTCGCTAGTGGTTTCCCTGACCACGACGCCGATGATGTGCGCCCACCTGCTGCGCGAGCACGAAAGCCATGGCCGGCTGTACGAGTTCACCGAGCGCCTCTACGTCAAGACCGTGAACATCTACGGGCGTACCCTCTCGATCGTGCTGCGGGCAGCGCCCCTCACGCTAGCCGTTCTGCTGGGCACGATCGCGCTGAATGTCTACCTGTTCATCCACGTATCCAAGGGTTTCTTTCCGCAGCAGGATAACGGGCGCATGCTGGGCGCCATCCAAGCCGACCAGGACACCTCCTTTCAGGCCATGGACAGCATCCTGCGCCGGATGATCGATATCGTGCACGCCGATCCAGCCGTGGACACGGTAGCGGGGTTCACCGGCGGCGGCACGCCCAATACGGCGCGCATGTTCGTCTCGCTCAAGCCTCTGGAGCAAAGGAAAATCACGGTGGACCTGGTGATCGCACGCATGCGCCCGAAGCTCCTGCGTATACCGGGCGCCACCCTGTACATGCAGGCTTCGCAGGATGTGCGCGTCGGCGGCCGGCAGAGCAACGCGCTCTATCAATTCACCATGCGCGGCGACAATCTGCAAGATCTGATCGTTTTCGCGCCCCAAATGCTGCGCGAGTTGCGTGGCATTCCGAGCATCGTCGATGTAAGCAGCGACCAGCAGGACCGCGGGCTGCAATCGCTGGTGAATTACGACCGCAAGACGGCCGCCCGCTTCAGCATCTCGTCACAGCTTCTCGACACCACGCTGTACGATGCCTTCGGACAGCGGCAGGTCTCGACCATGTATAGCAGCTTGAATCAGTACCACGTCATCATGGAAGCCGCGCCGCAATACTGGCAGAATCCGCAGTTTCTGCGCGACATCTGGGTGCGCTCTCCCGGCGGGCAACAAGTCCCCTTGAACGCGCTGGCCAGTTTCGGACCGACGACTGCGCCGCTATCGGTGACGCACCAGGGCTTGTTTCCGGCGGTGACCCTATCGTTCAACCTGCAGCCGGGCGTCGCGCTGGGCGACGCCGTAAAATCGATCCAAGACGCGGCCACCAAGATCGGTCTGCCGCGCACCATCCAGACCGGATTCGCCGGCACGGCGCAGGCGTATCAAGATTCGCTTGGCAGCGAGCCGATTCTGATCCTGACCGCCCTGGCGGCGGTTTACATCGTGCTGGGGATTCTCTACGAGAGCTACGTGCATCCCATCACCATCATTTCAACGCTGCCGTCGGCCGGTGTGGGCGCGCTGTTGGCGCTCATGCTCACCCATACGGACCTCAGCATCATCGCGATCATCGGCGTCATTCTGCTCATCGGCATCGTTAAGAAGAACGCCATCATGATGATCGACTTCGCGCTGGCCGCGGAGCGCAACGAAGGCAAAAATTCGCGCGATTCCATTTTCGAGGCGTGCATGCTGCGTTTCCGCCCGATCATGATGACGACCATGGCGGCCATGCTGGGAGCCTTGCCGCTCGCGCTGGGCACGGGCGTCGGATCGGAATTGCGCCGTCCGCTGGGCATTACCATCATCGGCGGCCTGCTGGTGAGCCAGGCGCTGACCCTGTACACTACGCCGGTCGTGTACCTGTACTTCGACCGGCTGCAGCATTGGTGGTACCGGGTGCGGCGGCGGGAGCCCGCGCCGCTGGGGGCTGAGATATGAGACACGCTGGATCGCCCCCTCGCCCCCTCGCCCGCTCGCCCCTTCGGCGCCTGCTGACCGGCGCGTTGCTCTCAGTTTTGCTGCTGACCACCTCCTGCATGGTCGGCCCCAATTATAAGTGGCCCTCCGCGCCGGTTCCGCAGGCCTTCAAGGAGTCCCCTCCCGCGGGCTGGAAGGAGGCGCAGCCCAGCGACGGCGCCCTGAAGGGCAAGTGGTGGGAGGTCTACAACGATCCGCGGCTCAACGGGCTCGAAGAGCAGGTGAGCATCACGAACCAAAACGTGCTGGCGGCCGAAGCGCAATTCCGCGCCGCCCGGTATGCCGTGCGAGTGGCGCGCGCGCAATTGTTCCCCACGGTCACCGCCTCGCCGTCGATTACCACCTCCCGCTTTGGGCACGGAGGCGCTTCCGCATCGGGCGGCGCTGTCTTCTCCAGCGGCAGTAACATCGTCACCACCTATGATTTTCCCGTCAGCCTCTCCTACATGGCGGACGTGTGGGGCAGCATCCGCCGCACCGTCCGCGCCAGCGAGGATACCGCGCAAGCCACCTTCGCGGAATTGGAGAATGCCCGGCTGTCGTTTCAATCGGAACTGGCGGAAGACTACTTCGAGCTACTAGGGACGTATGGCGACCAGGATTTGCTGGAAAGCACCGTAAAGTCCTATCAAGAGTATCTCGAACTGACCCAGAACCGTTTTAACGCCGGCGTGGCTTCCGGAGCGGATGTGGCGCAGGCGCAGACCCAGTTGGATACCACCAAGGCGCAGTTGATCGACTTGGGGGTCGCGCTTACACAATTCGAACATGCCATCGCCGTGCTGACCGGCAAACCGCCGGCGGATTTGTCCTTGCCGCACGCCATCATCAAATCGCCGCCCCCCCCCGTTCCGGTGGCCTTGCCGTCCGAACTTCTGGAGCGCCGTCCGGACATCGCTACTTCGGAACGGCAAATGGCCTCCGCTAACGAAGAGGTCGGTATCGCGGTGGCCGCTTTCTATCCCACTGTGAGCCTTACCGGCTCGGTGGGCTTTACCGCCACCGATTTCGTCCAGTGGTTTCAGTGGCCCAGCCGCTTCTTCTCGGCCGGCGGCCAGGCCGCTGAAGTCCTCTTTTCGGGAGGCAAGCTGCACGCTCAACTGGGCCAGATGCAAGCCATGTACGATGCCAGCGTAGCCACCTATCGGCAGACTGTGCTGACCGCCTTTCAGCAGGTGGAGGACAATTTGTCGGCTTTGCGCGTGTTGGAGGAAGAATCGGCGGCCACAGATAAGGCCGTGAAGGCGGCGCAGCAATCCCTGGACATCTCCACTTACCAGTACAAGGCCGGCACCGTGGCCTACCTGCAGGTGCTCACGGCTCAGGCCGCTCTACTCGGTAACCAGCGAACCGCCGTGGATCTGCTCACGCGCCGGATGACCTCGAGCGTTTTACTGATCCAGGCCTTGGGCGGCGGATGGGATGCGAAAGCGCTGCCCACCTCGAATGAACTGATCCACGGCCACTGAGAACTTATAACTGACAACTGAAGACTACAATCGCATCAGATGGATCGAGCCGTCTCCCGTGTGAATGGTAAGCGGCGGCCCGCCCCCGTTCAGTTTGCCGCTGACGGAGTTCTCCTGGCTGCCACCGCTGGTAGTGAGCGGCAGATCCACGGTGATCCGGCCATCGCCGGTGTGCGCGGCCACGTCCGCCGCGAAACCCTCCGGCAGGCGCAGCGTGACTCCGCCATCGCCCGTGTGCACGGTCCAACCGCCCGCCATGTGCGATCCGGGACGCACCTCGGCATCGATGTTGCCGTCGCCGCTACGCAGATCCAGGGCTTGAAACTTGCCGCGTACACGGATGTGGCCGTCGCCGCTGGTAGCCTCCAACGCCCCCTCGAATCCTTCGCCCTCGATGTTACCGTCGTGCGTCACCAGTTTGGTTTTGCCGCGCAGGCCATCGGCGCGGATGTTGCCGTCGCCGGTGTGGATCGTGGCCCTGGTGTCGGCCGGGACCGTCAGTTCGATCTTTACTGAGTTGTTGCCAATGCTGAAATGCATCGGCGGGATCTTCACGTCCAGATCGACGTGATCGCCGGTCTGGTGGTCGCTGACGCGCACGTCGCCCGGGCCGATCTTCCATCCCAGGGTGGTCACGCGCGCGTCGATGGCTCCGGCGCCGCCAATCCTCACCGTTACATCGGCGTCGTTAGTCTCGACGCGCAATTCGGGGACGCCCCCCATGTGAAAGCTTTTGGTCCACTCCTCGGCCAGCGCGGGACACACTGCGGCGGCCAGCAACAAGCAAAAGGTCGGTTTGAACATCGTGAGCCTGCCGGACTACTTCGTCATGTTCGTCAAGATCGACACCGTATTTTGCGAGGCGTTGGTTATCGCCAAGTCAGGCTTGCCGTCGCCATTGAAGTCTCCCACGGCCACGCCGCTGGGAGCAAAGCCCACCGCGAAGCTGACGGCAGTCTGGAACGTGCCATCACTGTTACCTAGCAGAATCGATACCGCATCGGCGAGCGTGTCGACCACCACCAGGTCCGGGATGCCGTCGCCGTTGAAATCCGCGGAGGCCAGCGCTGTGGGATAGATTCCGGTGTTATAGAGCGCGAAAGTTGGGAACGAGCCGGTGCCGTTGCCCAGCAGGATCGAGACCTGATTCGAGAAATAGTCGGTCACCGCCAGATCCAGGAAGCCGTCGTTGCGGAAGTCGGCCACCACCACGCCACTGGGCTGTGGGGCTTGTCCTGCAGGCGCCACTGCGAAGTTCGTCGCCGTGCCAAATGTGCCATTGCCATTACCCAACAGAACCGACACGTTGTTGCTTTCGCTATTGGCTACCACCACGTCCTGCTTGGTATCGTTATTGACATCGCCTACCGCAACCGCAACCGGGTAGGTGCCGGTCGCGTAGACCACTTGAGTCGCGAAGGTGCCGGTACCATTGCCCACCAGAACCGAAACGGTGTTGTCGAAGGCGTTCGTCACCACCAGAGACTGATTCCCGTTGAAGTTACCCGCGGCGATGGCGGTAGGGCCGTTGCCTACCGCGTAGTAGACCGGAGACTGGAAGGTGCCGTCGCCGTTGCCCAGCAGGACCGAGACGTTGTTCGACGTGTCGTTCACCATTGCCAAGTCGAGCTTGCCGTCGTTGTTGAAGTCCGCAGTGACGATACCGAGCGGATCCCTTCCCGTCTTAGTGGCATAGTTCACCGCCTTCTGGAACTTTGCGCTTCCGGTGCCGATCAATACGGATGCTTTATTGGAAGTCGAATCCGCCACCGCCAGGTCGAGCAATCCGCTGGTGGAGAACACACCCGCGGTTATAGCTGATGGGGTGCTGGCTACATTGAACTTAGCAACCTTCTGGAAGTTGCCGGAACCGCTATTGATCAGAATCGAGATGGTATCGGATGCGCCATTAGCGATTGCCAAATCCTGCGCGCTGGTGCTGGTAAACTTTCCCGCGGCAACGGAGGTCGGCTGGGAGCCGATCGAATAGTCATACTTCGGCGTCTGAAAGGTGCCATTGCCATTGCTCAACAAAACGGCTACAGCGCTCGGGTTCCCTTGGACCACCGCCAGGTCCGGCTTCCCGTCGTTGTTGAAATCGGCCACCGCGATGGAGGTAGCGTTGCTGCCTATTGTGTAACTCACGGCCGGTTGGAAGCCACCTGCGGTGTTATTCACCAGAACGGACACTGCGCTGGTGTTATAGTTGGCCACCGCCAAATCGGGGAATCCGTCGCCATTGAAATCGCCTGCGGCAATCGCATCGGGGTTGCTGCCCACGGCAATAGGTGTAAGAGCGGACTGGAAGGTGCCGTCACCATTGCCCACGAGGATTGAAACCGTGTCCGTGATGTAGTTGGCGACCGCCAGATCCAGCGTAGTGCCGCCCATGAACGCCGCCGCTACCACCGACCTGGGACCCAGGCCGACGGAGTAATTTACAGCCGTCTGAAAAGTGCCGTCGCCGTTACCCAGCAGGATCGATACGTTGTTCGAACCGTAGTTGGCAACCGCCATATCCATGTGGCTGTCCTTGTTGAAATCCGCTACGAAGATGGATCCCGGGTTTGTTCCGGCAGTGACGGGCATAGCCGGCTGGAAAGTGCCGTTGCCGTTGCCCAGGATGACTGAGATCGTGCTCGAGCCGTAGTTGGACACCGCCAAGTCAAGCTTGCCGTCTCCGTTGAAGTCGCCGATGGCGACGAAGTTCGGCTGGTTCCCCACCGGAAGAAAGGTGGGCGGCTGAAAGGTGCCATCGCCGTTACCGAGCAGGATGCCAACCAGGTTCCCGTCGAAGTCCGCCACGGCCAAGTCCGGCTTGCCGTCACCGTTGAGGTCCCCTACAGCCACACAATCGGGTTGCCTGGCAACCGGGTATACGCCCGGCGCGTTGAGCGTGTAGACGCGCGGCGCGTTGAAGTTTACCGGCGTCGAGCCCGCGGCGATCCTGACGATCGCCGTGCCAAACCACAAAACCATTCCGAACCTGAGGAAATTACGATACGTCATCCAACCCATATCCTTTTCTAAGCGCCGATGCCGGCCTTTTTGTCAGTTCGCCGCCTTAGGCCGCGGCGTGGCATCACCCGTAGTCAACCCCATCGCCCATTTCACAGCTTCTGTCCACATCTGCTGGATATCGGGCCGGTCCCAAACTTCTTCCCGATGGCCCAGGGAGGTATAAAAAACCCGCCCTTTGCCGAGCTGGTGGACCCAGGTAATCGCGAAATCCTTGTCTGTCCGATGCACGTTCTTGTTGGTCAGGTCCACGGAGTTAGTGTCCAGACTCATCAGCACGCGCACCTTGTCGCGGGAGTAGTTCTTGTATTGATAAATCTCGTCGTAGATTGGAAACTGCGGCGGAAAGTGTTTGGTGGCGGGAAACGCGCGGTCTTCCACGTTGATCGCCGCATGCACCTGATTCCAGGGATGCTGATCGAAATAGGCGCCCAGCAGGTCGCCATAGTCCAGCCACTGGTAGAACGTATCGGCGGCGCTGTGCGCCCCCAGAAAGCCTTTGCCATCGTCTTTGACAAACGCCAGGAGCGCGGACTTCTGCTCGTCGTTCATGTCCAGCTCGCCCGTGGTGTAAAACATGACCGCGTCGAAATAGTCGAGGTTCTTGGCGTTATTGCCCAGCTTCTGTTTGGTCACGAGCTGCGTATCGGTGCGCAGATAGGTATCCCACAGGCCGCTTTGTTGTCCCAGTTTTTCCACTGTCGCCATGGCATGCGACACCGAATCGTGCTGATAGCCCTTCGATTCACCAATGAAGAGCAGCTTCCTCTTTTGAGGCTGCTGTGCGGACGCAGGACGGCACACTCCCAACACTGCCGCGAGCATGACTCCTGCGACCCAGTACCGCATAAAAAGCCCTATCGGTGCATCATCTCATTTGTGCCGGAGGGGATGCAACTATTACGGGCGACATATAGTACTGGGTCTGGGTTACCTGGCGGCAGGCTTACGCGCCCGGATAAAACCGCTGAAGAAGCGGCCGTCCACCAGCGGCGCGATCCCATCTACGTCCACCCCGTGGCCGCAGAGAAACTCGCGGGCATCCTCGACATGGTAGACGCGCGTTGGCTCGATCGAAATCTCTTCGAAGCCGGCGCGGGCCAGTTTCTCGAGATAGGCGGATTCGTCCAGTGCGCCCGCGATGCAGCCTACCCACAGTTCCACGCTACGGCGAATGTCCGCGGGGATTTCGCCGCGCACCACGACGTCGGAGACCGCCAACCGGCCACCCGGCTTCAGCACGCGGTAGGCTTCTCTCAATACGCGGTCTTTATGGGCGGAGAGGTTGCTGACACAATTGGAAATAATCACGTCCACCGCGTTGTCGGGCAGAGGCATGTGCTCGATCTCACCTCTTAGGAACTCGGCGTTGTGTGTGGATGCCGGCCTCGCGCTGATTGTCGCGTGCCAGGGCCAGCATCCCGTCGGTCATGTCGAGGCCATAGGCTTTGCCGGTGGGGCCGACACGCCGCGCCGAAAGGAGCACGTCGAGGCCGCCGCCTGAGCCGAGGTCTAGTACTACTTCGCCAGGGTGCAGTTGCGCCAAGGCCGTGGGGTTACCGCAGCCTAGCGAGGCTAGTACTGCATCCGCGGGCACCTCCGCCCTCTGGGCGCCATCATAAAGGCCGGCGGTGATCGGGTCGCAGCACGGGCTGGCTTGGCCGGTCATTGCGCGCGACGCCGCCTGACCGTATCTCTCTTTCACTTCTTCCTTGATTTCCGGCATAGTCTTCATCTCCTGTGAACCTGCACGATCGTCTCCGGGGCACGAAATTCGTCAAGGGGGTACAATAGCCGCAGGAAGGATTATGGCAATGTGTGCAGGCGACCTGAGCCGGGTGCGCCGCCTGGTGCGGGAGGCTTATTCGGCTGCGGCCACCACGCCCGCGGCTTGCCATCCGTTTCCCGTCGGACGGGAATTCGCGGCCAGCTTGGGTTATCCGGCGGAATCGCTGGCGTCGCTGCCCGCCGCCAGCGTGGAAGCCTTCTCCGGCGTGTCCACCGTCTCCCTGCTCGCCGAAATCCAGCCAGGCGCAACGGTGCTCGATGTGGGTTGCGGCGCCGGCCTCGATTCGCTCATTGCCGCGCGCCGCGTGGGACCGCACGGCCGCGTCATCGGCTTGGATTTCAGCGCGGATATGCTCGCGCGCGCCCGTGCCGCCGTCGCCGAAGCCGGCATCCCGCAGGTCTGCTTCGCGCTAGCCGCCGCCGAATGCCTGCCTCTTCCGGACGCGTCCATCGATGCCGCCATGGTGAACGGCATCTTCAATCTGAACCCCGCGCGCACGTCGATCTTTAACGAACTGGCTCGCGTTCTCCGTCCTGGCGGCGCCGTATGGGTCGCGGAGCTGGTGCTTTCGCAGCCGCTGCCGCCGCAGCCGCAAATTATGTCAGACTGGTTCGCCTGAATCGCCGGCGCCAAGGAGGCGGACGCCTTCCTCGATGAATTCCGCGCCGCCGGATTCCAGGATGTCCGGCTGTTGCGCACCATGCGTAATGCGCGCACTAAGAACCCGCACGTTCTGGCGGCGGAAGTGGTTGCCCGCAAGGCCTAACGCTTCGGAAACCACGGCACGAACGCGCTGGTCGTTTGCTGATACTGCCGGTATTCCTCGCCGCGGCTGCGCAGAGCCTGTGCTTCGGTAGCCGGAATGCCCGTGACGCGAAACAAGAAAAACAGCATCAGCAGCGGCGAGAACACACCCAGATAACCATAGGGCGAACCCAGCGCGAACACCGCATAGGCCACCCAAATCAACCATTCGAAGAAGTAATTCGGATGCCGCGAGTAGCGCCACAAGCCGATGCGGCAGGTGTGGCCGCGGCTAGCGGGATCGCGCTTGAAGCGCTGCAATTGCGCGTCGGCCGCGACCTCTCCCGCAAAAGCCACAGCCCACAGCGCCGCGCCCGCATATTCGAATGCTGACAACCGCGCGTCGCGATTCAGCGCCGCGAGCAGGAACGGCGCCGACAACAGAATCGCCAGCACCGCCTGCGCTTCGAAAAACAGCAGAAACTTCAGCTCCACGTGCCTGCCCCATTCGCGCCGAAGCTGCACGTAGCGGCCTTCTTCCGGATGCCCGATGACGCGCGTGAGCAGCAGATAGAACGCCAGCCGCAATCCCCAGATGGCCGCCATCGTCTCGATCAGGGCCGCGCGCGCCGGATAACCGCCGCCCAAAGCCGCGTAGATCACCGCCAGCACCGCCAAGCCGCCCGCCCAGCCCGGGTCGACAATCGAAGCGTTCTTCAGCGGCATGTGGATCAGCCACAGCCCCAGCATCAGCCCGCAAACCGATGCGCTTCCGATAAGCACCGCATGCATCACGTGTGAACTCGCATGATAGCCTGAGATCGTGCAGCGCGGCGAGCCGGCCCTGATGTGGTTCCGTTTGGATTTGCGATTGGCCGATAACGACGCGCTCGACCGCGCGCTGGCAGAGCATGCTGCCGTGGTGCCGGTGTTCATCTGGTCGCCGGAAGAGGAGGGCGCGTGGCCTCCCGGCGCGGCGTCACGCTGGTGGCTCAACCAATCTTTGGCGCAGTTACAAGCCGAGCTTGAGCGGCGCGGATCGCGGCTCATCATTCGCCGCGGCCCAGCCGAAGAGGAACTTCGCACGCTGGCGGCGGACTGTGGCGCTACGGCCGTCTTTTGGAACCGGCGCTATGAGCCTGCGGTGATCGCGCGTGACCGGGCGCTGAAGGAGCACCTGCCTGAGCGCGGGATCGAAGCGGAAAGCTGTCCGGGTAACCTGCTGTTCGAGCCGTGGACCATCCATAACCTCAGCGGCAAGCCGTTCCAGGTGTTCACGGCATTCGGGCGGCGGTGTGTCCGGATGGCGGCCCCCCCCCAGCCCAAGCCCGCACCCGCACAAATCCCGGCGGCGGCGCTCTGGCCGCGATCGCTCGCGATTTGCGATCTCGGACTGGAGCCGAAGATCGACTGGGCGGCCGGGCTCCGCGAAACGTGGCAGCCAGGTGAAGCAGGCGCCACCGCGCGCTTGGCGGCGTTTCTCGATGGGGCCGTCGGGAACTACGGGGCGGGCCGCGACCGTCCCGATCTTACCGGAACCTCGCGCCTGTCACCCCATCTGCACTTCGGAGAAATCAGCGCGCGGCAGATCTGGCACGCCGCGCAGCGCATCCACGACTCCGAGCCGTACCTGCGGCAGATCCTCTGGCGCGAATTCGCGCATCATCTCTTGTTCCACTTTCCCGGCACGCCCAACGAGCCGCTGCGGCCCGAGTTCCGCGCGTTCCCCTGGCGCGTCGATGCCAAGATGCTCAAGGCCTGGACGCAGGGCAGAACCGGATACCCGCTAGTCGACGCCGGCATGCGCGAGCTGTGGCACACCGGCTGGATTCACAATCGCGTGCGCATGGTGGTCGCCTCGTTCCTGGTCAAGCACCTGCTAATCCCCTGGCAGGAAGGCGCCGCCTGGTTCTGGGACACGCTGGTGGATGCGGATCTTGCCAACAACACCATGGGATGGCAGTGGACCGCGGGCTGCGGCGCGGATGCCGCGCCTTATTTTCGCATCTTCAATCCCACGCTGCAGGCGGAGAAGTTCGACCCGGCTGGCGCGTACGTGCGCCGCTGGGTTCCCGAGCTGGGTAGCACGAAGTATCCGCTGCCCATCGTCAATCACGAAGCCGCCCGCGAGCGTGCGCTGGCTGCCTTGGTTACGATGAAGGAGCGAAGCCGCTGACCGAAGCCTTCAACCAAGGCACCGCGCGTCACTCGAACGGAATGTTAACCGCGCCGCCCCGTCGCCGCCGTGCAACAATAGAGCAAACGGGGTTTAGGTGAGGCTTGGGAAGTTCATATTGGCCGGCTGGCTGGCGGCGATGGGGTTGCACGCCGCCGAAGTCGCGGTGACCGGCCGCGCCATCGATGAAAACGACGCGCGCATCGGCGGCGTCGATATCACCGTAACCAACGCGGCTGGGCAGTCCTGGCACGTCACCACTGACCCCGCCGGCGGCTTCACCCTCCGCCTCCCTACTGAAGGCCAATATCTCTTCAGCGCCAATCCCAACGGATACCTGCCTATCAAGAACCTGTCCGTCGAGATCGCCGCGCCGGCCCAGGAAGTCCACCTGGTTCTGAATCGCGCCAAAGAAGTCCTGCAGCGCATCGACGTCAACGCGCCCCCCGAATCGGTGGACATCGAGCAAACCCAATCGGAGCGGCAGCTCAGCGGCATCCAGATTCTCGACATCCCGTATCCTTCCACGCACAGCCTGCGCGAGGCTATGACGCTGCTGCCCGGATTGGTGGAAGACCCCAACGGCGGCCTGCACTTCGATGGCGGCCGCGAAAACCAGACCAACTACCTGCTGGACGGCTTCAATATCAGCGACCCGCTCACCGGCCAACTCAACAGCACCGTGAGCGTCGAGTCCATCCATTCTATTGACTACCTGAGCGGGCGCTATTCGCCGGAGTATGGCAAGGGTTCCGCCGGCGTGCTGCAAATCAAAACCGAGACCGGCGACGACGCTTTTCGCTATTCCGCGACTAACTTCATTCCAGGCTTGAGCACGCAGACCGGCGTGCATGTGAGCGATTGGACGCCCCGTGTCAACTTCTCCGGACCGATCGTCAAAGGGCGCGCCTGGTTCGCCGATAACCTCGATGCCGATTACAACATCAACATCGTCCCAGGCTTGCCTAGCAACGAACAGCGCACATCTTCGCTACAACTCGGCAACCTCATGCACGCGCAGGTCAACGTCACGCCATCCAACATTCTCTACGGCGATTTCCTCTTTAATTATTTGCGCGCGCAGGAGTTCGGTCTGGGCGTATTCAATCCGCCGTCTACCACCCTCGACCAGCGGGATCGCTCCTGGTTCGTAGCGCTCAAGGACCAGATCTATCTCGGCAACGGGAACCTTCTCGAAGTGGGTTTCGCCGAGATGCTGAACTACTTCCGCCTGGTCCCGCAAGGCGTCGGCACCTACATCATCACGCCCAACGGCAAACAAGGAAATTATTTTGAAGACTCCGCGCAGAGTTCCCGCCGCGGCCAGTTGCTCGCGAACCTGTTCCTGAAGCCCCACCATCTCGCCGGCACTCACCAATTCAAAATGGGCATCGACGTGGACCGCATTGACTACTCGCAGGACACCAGCCGCACCGGTTACGATCTCTACGGCGTGTCCGGCAACCTGCTGCGCTCCGTCACCTTCGAGGGCAACGGCGATCTCAGCCGGCCCAGCCTGGAAGCATCTTCTTATATAACCGACCACTGGCAGGCGCGCTCCAACCTTTTCTTCGAACTCGGCGTGCGCCAGGACTGGGACGAGATTCTCCGGCACGTCGAATGGTCGCCGCGCGCGGCCTTCTCCTACGCGCCTTTCGGTCCGGCGACGCGCATTTCCGGCGGTTTCGCCATCATCTACGATCCCACGATCATCCAGCTCTTCACCCGCCCGCTCGATCAATACACCCTCAGCAACATCTACGCCGCGGATGGCACGCTGCTGCGCGGCAATTCGCTGACCCTATACACCATCAGCAACCCGAACCTGCAGGCCCCGCAGTTCCGCAATTTCAGCTTCGGCGTGGATCACGATTTTCCGCACCGTATTCGCGCCGGCCTGGCTTTGCTGCGCAAGACCGGCGGCGATGGATTCAGTTACATCAACACGCTGTCTGCGCCCATCCTCGCGCCTCCGGACATCGCCAATGCTTACCACGCATCGTACATCGAGCAGCTTTTCAATCTGACCAACGCGCGCCACGATGAGTACGACTCCGCGCAGGTGATCGTACACCAGTCTCTCACGGGCCGCTACGAATGGCTCGCCAGCTACACGCGCTCGCGCGCCCGTTCCAGCCAGGTGCTCGATCCGTCGCTCGAACAGACGCTGTTGCTCGGCCCTTACAACAGCGGACCGTTGCCCTGGGACGCACCCAATCGCTTCCTGAGCTGGGGCTATCTGCCCACGCCATTCAAAAACTGGGCCGTGACATATCTGCTGGATGCGCGCAGCGGCTTCCCATTCTCCATCCAGCACGACACCGGCGAATTGATCGGCTTTCCTGATATGAATCGCTTTCCGTCGTACTTCAATTTAAACTTCGGTGTCGAGTGGCGCCTCCACATACGCAAATATCGCTTTGCCATCCGCGGCAGCGCCGACAACCTCACCAACCACCAGAACTACACCGAAGTGAACAACACGCTGGAGTCCCCGCAATTCCTGACTTTCTACGGCAGCGAAGGCCGCCACTTCACCGCCCGCCTCCGCTGGTTGGGCAAAGAGTGAGTGCCTGAACTCCCCGACATCGCCGCCTACCTCGACGCCCTCCACCCGCGCATCCTGGGCCAGACACTGGAGCACGTCCGCCTGCATAGCCCGTTCCTCCTGCGCACGACTACCCCGCCGCTCGCCGCTGCCGAGGGCCGCACCGTGTGCGATCTGCGCCGCATCGGCAAGCGCATCGCCATCGGCGTGGAGGGCGACCTGTGGCTGGTGTTGCACCTGATGATCGCCGGCCGCCTGCACTGGCGCCCACCGCACGCCAAACTGGCCGGCCGCCAAAACCTGGCCGCCTTCGATTTCCCGCACGGCGCCCTGACCCTCACCGAAGCGGGCACGCAACACCGCGCGTCGCTGCACGTGGTTGCCGGCGAAGATGGCCTGCGCGCGCTCGATCCCGGCGGCATCGATCCCTTCACGGCGGACCTGGACGCCTTCACCGCCGCGCTCACCTTCGAGAATCACACGCTGAAGCGCGCCCTCACGGATCCGCGCACGTTCAGCGGCATCGGCAACGCCTACTCCGACGAAATCCTGCATGCCGCGCAACTGTCACCGATCGCGCAAACCCGCAAACTCACGGCTGCCGAGATCGGCCGCCTCTACGCCGCCACGCGCGACACGCTGCAACACTGGCTCGACCGCCTGCGCGCGGAAGCCCGCCACAGCTTCCCGGAAAAGGTGACCGCCTTTCGCGACGG
>Ga0073928_10003490_pt1 | contig 24725 bp, 17 predicted proteins | sample PaiPotPPA55metaG_FD_76969 | JGI IMG/M metagenome (GOLD analysis project Ga0073928, IMG submission 76969) | Iron sulfur acid spring bacterial and archeal communities from Banff, Canada, to study Microbial Dark Matter (Phase II) - Paint Pots PPA... ...
ACCGCCAGCCAGTGCCGGAGGATCACCGAGAAGGTCGGTGCCCGGCGCCTGGTCGAGATCACGGGCAATCCCGCCATCACTGGCTTCCAGGCGCCCAAGATCCTGTGGCTTCGCGAGCACGAGCCAGACGCATACGCACGGATCCATCACGTGCTTCTGCCCAAGGACTTCATTCGCCTTCGGCTCACCGGCGAGCTCGCGACCGATGCTTCGGACGCGTCGGGAACCCTCCTCCTCGATCTCCGCCACCGCAAGTGGTCGGACGAGGTCCTGAGCGCCCTCGAGATTCCACGCCGGTGGCTGCCGGACGTTTACGAAGGACCCGAGGTGACGGGCAGGATCACGCCCGCGGCCTCGGCGGCGACCGGACTGCCGGCCGGTCTGCCGGTGGCGGCTGGTGCCGGCGACAACGCCGCCGCCGCGGTGGGCAGCGGGGTCGTGCGCGAGGGCATGGTCACGTCATCGATCGGCACCAGCGGAGTCGTATTCGCCCACAGCGAGACGCCCAGGATCGATCCGCTGGGGCGGCTTCACGCCTTCTGCCACGCCGTGCCGGGCCGCTACCACCTCATGGGCGTGACCCTCTCGGCCGGCGGCTCCCTCCGCTGGTGGCGTGTGACGGCAGGCGCGGGCCTGGACTACGAAGCGATGGCGGCGGAGGCGGGAACGGCTCCGCCCGGGTCAGAGGGCCTCGTGTTCCTGCCCTACCTCAGCGGCGAGCGAACTCCGCACCTGGACCCCCAGGCCCGGGGCGCCTTCGCCGGCCTCAGCCTCAGGCACACCCGGGCCCATCTCACGCGCGCCGTGATGGAGGGCGTGACGTACAGCCTGAAAGACAGCCTCGACCTCATGACCGAGCTGGGCGTGCCGATGACCGAGATCCGGGCGACAGGCGGCGGAGCCCGCAGCCCTTTCTGGCGGCGCATGCAGGCCGATGTGTTCGGACTCCCAGTCCACCGCACCCGGACAGAGGAAGGCCCCGCGTTCGGCGCCGCCCTGCTGGCCGGCGTGGCGGCCGGCGCGTACGCGGACGTGTTTGAGGCGGTCGCTTTGATCCAGCTTCGGCCCGAGGCCGACCTTCCCGACGTGGAGCGCCACCGCCTCTACGGGCGCTACCACGCGGCGTACTCCGACCTGTATGCGGCGACCGCGCCGCTCATGCACCGCCTCGCCGAGCTCGGCTCGGGCGATCCGGAGCCGGGCCAGATCGGTTAGATCCGGCGGGTCGTCAGCACGGCCGACAGAGACGGGCTCGTGTAGACGATCAGGCAGAGGCTGCGGCCAAAGTCGCCGCTGGGAACGCCGATGGTGCCGGAGCCCATGGCACTGACATGCAGGCTCGCGAGGGTCGTGATGTGAAAGGCCTGGGTGCCGTCGCACCGGGAGTGCAGGTGAACCGGGTAGACGCCGGTGCGCAGGCCCGAAAAGGTCACAGCCATCACAGACGGTGCAGCCGGTGCGGGGGCCGCCACCGAACCTGCCGCCTGGAGTGGCGGGCTGCTCGGCACCGCGGATGGAGAGGGGGCGGCAGGCGATGGGCTCGCGGTCGCCGGGGAGATCTGAAGCGGCGACGCGACGTTGCCGGCGGTCGAACATGCCGCCGTCAAGATCGCCAGGGCAGTCGCCGCCAAAGCCAGCGCCGATCGCAAATGCATCACGAATAGGGTGTAACGGGCGGGGTTACAGGCCACGTTTACTTGAATTGACAGGCGCCGGTTTGACGCTTCGGGTCAGGACGACTAACTTGTACGTCTTGAGCGCCCGGCTGAAGCTTGCCCTCGGGATTGCGACTTCGGGTCTGATCGCGCTGGTCGTGAACGGCACGGCCGCCGCAGGCTTCGATCCGTATGTGAGCGGGTCCAACGGATATGACGTCTCGTACGTCCAGTGTGGTGCGGCCGCGCCGACCGGAGCCTTCGGCATCATCGGCGTCAACGCTGGATATCCGTTCACCTACTACAACAGCTGCCTGGCCACCGAGTTCGCCGCGGCGCAGAAGACTGGGAACGCCGCCGTGTACATGAACACCGGTTATGACCCGACCTACACGGCCATCGATGGTCGACACACGACCCAGGACTGTGCCACCAACGCGGCGTCGATCAACGCCACGCAAGCCCAGCAGTCAGCCTGGGCGGTCGGGTGCAGCGAGGCGCAACGGGACGCGCTTTACGCGACCAACCAGTCGGCGACCTCGCCCACGGCATGGTGGCTGGACGTTGAAACTGGCAACAGCTGGTCCACCGCGGACCTGTCCCTGAATCGCTACACGATCCAGGGCATCATCGACACGCTCCGGCTCAGCGTGGCCGTCCCCGTCGGGATCTACTCCACGGCCTTTCAGTGGAAGGCGATCACCGGCGGATACGCGCCGCCGGTGGACGGCGACTGGCTCGCCACGGGGCAGCGAACCCTGAAACGAGCCCGGCAGTCGTGCGGCTCGTCAGGATTCACCGGCGCGCCGATCTGGCTGGTGCAGTACCAGGGGACAACGGACAAAGACTCCGTCTGCTGAGCGCGGGGAATTTGGTTCCCGGCTAGACGAAACTTAGCGCCCCCCTGGCGCATTTGATGGGCAGCGTGGATGAGCTAACGCTCCTGAACCGTGCCCGGCAGGGCGATCGCCAGGCGTTCGAGGAGATCCTGCGCCCCCTCGTCCAGCCCGCCTACCGCCTCGCGCTGGCCCTGCTTCACGAGCGCGGGGCCGCCGAGGACGCCGTCCAGGAGATGGCGCAGAAGGGCTGGCGCCACCGCGGCCGGATCCGGCCCGAGCTGGGCACGGTCCGGCCGTGGTTCCTCTCCATCGTGGCAAATGAGTGCCGGATGGCGGTCCGCGGCCGCTGGTGGTCGGTGCTCCGCTTTGCCGAACCGCTCGATCGCGCCCTTGGCGAGACGGATGTGGCGGGCGGCCTCGATCTGCGCCAGGCGCTCGATCGCCTGCCCTACCAGGACCGGCTGCTCCTCCATCTCTACTTCGTTCTCGACCTGCCGGCGGCCGAGGTGGCCCAGGTGCTGGGCATCAGTGTGGGCGCCGTCAAGTCCCGACTTCACCGCGTGACCAGGCGGCTGCGCCCCGGTCTCAACACCGTGGAGGTGATCCCATGAACGCAGACCGGCTGGCCGTCGAGATCCGCGCCGCCTTCGACAGCACGCACGTCCTGAGCCCCGGCCTCGAAAACCGGGTGGTCTCCGCGATCCCGTGGGACCGCCCGGCGGAGCGCCCGACCTCCATGCCCAGGCTCGCGGGCGGTCTTGCTGCTGCGTTCGCGGTTCTCGCCGTGGCGATCCTCCTCGCCCCGGCGCTCCTGAGCAGGCTCAACAGTCAGTTTCCGGGCTCGATCGGCCCTGATGCCCCGGCTTACTCGCTTGCGGCGGTCAGCGCCGACTCGTTGTACGTCGTGCAACGCAACCTCGGCAACCTCGGCCGTACTCCCGCGCCGGACTCCAATGTGCTGCTGCAATCGAGGGATGGGGGCCGGACCTGGGTCGACCGCCTAAACTTTGCTGGCGTCTACGGCGGCATGCAGGTGTTTGGCGCGGACGGGTTCGTCTGGACCATCGACATGAGCGCGCTTCCGTGCACGCCCGGCGCCAGCTGCAAGCCGCCGAGCAGCGCGCTCACGCTGTACCGCACGACGGATGCCGGGACAACCTGGGCCGCACTACCTGCCCCGAGCTTTCCAGTCGAGGACGTCTACTTCCTCGATTCGTCGCTCGGCTGGGCGGTGGCGGGCTCGCCTGAGTCGGGCTTGGGCAGCGAAGTGCTGTACCGGACGGGCGACGGAGGTGAAACGTGGTCTCGTGTCGGGGCACTGCCGGCTGCGGCACCCATGAGCTACACATTCGGAGTCGGGAGCTACCGCGTGACCTTCACCCGGCTGGCTGATGCTTCGATCATCGGTTGGTTCGTGGGCGCTACCCAGCTCTACATCACCAGGGATGGCGGTAGCTCGTGGCATGCCCTGTCGTTTAGCGTTCCGGCCGCGGTGGCCGGCTGGACGAGCACACCGAGCCAGCCCGCGTTCAGCGGTCCTGAGGGAGTCCTTCCGATCGCGTATCACGACCCGAAGGGCCCGGACAACGCGACCGCCAACCACATTTACCTGTATGTGTCCCACGACGGTGGCGCGACCTGGGGCGATCCCCGCTCGGCACCGGCCGGCTTCGCGCCGGTCGGCGACATCCTGTCCGTCGCGATTCTCGACCCGCGTCACGTCTGGCTTACCAGCGAGTCCCTGACGGGGGGCGACAACGTGCAGGCGAGCCCCGCGGTGGCGCGAACGTCGGACGGCGGGCTCACCTGGACAGTCGCCAAGAACACCCCGCGGATCCTGCAGATGGCTTTCGCGGACGCCGCGCACGGCTACGCGGAGGACGTGACCGGCCCGAGCAACACCAACGGCATCCTCGTGACCGCGGACGGCGGCGCCACGTGGCAGCGGGTCACCGTGCCGGTATTCACGGCGAGCAAGACCTAGCTCGCGGGGCGCCTGCCGGCGCCCAGGCGCCACCGCTCTCTGAGGCCCAGCTCCATGTCGTCGGCGAGCTGGTTCAACAGGCGGGCGAGGGTGGTACGGTCGGCCGGGGGCAGCCGCCTGACGGCCGCCGAGATCTTGGCCGTCCCGACGCTCCACAACCGGTGGAAGAGCCGCTCGCCCCTGGGCGTCAGCTCGAGCCAGGTCAGCCGGCGGTCGTCGAGGTCGGGCACCCGGCGCACGTACTCGAGCTCCTCGAGCCTGTCCATCATCGGAACGAGCGTTCCGGGCGTGACCCGGAGGCGCTTGGCCAGGTCGCGGCCCGACATCCGGCCCCAGCGGCGCAGCGCCGCCATGGCCCGGAACTGGGCCATCGTCAGGTCGACCTCCATGATGAAGCGCGCGATCTCATCGCCGAAGGCGGCTTGCTGGCGGCCATAGGCAACCATGACTGAGTGAAGTTCGTCATGGTCCAGGCTTGCCCTCATCTAGATTTGATCTTAGCGAACGACTTGACTTGAGTCAATCATTGGGTAAACTCAAACGACCGATGGAGACGATGGGGGACTCGCGGTGCTGATCCGCCTGCTCAGGACGTTCGTACGGCCGTACCTGAGAGAGGTGACGATCGTCCTCGTCCTGGTCGTCATCCAGACGATCGCTAACCTCTATTTACCCAACCTGAATGCCGACATTATCAACAACGGTGTCGCGAAGGGCGACGTCCCCTACATCTGGCGAACGGGGGGCGTGATGCTCGCGATCACGCTGGTGATGGGCGTGCTCTCGATCGGCGCCGTGTACTGGGCGTCGCTGGCCTCCATGGGCCTCGGTCGCGACCTCCGGGCTGCGGTGTTCGGCCGCGTCCTCCAGTTCTCCGAGCGCGAGATGAACAAGTTCGGCACCGCTTCCCTGATCACGCGCAACACCAACGACGTGCAGCAGATCCAGCTCGTTCTCCAGATCTCGCTCACGCTGCTGGCCGCTGCTCCGATCATGGCCGTCGGGGGCGTGATCATGGCCCTGCGCGAGAACGTGCAGCTTTCGGCGCTGCTGATCGTGGTGGTGCCCCTCATGGGCGCGCTAGTCGGGTTCATGCTGATGAAGGCGGTGCCCCTGTTCCGGTCGATGCAGGGCAAGATCGACCGCATCAACCAGGTCCTGCGCGAGCAGATCACCGGCGTTCGCGTCATCCGCGCCTTCCGGCGCACCGAGTACGAGCAGGAGCGCTTCGAGGCCGCCAACGCCGACCTGACCTCCACCGCCCTCCGCGTCAACCGGATCTTCGTGCTCGCGTTTCCGGCGCTGATGGCCATCATGAACCTGACCACGGTGGCCGTGCTCTGGTTCGGGGGCCACTTGGTCGACAGCGGCCAGATGCCGATCGGGAACATGACCGCGTTCCTGATGTACATCATCCAGATCCTGTTCTCGGTGATGATGGCCGTGGCGATGATCATCCTTGTGCCGCGGGCCGAGGCAAGCGCCAGCCGCATCCTCGACGTCGTTGGCACGCAGCCGTCGATCGCCGATCCCGAGCATCCGGTCGAGCCACCGGACGCCACCGGGCTCGTCGAGTTCCGGGACGTGACCTTCGGCTATCCCGGCGGCGAGCACCCGGTCCTGAGCAACCTGACCTTCGATTTGCGCCCGGGCCAGACCACCGCGATCATCGGCGGCACCGGGTCGGGCAAGACCACATTGCTCAACCTGATCCCCCGCTTCTTCGATGTCACGGCCGGCGAGGTGTTGGTGGATGGGGTGGACGTCAGGAAGCAGCCGCTCGAGCGGCTCTGGAGCACCATCGGCCTTGTGCCGCAGCGCGCGTACCTGTTCGGCGGCACAATGGCCGACAACCTGCGCTTTGGCAACGAAAGCGCGACCGACGCCGACCTCTGGCACGCGCTGCAGGTGGCGCAGGCCATGGATTTTGTCAAGGCCATGCCCGACCAGCTGCAGGCGAAGGTCGACCAGGGTGGGACCAATCTCTCGGGTGGGCAGCGTCAGCGCCTGGCCATCGCGCGGGCCCTGGTCAAGCGGCCGGCGGTCTACCTGTTCGACGACTGCTTCTCGGCGCTCGACGCCGGCACCGACGCCAGGTTGCGTGCAGCTCTCGAAGGCGAGACCCGAAACGCCGCGGTGGTCATCGTCGCGCAGCGCGTCAGCACCATCATGCATGCGGACCGGATCGTGGTCCTGGACGACGGCCGCATCGTCGGCCTGGGCACGCACGACGAGCTGATGGCGACGTGCGAGCCGTACCGCGAGATCGTGGATTCGCAGCTCGGTGAGGCGGTGGCATGAGCCAGCGGGCCCCTCTGCAGCGACCCGGCGGCCGGCCGATGGGCTTCATGGGCATGGGCGGCCCGCCTGCCGGCAAGACGAAGAACGTGGGCAAGACCCTTCGCCGCCTGGTCGGCCGCCTCCGCCCTGAGGCGATGTTGATCGTCGTGGTGACGGTGCTGGGTGCCGCGAGCGTCGCTTTCGCGGTGGTCGGGCCAAAGATCATCGGCAACGCGACCAACGTGATCTTCAACGGCATCGTCGGCAAGAGCCTTCCCGCCGGAATCACGAAGGCTCAGGCGATCGCCCTGCTTCAGGCGCACGGCCAGGGCCAGCTGGCACAGACGCTGTCAGGCATGGACGTCACGCCGGGAAAGGGGATCGACTTCACCCAGCTGGGCGACATCCTGCTGCTCGCGGTTGCCGTCTACGTCCTTTCGTCGCTGTTCACCTGGATCCAGGGCTACATCCTCGCGGGCGTCGCGCAGCGGACGGTTTATGGCCTGCGCCGCGATGTCGAGGGCAAGATGGCGCGGCTGCCGCTGAAGTACTTCGACAGCCACTCGCATGGAGACATTCTCAGCCGGGTGACCAACGACATCGACAACATCGCCACGACGCTGCAGCAGGGCATGAGCCAGCTGCTCACATCGGTGCTCACCGTGGTCGGCGTGCTCGGGATGATGTTCTGGATCAGCCCGCTGCTCGCGTTCATCTCGCTCGTCACGGTGCCGGTGTCGATCGCAATCACAGTCGTCATCGCCAGGCGGTCGCAGCGGGAGTTCGCGGCCCAGTGGAAATGGACCGGCTCGCTCAACGGGCATGTCGAGCAGACGCACACGGGCCACGCGCTGGTGCAGGTCTTCGGCCGCCGGCGACAGGCGGTCGAGGAGTTCAACCGGCACAACAACGAGCTCTACACCGCGAGCTTCCGCGCCCAGTTCCTGTCCGGCATCATTCAGCCGGCCATGCAGTTCCTGGCCAACCTCAACTACGTCGCCATCGCGGTCATCGGCGGCTACCGCGTCGCCACCGGCACGATGACGCTCGGCGACGTGCAGGCCTTCATCCAGTACTCGCGCCAGTTCACGATGCCGATCACGCAGATTGCGGGCCAGATGAACCTGCTGCAGTCAGGGCTGGCCTCCGCGGAGCGGGTCTTCGAGCTGCTCGACGCGGAGGAGGAAGCTCCCGGCGTGGTCAAGGTGGAGAGCCTGCCGGACCTGGAGGGGCGCGTGGCGCTGGAGCACGTCGACTTCCGCTATGAGCCGGCCAAGCCTCTCATCACCGACTTCAACCTGGACGTGCGCCCGGGGCAGACGATCGCGATCGTCGGGCCGACCGGCGCCGGGAAGACCACCGTGGTCAACCTGCTCATGCGCTTCTACGAGATCGACGCGGGTCGCATCTGCCTCGACAACGTCGACGCTCGAGACCTGTCGCGCAACGAGGTACGGCGCGCTTTCGGGATGGTGCTGCAGGACACGTGGGTGTTCGCGGGCACGATCCGGGACAACATCGCCTATGGAAGGGAGGGCGCGACCGAGGACGAGGTGGTGGCCGCGGCCAAGGCCGCGCACGTCGACCAGTTCGTGCGCACTCTGCCCGACGGCTACGACACCAAGCTCGACGAGGACGCCTCGGAACTGTCCTCGGGCCAGCGCCAGCTGCTCACGATCGCTCGCGCGTTCCTGGCCGATCCACCCGTGCTCATCCTCGATGAGGCGACCAGCAACGTGGACACCCGCACCGAGGTGTTGATCCAGAAGGCCATGGCCCAGCTGCGGCATGGGCGGACGAGCTTCGTCATCGCGCACAGGCTCTCGACGATCCGCAACGCCGACTCGATCGTGGTCATGGACGGCGGGCGTATCGTCGAGCAGGGCTCGCACGCCGAGCTGTTGGAGCGCCGCGGCGTCTACTCCGAGCTGTACAACAGCCAGTTCACCGCCGCTCTGGTCGAGGCGGGTTAGGTTTCCTCCCCATCGGTGGGGGGAGGTCGCGACACGCGAAGCGCCTCGCCGGAGGGGCCGAGGCCCGCAAATCCTCTCTTGACAAGTCTCCTGACCGGCTTATAATCCCGTGACTGTAAGCGCTTACCGGTAAGCGCTTACAGAGCCAGCCTCCGTCGGTAAGAGGACCGAATGCCAGAGTCCAAGAGGCCCAAGGGCGCGCTGACGATCTATGACGTCGCCAGCCAGGCCGGCGTCTCGATCGCGTCGGTCTCCCGCGTCCTGAACGGACACGCCACCCCCCGCGCCAACACCCGCGAGCGCGTCCTGCGCGCCGTCCAGGAGCTCGGCTTCGTGCCCGACGGCGCCGCACGAGCCCTGTCCAACGGCCTCAAAGAGGTGGTGGGCGTCGTCTTCCGCCGCGACGACGAGATGCACTTCCAGGACGAGGACGAGAGCCTGCTCTTCATCGACGTCATCAACCGAGGCATCGACGTCGCCGCGCAGCGGCGCGGCTTCGATGTGCTCATCAGCTCGGTTGGATTCAACGAGGACAACGCCAGCGCCCGGATCGCCGGCATCGCCGGCAAGGCCGACGGCGTCATCCTGCACGACCGCATGCTCTCGGCTGCCGAGATCGCCCGGCTCGCCGGGATGGTGCCCGTCGTCACACTGGCGGGCCGGCCAGGGCGCGGGTCGATGAACGTCCGCTGCGACAACGAAGCCGGGATCCACGCCCTCGTCGCTCACCTCGTGCAGGACCACGGCTATCGCAGCTTCGCGTACCTTTCTGGGCGCTCGGACAGCCCCGACAACCGCTCGCGCGCTCGCGCTTTCCAGGCCGACGTCACAGCCGCGGGTGCCCGTGTCTACGCCGGTCCCGAATGGCAGGGCAACTACAGCGCGGCCGGCGGCGCGAAGGTCATCACCTCCCTGCTCGATGCGGGCCGCGAGATGCCGCGCGCGATCGTATGCGCCAACGACCAGACGGCGCTGGGTGCAATGCACGCGCTCGCCCGGCGCGGGGTCAGGGTGCCCCAGGATGTCGCGGTCACCGGCTTCGACGACGTTCCTGTGGCGCGCCACCTCCACCCGCCGCTGACCACGGTCCGGCAGCCCATGCAGGACCTGGGCGCGACCGCCTTCAACGTCCTCTACTCGAGGATCAGCACCGGCAAGGGCGACCCGGACGTCGTGCTCCCGGTGCAGCTGATCATCCGCGAGAGCTGCGGCTGCACGCCCACGTCTGACCGGAGGGCCAAGTAGTCGTGGCAGTCCTGCTGCGCAGGCTTGGCGTCTACTTCCTGGCCGCGTGGGTGGCGCTTACAGTCAGCTTCCTGCTCCCGCGCGTGGTGCCCGGCGACCCGGTCGCCGGCGCAGTCGCCCGCGCGTCCCAGTCGGGCAACTGCAACACGCAGTGCGTGATCGCTATCGAGGAGCAGCTTGGCTTCAACGTCCACGAGAGCCTGTGGGATCAGTACACGCGCTACCTGGGCAATCTCGCGCACGGCGACCTCGGCCAGTCCTGGTCCGAGAACGCCCCGGTCGGCAGCCTCATCCTCTCGTACCTTCCGTGGACGCTGGCGCTGCTGAGCATCGCGACGGTCCTGAGCTTCGTCGCCGGCAGCACGCTCGGCACGTGGCTGGCCTGGCGCCGCGGCAGCTGGACGGACTGGCTGATGCCGGCGGCCACGTTCTTCCAGGCGGTTCCGTACTTCTTTCTGGCCCTGGTGATCGTGCTGATCTTCGGCCAGACCGGGACGATGCTGCGCTGGTTTCCGAGCCTTTTCGGCTACGACATCTTCACCGTCAACCCGGGGCCGAACCTGCCGTACATCCAGAGCGTCATCAGCCACGCGATCCTGCCGATCGCGACGGTGTTCCTCGCCTCGCTCGCCGGCTTCACCCTGTCGATGCGCAACCAGGTGATCTCGACGATGGACGAAGACTTCGTCCTGGTGGCCCAGGCCAAGGGCCTGCCGACACGCCGCGTGATCTGGTACGCGGCGCGCAACGCGCTGCTGCCCGTGGTCTCCAACTTCACGATCGCGATCAGCCTCGTGGTCGGCGGGCAGATCCTCGTCGAGATCGTCTTCAACTACCCGGGGATCGGATTCCACCTCTTCGACGCGCTGTTCAAGCTCGACTACTCGCTCGTCCAGGGCATCTTCGTGGTCATCACCCTTGTGGTGCTGGCGGCCAACCTGCTCGCGGACATCGTCTACGTGATGATCGATCCGCGCGCGCGGCAGGTGGCCTGACGCGATGACCATCAACAACACCGCTTTGACCGGCTCCCCGCCCGCGGGACCCACGTCCGAACCGGCGCTTCGCGGCGATCGGATGATCAACCTCCCGCGCTCGCCGAAGGTGATCGCGGGGCTTGTGATCCTGGCCCTCTTCGGGCTCTTCGCGATCATCGGCCGCTGGATCTCGCCGTACTCGCCGAACGCGACCGATCCGCAGCACTGGGTCCGGCACGTCCTCGTCGACGGCACCGGGCCGGGTACGGGGATCTCCCCCCAGTACTATCCCTTGCCGCTTCCGCCCTCTGCGGAGCACTGGCTCGGAACGACCGTCTTCGCCCAGGACGTTTTGTCGCAGCTGCTCGCCTCGGCCCAGGCGACGCTCATGGTCGGCCTGCTGGCCGCGGGGATCGCGACTGTGCTGTCCATCCTGTTCGGCGTCACCGCGGGCTACATCGGGGGTGGCACCGATGAGGGCCTGTCCCTCGTCGCCAACGTCTTCCTGGCGATCCCGGGGCTGCCGCTCCTGATCGTGCTCGCGGCCTATGTGCCGAGCGCGGGATCCAGCCTCCTTCTCGTCGCGGCGATCATCGCGATCACGACGTGGGCGTACAGCGCGCGCACTCTCCGGGCCCAGACGCTGTCGCTGCGCAACCGGGACTTCGTCGAGGCGGCGCGTGTTTCCGGGGAGGGGCGGCTCCGGATCATCCTGGCCGAGGTACTCCCTAACCTCATCCCGATCGTCGCGGCGTCGTTCCTCTTCACGACCCTGTCTGCGATCGGCGCCTACGTCGTGCTCGCGTTCCTCGGCTTGGCTGGATCGCCAACCGCCGATCCGCCGGGGCCGTGGAACTGGGGCGAGATGCTGCGCGAGGGATTCGCCAACAACGCCGTGCGGGGTGGCTGGTGGTGGTGGTGGGCGCCCCCGGGCCTGTGCGTCGCACTGCTGGGCACCGGCCTCGCGCTGATCAACTTCGGCATCGACGAGTTCATCAACCCGCGCCTGCGCTCCGCGGGCCTGTCGCGGCGGGCGGCCAAGAAGTCAGGCATCAACGTGCGGACCACGGTGGGAATGACCCCGGTGAAACACCGCCCCGCTCGGGATAGAGCGCAAGGCTTGACCGGGGTTAACGTGGGGACACCTCCTCCGGTGCTGGAGATTCGCGGGCTGTCTGTCGACTACGGCTACGGCGACGAGGCTGTCCACGCGGTCATGTCGTGCGACCTCGTGCTGCGTCGCGGCCAGGTGCTCGGCCTCGCTGGCGAGAGCGGCAGCGGCAAGACGACGCTCGCGCTGGCGGCCATTCGCCTGCTGCGGGCGCCCGCAGTGATCACGGCCGGCGAGGTTCTCTTCCATTCCAAGTCGTCCGCTAGCCAGGCCGTGACCACGACCGACGTGCTGGCCGCCGGCCCCGGCGAGCTCCGTGGCATTCGGTGGTCCGAGATCGCGGTGGTTCTGCAGAGCTCGTTGGACTCGTTGAACCCGGTGATCACGATCGGCGCGCAGTTCGACGACATGCTGCGCGTGCACCGCCCGGACCTTTCGCGCTCCGCGCGCCTGGACAAGGCCGCTGAGCACCTGGGCCTGGTCGGCATCAATGCCGAGCGCCTGCGCTCCTACGCCCACGAGCTCTCGGGCGGCATGCGCCAGCGCGCGATGATCGCCATGGCCCTCGCGCTCGACCCGCAGGTGGTGATCTTCGACGAGCCGACGACGGCGCTCGACGTGGTCACGCAGCGCGAGATCCTCGAGGAGCTAATGGGCCTGCGCGACCGGATGGGTTTCGCAGCCCTCTTCATCACGCACGACCTCTCGCTCCTGGTCGAGCTCGCCGACGAAATCGCCGTCATGTATGCGGGCCGCGTGATGGAGCGAGCGCCGGCCGGCTCTCTGTTCCACGCGCCTCGGCTGCCGTACACGTACGGCCTTCTGAACTGCTTCCCCCCGATGCACGGCAAGCGCGTGCCGATGGAGGGGATAGCCGGCTCGCCGCCCGACATCCGGAATGTGCCGCCGGGCTGCGCCTTCCACCCGCGCTGCCGCTGGGCGATGTCGCGCTGCTCTGTCGAAGTTCCACAGCTCGAGCCTGTCGCCGGTCCTGACCGCGAGGTCGCGTGCTGGCTGCATCGGGATGGCGTCGAGGTCCCCGCCGAGCTGGCGAGGCCCGAGCCGGCGGTGGTCGAGCGCGTGAAGGTGGGGCAACAGTGAACGCTCTCGCCGCGGCGGTGCTGGAGGGACGCAACCTCAGCAAGCACTTCTGGCTCAAGCAGGGCCGCGGTCCGTTCGCGCGCCGCATCCCGATCCGCGCCGTGGACAACGTCTCGCTGCGCCTCGATGCCGGCAAGGTGACCGCCGTGGTCGGCGAGAGCGGGGCGGGGAAGACCACCGTCGCCCGCCTGCTGGCCAAGATCATCAAGCCCGACTCTGGACAGATTCTGCTCGACGGCAAGCCCGCCCCCGGTGGACGCCCCCGTTCGTACGCCGCGAAGGTGCAGATGGTCCTGCAGGACCCCTTCGCCTCCCTGAACCCGGTGCACCGCATCCGGCACGACCTCGAGCGCCCGCTCAAGATCCACCACCTCGCCAACGGCAATGCCGGCGCGGCGGTCGCGGACCTGCTTCGGCGCGTCGCCCTGAAGCCCCCGGAGCTCTTCATGGCCAAGTTCCCACACGAGCTGTCCGGCGGGCAGCGCCAGCGGGTCGCCATCGCGCGCGCCCTCGCTGTCCGGCCGAAAGTTTTGATCGCCGACGAGCCGGTGTCGATGCTCGACGTCTCCATCCGCCTCGGCGTGCTCAACCTGCTCGCGGACCTTCGCGACAGGGAGCACCTCGCGATCCTCTACGTCACCCACGACATAGCCTCCGCCCGCTACCTCGCGGACACGATCGTGGTCATGTATGCGGGCCAGCTCGTCGAGTCAGCTCCCAGCGCGAGCCTGACCGACAGCCCGGCTCACCCGTACACGCAGCTGCTGCTCGCCGCGGCGCCGGATCCCGACCGCGAGACGCCGCCGCATCTCGTCGACCGTGGCGCGCCACCGAGCATGCAGGCGCTTCCGAGCGGATGCCGGTTTCATCCGCGCTGCCCCTACGCGATGGACGTCTGCAAGCAGAAGGCGCCACCGAACGTCACCGTCGCCGCCGATCACATCGCAGCGTGCTGGCTTCACGTCGACCCCGCGGAGCGGGGAGCAGGAGACAACGGTGTGCCGGCGGCCGCCGGCGCATCACTCGCAAAAGACTTGGAAAAGAGGTGAGGAAGTATGGGTTTTCGTCGGGCGTTTCGGTCTCCACCGGCTTCCGGTGCAAGCGAGGCGTCGATGCGTGTAGCCGTCAGCAGTGCACGAGCCTATTCCGGCCGTGCGTCACGGAGGTGATTCATCGATGAATTGGCGAGTTGTGACAGGCGTGCTCGGGGTGGCGACCCTTCTGGTCGCGGCCTGCCAGTCGTCGACTGGCGCCACGGTGTCTGGCGGCAAGGTGCTCATAGCCGAGCCGACGACCGGGGTCACGTTCTCGGAAGACTTCAACCCCTATGACAACAACTCGGTGTCGTCCAGCATGGGCACGCGGAGCATGGTCAACGAGCCGCTCGTCGAGTTCAACCAGCTCGACGCCACGGCAGCCGGCACGCATCCATGGCTGGCGACCGCGTACACGTTCCAGAACGGCGGCAAGGACCTTCAGGTCACCATCCGCCAGAACGTGAAGTTCAACGACGGCTCGGCCTTCGGTCCGGCCGACGTCGCCGCGACATTCAAGGCGATGGAGAACGCTAAGGCCAACACCCGAGGCGTTCCGACTCAGGCGTCGGACCCGACGGTCAGCGGCAACACCGTCACCCTCCACTTTTCGACGCCACAGTACACGGGACTGTTCAACATCCTCTGCCAAATCTTCATTCTCAAGGCGTCGGATGCAAACCTGATCGCTCAGAACCCGACGGTCACCATCAAGAACCCGGTCGGCACCGGGCCGTTCATGCTGGAGAGCTACTCGAGCTCGCTCATCCGCTGGAAGCCGAACCCTAACTACTGGGGCGGCACGCCGCCGGAGTCCGAGATTGACACCCCGTCCATCGCCACCAACGCCGCCGCCAGCGACGCGCTCGTGAGCGGCCAGCTGGACTGGGCCGGCAACGACATCCCCAACGTCTACGCGAACTACGTCAACCTGAACCCGCTCACCAACCACGCATGGTTTGCCGCGGGCAGCACCGTCACGCTGTGGTTCAACCTGAACCCTGGCAACGGCGGCGCCACCGGCATCAACGATGCGGCCGTGCGCAAGGCCGTCAGCTATGGCGTCGACCGCAACGCTCTCGCCCAGCTGGGTGAGTCTGGCTACGAGCAGCCGGCGAGCTCATCGAGCGCGCTCATCCTGCCCAACCAGGCTGCTTTCTTGCCCACCGACGGCACCTACAAGAACGACCTTTCCACCAGTGGCAGCGTGCCAGACGCCGCGACGGCCAAGGCGGACAACCTGCCCTCTGGCGCCGACGTCTACGACATTCTCACAGGGGGCGGCTGGGCTCCTCCTGCCAGCTCCCACTTCGACAGCGGCACCGGAACCTTCAAGTCGGGCGGGAACTGCGACGGCAGCAACCGGGCCAACTGCTGGACCAAGGGCGGCCAGATCATCAAGTTCTCCGTCTACGACCCGGTCCCCTTCTCCGACTACTGGGAGAACGCCGCCCTCATGTCACAGGAGCTCCAGCCGCTGGGCATGGACGTGACCACCAAGCCGGCCCAGGGCTACTCCGACTGGAACACCAACATCACCTCACAGCCTTCTCAGTGGCAGACCGCAATCCACTGGGGCCAGGGTGGCAGCATTCCCTACATCCAGTTTCAGAACTGGCTCGACAGCACGGACGTGAACTCAGTCGCGCACTACCAGGGCTGGACCAGCCCTGAGGCCGACGCCGCTTTGCGGAAGTACGAGAGCACGGATCCGAGTGACACCGCCACCCTCTACCCAATCGTCCAGTCGCTCGAGAAGATCATGTCGGACCAGGTTCCTGATGCACCGCTGCTCTATGGCGCCGACTGGAACGTCTTCAGCAGCTCGAAGTACACCGGCTGGCCCAACCAGTCGCACCCGTACATGAACCCGTCGCCAAGCGACCCGCAGATGCCTTACATCCTGATGCAGCTCAAGCCAGTCGCTTAAACCTGTCAAGTTCACGCCTAACGCGCGGCCGGCATCGTGCCGGCCGCGCGCCAAATCGAGGAGAAAGAATGAGCGGTGTTGTCACAGGGGTGCGCGGCGATGAGTCGGGGCTGGTAGCCCGGCTGTCGCTCGAGCAGAAGGTCCGTCTGCTCACCGGAGCGGATTCGTGGGCACTCCACGGCGAGAGCGCCGTGGGCCTGCGCCCGATCACGCTTTCCGACGGGCCGGCCGGCGTTCGCGGCACCCATTTCGACCGCAACAACCCATCATCCCTGCTGCCGTGCCCGGTCGCCCTCGGCGCGACGTGGGACGAAGAGCTCGTTCAGCGGATCGCGTTCGAGCTTGGGCGGGAAGCACGGGCGAAGGGCGTTGATGTTCTCCTCGGCCCGACCGTCAACATCATCCGCACCCCGCTCAGCGGTCGGGGTTTCGAGTGTTTTTCCGAAGATCCGGTGCTCACCTCCCGCATCGCCGTCGCGTATGTGCGCGGCGTCCAGGACGCTGGGGTTGCAGCGACGGCCAAGCACTACGTGGCCAACGATTCAGAGACGGACCGGCGAACCTACGACGCGCGCATCAAGGAGAGCGTGCTGAGAGAGCTCTACCTGCCACCGTTCGAGGCCTGCGTGGCCGAAGCGGACGTCTTCCTCGTCATGGCCGCGTACAACTCGGTGAACGGCGCCACCATGACCGCCAACTCGACGCTGCTGAACGACCTCCTGAAATCGGAGTGGGGGTTCGGCGGCGTGGTGGTGTCGGACTGGTCGGCGACGACGAGCACGATCCCGAGCGCACTGGCCGGTCTCGACCTGGTGATGCCCGGGCCGCGGGGACCATGGGGCGACAAGCTGATGGCCGCGGTTCGGTCTGGCGCGGTACCGGTGTCCGCGGTCGACGACAAGGTGGCGCGGTTGCTGGTCCTCGCCCGCCGCGTCGGCGGCCTCGACCGCAGCAATGGCGCCGGCGTAGTGCCCAGCGCGCGTACCACGCCGCACGGGCTTGTCGACGCGGTGCTGCTGCGCGAGATTACGGCGCGATCGCTGGTCATGCTGAGCAACGAGCGCGGTGCCCTCCCGCTGCAGGCGTCGAAGGTTCGCAAGCTCGCGCTCATCGGCCCGAACGCGGTCGACCCGCAGGCCCAGGGCGGCGGCAGCGTGCAGGTCTTGCCCGCCGTGCGCACGAACCTCGCGGAATCGCTGCGCAAGTCGCTCGGGCTGGCATCGGATGTCAGCGTCTACCAGGGCTGCCTGACCAGCTACACCGTGGCCTTGCCTGTCCAAGGAAGTCTGGTCGACCCTGTGAGCGGCCGGCCCGGCGTGCGCCTCGAGATTCGAGACGACGAGGGTGCGGTGGTGCATGACGCGCCGTTTGCGAGCAGCGTCGCCACCTGGTGGGATGGGCTGCCTGACGTTGTCCACCTCCCCGGCTCCGAAGTGGTCATGCGCGGTCGCTACCGGCCGGCGGTCGACGGGCCGCACGTGGTGGGAGCCGCGGGCGTCGGCCGCGTTCGCGTCGCAATCGACGGCTCGACGGTGGCCGAGGCCATCACCCTGCCGCCGCACGACGTGGTGGAGGCGCTGTCACGGCCCCCCGAGCTGCGTGTCCCGGTCGAGCTCCAAGCCGGGCGTGAGGTCGAGGTGCAGATCGAGTTTCGCCCCGAAGCGCGATTCGTGACCCTGCGGCTCGGCATCGCGCCCCGGTTGCACGACGACCGCTTGATCGAGGAGGCGGCCGCTGCCGCGTCGGCGGCTGACGTGGCTGTCGTCGTGGTCGGGTCGGCCGAGGGGACCGAGAGCGAGGGTTATGACCGCGAATCGCTGCAGCTGCCGGGGCGCCAGGACGAGCTGGTCTCGCGCGTCGCCGCCGCCAACCCCAACACTGTGGTCGTCGTCAACTCCGGCATGCCGGTGCTCATGCCGTGGGCCGGCGAGGTCGCGGCCATCATCCAGGCGTGGCTGCCCGGCCAGGCGTTCGGCGACGCCCTCGCCGACATCCTCCTGGGCGTGATGGAGCCCGGCGGGAGGCTGCCTGTCTCGCTGCCGCGAACGGAGGCCGACGCGCCCGTTCTGCTGGCCCACCCTGAGGCCGGCGACCTGGTGTACGCGGAAGGCCTTCTGGTCGGCTACCGCGGCTTCGACCGTGCCGGGTCCGAGCCGCTCTTCGCCTTCGGCCACGGGCTTGGCTACACGGAATGGAGCTACGAATCGATCGAGCCCGCATCGCGCGCGATCAACGCGTCCGACGACCTCGAGGTCACGGCGAACGTTCGCAACTCAGGCACCCGCAGCGGCAGAGAGGTCGTGCAGCTCTACCTGGAGGGTCCGGATGACGAGCCCAGCCGCCCCGTCCGCGTACTGGCCGCGTTTGCGGCGGTGGCCGCCGACGCCGGAGAGGAGGTCGCGGCGCGCTTGACCGTGCCCGCCCGCGCGTTCATGCGCTTCGACGACGAACGGCGCGCCTGGACGTCGCATCCGGGGACATACACGCTCCGCGTCGGGCGGTCGTCTCGCGACTTGCGATTGAGCGCAGAGGTGGTGGTGCGATGACCTGAGCCAACTTGGGTCGTACTTGCTGCAGAGGGATAGACAGCGGAGGAGTTGAGGTTATGAAACTGAAAGCACGCTTGATTGTGGTGGTGGCCGCGTTGCTTGCGCTGGCCTGGTCAGGGAGCGCGACAGCGACAGCGACTACAACGACCGCGCCGGCGCAACCGAGCTTCGGCTCGAACGTATACATATTCGATCCGGGGATGCCGCAGAGCCAGATCCAGTCGACGGTGGACTCGATCGCGAACCAGCAGGTGAACAACGAGTTCGGCAGCCAGCGGTACGCGCTGCTCTTCAAGCCGGGTACGTATGGATCGCCGGCCAACCCGCTCAACTTCCAGGTGGGTTACTACACGGCGGTGGCCGGCCTCGGCCTGTCACCTGCTGACGTCGTCATCAACGGCTCGGTCTACGTCCACAACCGGTGTCTCGGACCCAACAACTGCGTCGCGCTCGTGAACTTCTGGCGTTCCCTGTCGAACCTCACGATCAACGTGAACACCCCAAACTTCGGGTGCTACAGCGGCGAGTTCTGGGCCGTTTCGCAGGCGGCGCCCATGCGTCGCGTCCACGTCAACGGATTCGCCACGCTTATGGACTACTGCTCGGGACCCTCCTTTGCGAGTGGCGGCTTCATGGCTGACTCGGCCTTCTCCGGCAGCGTGGTCGTCAACGGATCGCAGCAGCAGTGGGTCACCAGGAACAGCAACATCGACCTCTGGACGAATGCTGTTTGGAACCAGGTCTTCTCGGGTGTCATCGGGGCCCCGGCGCAGAGCTTCCCGAACCCGACCTTCACAACTCTGGCGACGAGCCCGGTGACTCGGGAGGCGCCGTTCCTGTACGCGGATTCGAGCGGCGGCTACAACGTGTTCGCCCCTTCGGTCCAGCTGAACTCGTCCGGAACGTCGTGGAGCAACGGCCCCACGCCCGGCACCTCGATTCCCATCGGCGACTTCTACATCGCGCACCCGCTCGACACTGCGGCCACCATCAACGGCGCCATTCACCGCGGCAAGAACCTCATCCTCACACCGGGGATCTATCACCTCGACCAGCCCATCCAGGTCACGCGTCCTGACTCGGTCGTGCTTGGCCTTGGATTTCCGACATTGATCCCAACCAGCGGCAACCCGTCGATGACCGTTGCGAGCGCCAAAGGCATGCTGATCTCAGGCGTGCTCTTCGAGGCGGGCCCGATCAATTCACCCGTGCTCCTTCAGGTTGGAGACGGGCACGCGCGCAGCGACGACGAAGCGACTGACCCATCGGCGCTGTCAGATGTCTTCTTCCGCATCGGCGGCGCGGAGGCCGGCAGCGCTACGACGAGCCTTGTCGTCAACAGCAACAACACGATCCTCGACGACGTCTGGGCCTGGCGCGCCGACCACGGCAACGGCGTCGGGTGGGCGACGAACACCGCCGCCACCGGGGTCACCGTCAACGGCGACAACGTGACGGCGTATGGCCTTTTCGTCGAGCACTACCAGAAGACTGAGGTGATCTGGAATGGCAACGGCGGCACCGACGTGTTTTTCCAGAACGAGATGCCGTACGACCCGCCGAGCCAGGCCGCCTGGATGGAGTCTGCGGGAGTTGACGGGTACCCCGCCTTCAAGGTGGCCGATGGCGTGACAACCTTCCACGGCTATGGCATGGGCAGCTACAGCTTCTTCAACCAGGGCGTGAACATCTACGCGGCCCATGCGTTCGAGGTGCCGGCGTCACTACCGGCCGGCAGCCTGCGCGATCTGTTGACGATCTTTCTCTCTACCAGCGGGATGGGCGGCATCCTGCATGTGATCAACAACACCGGCGGCTCGTCAACCATCGCCAACCCGGACACGCCTGTGACGGTGCTCAGCTACCCCTAACGACTACTCCGAGCGCGGGCGGCACATCGCTGTGCCGCTCGCGTCTCGGGCCTCTCCACAAGTGTGGGGAGCTGGTTCCATCCCGGAATACTGCGCGCTCGGAACGGCTTCTTTTATCCATGGCCCAAACCCTATCCCGCTCGATTCACGAGATCGAATTGCCGCGGCTGGATGGCAAGCCGGGCAACCTTGCTGATTACGCCGGCAAGGTCGTGCTTGTGGTCAACGTCGCCTCGAAGTGCGGTTTCACGCCCCAGTACGCGGGACTCCAGAAGCTTTATGACAGGTACTCGGAGCGCGGTTTTACCGTCCTCGGGTTTCCCTCCAACCAGTTCTTCAATCAGGAGCCGGGATCGGCCGAGCAGATCCAGGAGTTCTGCAGCCTGAACTACGGCGTCACGTTCCCGCTCTTCGCCAAGCTCGACGTCAAGGGCGCGAAGCAGCATCCGCTGTACGCGATCCTGAGCGAGGCGCCGGACGACGCCGGCAAGGCGGGCGACGTCGGATGGAACTTCGAAAAATTCCTGGTCGGCCGCGATGGGCGCGTGGTCCGCCGATTTCGGTCGAAGACGGTACCCGAAGACCCCAAGGTCATCGAGGCGATCGAAAGCCTGCTCTAGTCGTCGCCCTCGCTGAGCAGACGGACCAGCTTCGCGACGTCCGGCGAGCCCAAACCGGTAACTGCGTACCAGCCGCGGCCGGCCGAGAAACCGGTGACTCCGGCGAAGCTGTTGCCGCCGCTGGTGATGTCGTGGAACGCCACGTGATGCTCCTCGCCCCTGGCGATGCGGTAAAGCCTGTCGTTGAACGACGGCTGACGATGCCCCGCGAGCTGCCTCGTCAGGGCCGCGATTCCGGCCCACTGCGGCGTCCCGACGCTCGTGCCGAAGATGGCGCCGAAATGTCCGCCGAACGCGATGATCGTGCTGCCGAACGCGTCGGCTGAATACGCCACGTCGGGCAGGCCGCGCTCCTTGTGCTCGTCGAGAAACGGCGCCTGGTAGCCCGGGCGCTTGTACAGAGAGCTGAATCCGCCGCCGCTGGCGCCGAACATGTCGCCCCAGCCCGACTCGGACCCGTAGGCACCGCTGACCGGGTCGGCGACTAGGCGAGTACCGCCGACCGCCGTCACGTTCGGGTCGGAGGCCGGCGTCGAAGCGCTGGCCACAGTCGCGATCCCGCTGCCGTCGCAGAGCAAGTTGGTCGCGCCGAAGTCACCGGAGCCCGCGAGAAGAGTGATGCCCCTGGCCGCGGCCCTATCGAAAGCGGCGTGCTCCTGCCGGAGGAGGTTCGGGTCGGCGCAGGCTTCAGACTCGCCGAAGCTCTGCGTGATCACGTTGCCGAGGTTGTGGTCGATCGCGTATTCGGTGACCCTGAGCATGTCGGCGTCCTTCTCGCTCTTGGCCAGCACCAGCTCGATATGGGCGCCTGGCGCGACCACGTGCGCCCACTCCACGTCAAGGGAGATCTCGATGGCCCAGCCGATCTCAAGCCGGCTGCCATCGAACGGGGTCAGCCCGTCGGGCGCCACGACGTCGAGGTTCGCCGCGGGCAGGCCCCAGACTCCGTCGAAGTTCGCCAGGTCGAGTGGGAGGCTCGGGCTCTGGAAGGCGTCCACGATCACGATCGTCTGGCCGGCGCCGGTGACGCCGGCGTGGAGCAGCGGCTGGATGTCATATGCGGCGCGAATCTGGTCGGGCCCGTAGCAGGGAAACGGCGCGGCCAGGGACTGGCATGGAAAGCGGACCAGGCCGAGGCTCTGGGCGTCGCCGATCGCCTGGTACCCGACCAGTCCGCCGGCCGCCGGCGACATCGAATGGCCGGCGACGGCGGGGAGGCCGCCGGAAACAAGCAGGACAGGCATGAACAGCGCGGCGGCCGCCACACGAGCAACAGCAAGCCGGATAGATAAAGCGGCCCTTCGCAATCCCCTCTCCTTCCATCGCCGGCCTCGCCGGGCTCGAATCTGGGAGGAATGGTATGTCGCGCTTGACCGAGCTGATGCGTCTTATGCAGAAATGTCGCGAGCCTTACGTGCTGAGCGTGGGCCGGTCGGTCGTTGCCGGCGCCGGGACCGCCAGGGCCACCGTCGCGGGAGCCTTCGGAACGCGCCCCTTCCGATGGATCGGGTCCGCCGACCGGCCGAGGAAGTACAACAGGGGGGCGACCAGGGCGGCGAGGATCACGAACGGGCCGACCGTCATCAGCAGCGACTGCAGGAGCGGCACCGGCCGGCTGCCGTCGATGTGGAAGCCGGTCACACCGGCCGTCCCCTGGCGAGGGTCGGTCGTGTAGATGAGGTCGTGCGTCTGGTCGTAGACGGCGGCGTTGCCACCGCCCCAGATGCTGACCGAGGAGAGGTAGGCCACCGGGTCGCCCCCGAACATCCCCACGATGGTGGGAAACTTGTCGCTCGCCGCGGTGACGAAGAACCGGTCCACCGCTGGGTAGTACTGCACGACGTCGCCGTCAGCCACGTGGTAGAACGTCTGCGTCTGGCCGGTCCGGAGGTCGAGGGCCATCACCATCGTGCGGCAGGCGACCACCGCGGTGTGCGAGCTCGACTTGAGTGCGAGCCCCTTCGGGATGCACCCGCCCAGGGGGAGAGTCTTCTTGATCACCCCGCTCTTCGGGTCGATCTGGGCGAGCCCATCCAGCTCGGGGACGGCGGCGTACACCAGGCCGTCGGTGGGGTTGTACCGGGGCTGCTCGACGGGCTTGCCGACCTTGGCGGTGGAGACGATCTTGTTCGTGTTGGCGTCGATGGTCAGGACCGTGCCATCGACGCCTGTGGCGGCGAAGAGCTGTTGGGGCGCCGCCGCGTAATCCATCAGGTCGACCTCGCTCGCGCCGGTCTTGACCTCCGCCGTGACGGTCCCCGTGGCGGTTTCGATGACCTCGACGGTGCCGGCCGTGGTGCCTGCGTAGAGGCGGCCGAGGTCGGGCGCAAGCGCAAGACCGTTCGGGTCGGCCGGGAGGGCGATGGTCTTCACGTACCTGGCGGTGGCCCTGCTGACGTCGAAGACGTCCACTCCCCGGTCGGTGCGGTCGGCCGCGTACAGCCGGTGGGTCGCCTGGTCGATCTCTACGTCGTCGAAGCTCGCGGGTTTCGAGCTGAGGCTGGGTATGCGCGTGCCGGTGGTCTGGACGTCGGTGCCGCCGCAGGCGGACACCAGGATGGCGCCCCCCAGGGCCGCCATCCACGCCAGCAATACCGCCCGCTTCCCGCTCGAGCCTCCCACGGTCCTGTCGGGAAACGCTTTGCTGGACGTCCCCACCTTCCCTCCCCGCGGGGAGATCCAGATGGTTCGCCCCGCTCAGGCCCCTGCGCAGCCAGCCAGGCGGGCGCGGACCTTCAGCTCGAGGACTTTGATCACCGCGGCGTCGACCTGGCCTGCGAAAGTCGGGTCGGCCGCCGCCCTTTGCCGGATCGCGCCGACCATTGGCGCAACCAGGTTGGCGGTCTTGACCGTGACCAGGTCGCCGCCAGCGGCGATGAAGTCCACCGCCCGCTTGCCGGGTGGGATCGAGGCAACCGCGACGGCCGAACCGAGGTCGTCGGCGACCACGACCCCATCGAAGTGGAAGGTGTCGCGCAGCATGCCGATGATCACCGGTGAGAAGACGGCAAGGTGCTGGGGGTCGATTTTCGTGTAGGTCGCGGTGGACACCATCACCAGGTCGGCGCCACCCGCGATCGCCTGCTGGAACGGCTCGAGGTAGGGGTCGCCTGGCGTGGTGACCTGGTCGACGACGGAGGAGGCGAAGTCGGTGTTGCCAGCCACCCGTCCGAGCCCCGGAAAGTGCTTGATCGTGACCAGCTCACCCGGCTGGTGCATCCCGGCGATGAAGGCGAGGCCATGCGTGGTGACGGTCGCGGGATCGTGTCCGAACTCCCTTTGCAGGGCGCCGATGGGCGCGTTCGACTGGTCGTGGCCCGGGGGCACAGTGTCCATCACCGGCGCGAGGTTGAGGTTGACGCCCGCCTGCGCGAGCTGCGCCGCCCAGACCGCGGCCTGGCTCTGCAGGACCGCCGAGTCTTCCGTCCCCTGCTGCAGGGCGCTGGGTATGGGCGTGAAGCCGGGCCCGTGGAACTGGTCGATCGTGCCGCCCTCCTGGTTGGCGCCGATCAGGAAGCCCACTCCCCCGGTCGCGGGCGTGGCCAGGGCCTGGACC
>Ga0073928_10003494_pt1 | contig 24712 bp, 22 predicted proteins | sample PaiPotPPA55metaG_FD_76969 | JGI IMG/M metagenome (GOLD analysis project Ga0073928, IMG submission 76969) | Iron sulfur acid spring bacterial and archeal communities from Banff, Canada, to study Microbial Dark Matter (Phase II) - Paint Pots PPA... ...
CGGCGCAACGTGGAGCGGACGTGGTCCGGCGCCTGCGTGGCTTGCGGCAGCGAAAGACCGGACGAAGTTTTTGGTTGCCGACGCCGGTTCATCGGATGCGGGTAGCGCGAAGGTCGCCGGCAAGAAAGCTACAGCCAAGAAGGTAGTAGCGAAGAAAGCTGTAGCTACGAAGGCGGCTGCAAAGAAGGCCGTGACCGCAAAGACTGCAGGTAGAAAAGTTGCTGTGAAAGCGATGCAGAAACCAGCAGGAAAGAAGGTGCCGACGAAAAAGACGTCGCCAAAGAGCACGGCCGTGACTGCCCCGTCAGCGGTTGTCCAAACCGGTGCCGGTTCAACGGCCTAAACGTGGTTGCCCGGTGCGGCCAGTGACCTGCTTGCTACACCGGCACGCATCTGTGCAAAGAGTGGCGAGAGGTGCTGCTGAAGTACCGGCACAATTTCCAGTCTTACATCAACAAATTCGCTTTCGACGAGGTTCGGAAGAAGATAGCAGATTCGGAAATTGAGTACGCCTCGAAGCTTAGCGGCGTTTTTGGCGACATCGGCGGCAAGCTACTAGCGCTTCCTCTCTCCCTCGTCGCGCTTATTGCTCTAGATGATGCAAAGTCGACGTCCGCCTTCTTCATTGGCTGTCTTGGACTCAGTATCGTTTCTATTGTCTACTTCATCATCTTGCGCAACCTTTGGCTTGCGGCAGACCGTTTAAAGGCAAGCTTTGAACTAGCCTTTTCGCCTTTCTTCAACAAGCTTGAGACCTATCCCAGCGTGCTCAGAAACGTGCTGGAGAAGCGGAAAGAAGCACTTCACACGCAACTGCGGTTTCTGAAGCTCACGTTCACAGTGTTCTATGTCCTCGCGTGCGTGCCTGCTATAGGAGCATTACTCAAAATTGTCGTCCGTTATTGGCCGCAGGTTGTGACTCTTGCCGTCGACTTCAATAAGTGGGCCGATGCGATGTACACGGTGGTGAGCTAGTTGAAACCACAGCGCGGCGAATTTCTGTTACTCCGACCTCGCTCAACGCGCTGTTCCTGAGTGACAAAAAGTAAAACGTCTTTCTTGGAAATGGTCGACGTTAGGTTGCACGCGTGCCGTCTCGAGATGCAACCATTTTCGCGAATGACTCGTCGAAGCTAGTGTCGTCGAGGAGATGCATGCCAGTAAGGCGCTCCTTGTCTGCTTCGCTAAGTAATGCAATCTTTGAGCGCCACAATTTTCGAAAGCCGGACACTTTCCCAATGACGTCTGCGTCCAATTGCCGGAAGATGCGCTTGTCCGTGCAAAAGGAGAATGCACCGCCCCACGCGCGGACGGTATTGGATATTCGCCACAGTGTGCTGAGCAACGTCGGGTCGGAGCTTAGCGTCATGAGTTCCGTAGTCCCCATCTTGAGATGGCGTTGACTCATCAGCGCGCTGTTGCAAAGAGCATCGACCTTCGAGAGCAGGGAGGCCCGAGCCTTCTTTCCCGGCGAGATAGCTTCGGGAGAAACGTCGCATCCCAAAAACGAAAAACCGTCCTTCGTTTCTCCAGCAGCAGCTTTGGCTGACGCAGCAGCCGTCCCTTTGGACGACGGCTCGTATGCGTCCAGCCCGAACTGCTTGAGTTCGTGCTTCAGCAGTTTTAGAGCTTTCAAACCCTGGCTGCGATTAGATGCGAAAATAATCAAGTCATCAATGTAGCGTACCGACATCGTGCCGTTCGAGTTAAGGCGCTCATCGATGTCATGCAAAAGAAGGTTGCACAGCAGTGGCGAGAGACACGAGCCCTGTGCAACGCCGCGCGACGCGAGCGGGAAAATGTCACGGTGTTGGCTTAGCTCTGCGAGGTTTCCCAACTCGACGTTCACCGCGCGGCGAAGAAGCTCATCAAACTGTTTGTCGTCCGTGTGCGTCGTTACGATGGCAAGCAGTTCGACTTTTGGAACCTGCGTGAAGAAGTCCTTGATGTCCGTTCGGACGTAGTACTGGTAGTGGATAGTGCCTTCGTAAGTACGAGTAATCGCCTTCGCAACGCCGCCGTCCTTCACGCCACCATGGTTCCATGCCTTCTTCTGGATATCTTGCACGAAGGGCAGAGCGCTTAGCACATCGAGAATTGCCCGCTGAACAACTCGCGAGGCGATGGGTGCAATCACAATTGGCCGGCGTGTGGTCTTCCCAGGCTTCTTAGCCGCAACGCCGCGGGCGGGCGGGAAAACGAAGGTGTTTGCGACTAGCTGCTTGCGTAAGTCGGTAATGTTCGGTTCGAGTCTTGCGAGGAACAGCTTCGCATCCTCACGCGTGCTTTCGGATGTCGACAGCAGAGCGTTAGCGAGAACCGCGCGCGCTGCTTTTCGAAGGTTGGGTTTGCGACAAAGCTTCTTATAAAGAACGCCCATTTTTTGCTTTTATGGTGGGTGGGGGCCGCATTGGTACGCTTGCCCCAAGCCCGAAGAGTCAGTTTCCTGCGGGCGCGCCGATTCTATGGCTGACCCGTCCGGCGACACATCGCTGCACGCCGGGCGCACCGTGCAAATTTGCGGTTCCGGAGACCGGACCACTCAGCACGAGGCACAGGAACAATGCGCAAGCCGACACGCGGCTGCTGACGCGCCACCCGCTGGCACGTTTTTGCTTTCGGCCTGAAACGCCACTTTTGCCTCCAATTCTAGGGTTTTTGCCCGAGCTGGCAAGCGCCGCGAAGCGTCAAGGCCGCCCAAGCCCGAAAATAAAATCTACCGACCGTCCAATGCGACCTCAAAACGGCTGAAGCTACGGTGTGTTGGTGGACTGCGGGGCTTGAGCTGTTTCCTGCGGGCGCGCCGATTCTATGGCTGACCCGTCCGGCGACACATCGCTGCACGCCGGGCGCACCGTGCAAATTTGCGGTTCCGGAGACCGGACCACTCAGCACGAGGCACAGAAGAACTGCATAACTTGTACCAGAATTCGAATGAAGCTTCAACACCGCTCGGTCGTAAGAACTATCCTCCTGTGCGGTACCAGACACTTCCCCGATATGAGGTGACTGAACTAAGGATGAAAACACATCTTAACGAGTCGAGCTCTTGTGAGAAGGGACGTACCGGTGACTGCGGTGAGCGCAGTTTTCACGAAGTTCTCGGTCGCTTGCTGACTGACATCGAGATTGACATCAGAGTGGCCGCAGGAGACTGAGCGATTTCCGACGCCAGCCTCATCCGGCTGCGCCGTGCGAGCGACCGAGTGGCTTGCGCTCAGACCTTGCTGGAAACAGTGGGCGAAATTGCCGGCACGACAGCAGACGCGGCCGGAACAACGCCAACTGGAAGCGAGGCCGAACGCGACATGGGCACAATCACAGCGGCGGCCATGCGGGTGGCGGTGGAACTGTTGGCAAGGGGGTGGCCGGATAATTACGTTGCTTGGGCGGTGGAGTGGTTGCTGGTTGAGCTAACGACTCCGAGACGATTAGTCTGTACCGTTTGCTGGCCCGCAAGTATGTTGAAGCAGGTCAAACTGGCAGAAGCGGCCACTACGTTCTGCCCGGGCGCGCGGCGGGTCCAGAGGCGAGATAGGTCGCCCGATGGCTTTCCGTCTACAAACGGGCACACGCTTCCCAGCATTGAAACAGCGCTCCAAGCACCTGGGACCTGCCGATGCTCATGGAATCAGACCGTCCATGGGGATGTCCGGCGTGCGCCCTGCAATGAGGTCCGCAGTAATTCGTGCTGAACCGTGAGACATCGTCCAGCCGATGTGACCATGACCTGTATTCAGATAGAGGTTTCCGTACTTCCTTCGTCCAAAGAACGGGAGGTTGTTCGGAGTCATTGGACGCAAGCCCGCCCACATTTCCGCGCGGTCGTAGTTGCCTCCGTCCGGATAGAGCTCTTGCGTGACCCGCTTCATGAACTCGAAGTCCGACGGCTTGTGCGTTGTGTTATACCCGGCGAATTCTGCTGTGGCGGTGACGCGAATTCTGTCGCCGAATCGCGAGACGGCTACCAGATTGTGCTCGTCGACCACCGCCACATTGGGTGGTTGCATATGACCCTCGATGGGGATGGTGAGCGAATAGCCCTTTACGGGGTAGATGGGCAGATTGAGTCCAATCTGCCGAGCCAGAATCGGGCTGTAACTGCCGAGGGCAAGTACATACGCATCTCCCGTCAGAACGCCTTTGTCGGTACGCACCCCGCTAATCTGCCCTCCCGCTACTTCAAGCGCCTGGATGTTCGTATTGTTCAGAACAGTGGCGCCTCGCGAGACAATGATTTCCGCCAGAGCCCGGGTGAACTTGGCTGGGTCGCCAGTTTCGTCTGTTGGGCAGTAAATCGCACCGACAATCTCATCTTTCGCTGACGAGACCGATGGGTCGAGCGACACAACTTCGTCTCGATTCAAGACCTTGATGAGCTGACCGTCCGACTCCAGAAGCCTCATCTGTGCGACGCCTCGGTCCAAGGCCTCCTGGCTTCTATGGAAGTAGATGATGCCTCGGTCGTTGCGGTCGTAGCTGACCGATTCCGTTTTGATGACATCCTGGAGAACGGACTGCGAGTACGCGGCGAGTCGATGTTTTAGCAATGTGTTGCGTCGCGCTTTCCCCGCGTTGCACTCCATCAGAAAGAGCCACGACCAGCTGTACAGCCTTGGGTCGGCCGAGAATTTGAAGCGAAGCGCCTGGTCTCGGAGCACCAGTGATTTGAGCAGAATCAGCGGCGCCTTCGGCGACGACCAGACAAAAGAGTGTCCCGGCGCAACCATCCCCGCATTGCCCCAGCTGGTTTCACCTGCGACCACGGGTTGCCTGTCAACGACCGTGACATCGTGTCCATCTCTTTGCAGCTGATATGCGGTAGTAACTCCAACCACACCGCCGCCGAGCACAATAACCTTCATGACGCCCTCAATGTGAAACGTGGAATGACTTCGTGCCGCTGCGGAGATGGCTGCGTAACACAACCGTTTCCGCTTTCTAAGTGTCGACACCGATGTATATTACGAACAAAAAAGTAACGCAATGGGCGGTATCGCTGACTCTCGTGAGATAGCGAATTTGTCTATAAAAGTGTCGACAATAGTGTGTGATGTGCGCTAGCCTATGAAGACTTTCACATGACCGTATGGAGGGTTTTATGCAAATCAAGCGCTATGGAAGTGGCAAGCGGATGAGTCAGGCAGTGGTTCACGCAGGGTTCGCGTTTCTTGCCGGGCAGGTCGCAGATGACCCGAGCCAGGATGTGAAGGGTCAGACCGAGCAGATTCTCGCGAAGATTGACCGGCTCCTCGAACAGGTCGGTTCAGACAAAACCAAAATTCTGTCCGCGAGCATCTGGCTTGCTGACTACAAGACGTTCAACGAGATGAATGAGGTTTGGGACTCCTGGGTTCCCGAGGGCGAAGCTCCGGCACGGGCGTGCGTCGAATCGAAGCTCGCGTTCCCGCAATACACCGTCGAAATTGGGGTTATCGCCGCGGTCTGACCTGCAGGTCGTTGAGGGCAGGCACCGCTGCGCAAACCCGAGCTGACAACGTGAATGGGATGGGCCAAGAATGGAAACTCTCGAAGCTGCAGAGCGCTATGTGAAACTCGACTTCACCCTCGATGATGGAATTTCTCATCGCGCCGCAATCGGTCTGGTCGTGCTGGCGACTGACCATACGATTGAATACGAGTGGCGCAAGATGCTCGCCGTGGAAGGCGTAGGATTCTACGAAAGTCGCATCATGAATTCGGCGGAAATCACACCCGAGACGCTCAGGGATATGGATAAGCTCATTGCGCCGGGGGTTGCGGTTATCCGTCCAGGTGAGCGGCTCGATGTTGTCGCGTTTGGATGCACTTCCGCGTCCATGGTCCTGGGCGAGGACCATGTAATCGAGCGCATCAGAGAAGCTCGGCCGAACGCTGCATGCACCACCCCAATCACTGCGGGCAGGGTTGCGCTGAACTCCCTCGGAGCCAAGCGAGTTGCGCTCCTTACGCCTTACATGCGCACTATCACCGAATCGATGGGGGACTATCTGGTTGCCCGCGGCGTGAACATTGTGCGGATGGGGTCGTTTGAGCACTCCGATGACAACGAAGTCGCACGAATCGATGCCCAATCTGTTCGCGACGCGATTCTGGAGCTCGGAAGGCACGATGATGTGGACGCCGTGTTCGTTTCGTGCACATCTTTGCGGCTAGCCGACCAGGTTGCATCCATTGAAGCAGAACTGGGGAAACCCGTGACCTCCAGTAACCACGCAATGGCGTGGCATGCACTGCGATTGGGCGGCGTGAAAGATGAACTGCCGCGGTTCGGCCGTCTATTTACCGTGCAGAACAGCGAACAGTAGAACATCTCCGCCGAGTAGTTCTCGGACGCAGTGGTCGCTAATCACGTGAAGTCTCCCCTCTCAGGCCGCTGTAGGTCGACGGTTTTGTCGACTGTACAGCGCCTTCGCTTACACGTGTCGCCTTCCAGCTCAAAGCTCGCGCCGGCGGCAATCTTTTGCCACGGCCGGTGCTCGCTCAAGGCGTCTTTCAGGCGGCGCTCGACAGTTTGCACCCGTCAAAAAAATTCTACGCAGCCCGAGTCCGAACCAGGTTAGACGGACAGGGTCTGTCCGCGATAAGGTCGGAGACGATTTTGCAGAGAGAAAACAACGTATTTGTGGTTACAGGCGCCGCATCCGGTCTGGGCCGGGCCACGGCTGCGATGCTGACGATGCAGGGCGATGGGCGACCGCAATAAGCAGCAGGTTTGCCCGGACGCCGGGTGAGCGGCAGGTGACGGAGCATGCACCGCCGGCCCACGTCCCGGAAATCAAGCGGCGTGATAGCCGCCGTCAACATAGAGAATCGCTCCCGTCGTATAGGACGATGCGTTACTCGCCAGGTGGATGTATGCTCCCCCGAACTCCCGTATCTCGCCACGACGGCCCATCGGCGTACGCGCCATGGCGCGTTGTTGATAGGGCGACGATGAAATAGCATCGACGCCGTCCATGAAGTTGTTGATGTATCCCGGCGCCACTGCGTTCACACGCACTCCGCGCGTCGCCCATTCAGCCGCCATCGTCCGCACCCGATGCCACCCTTCGACGCCGCGTACGGCGTGAGGCCCGGAATCCCGGAGCTTCCCGCGATGGACGACGACAGAATGATGCTGCCCTTGCCGACGCGAAGCATTGCCTGAGCAGCCGCTTTCGCGCAGAAGTAAGCGCCCTTCAGATTGACATCCAGAATCTGGTCCCACTCGTCGCTTTCGTAGTCTTCGGCGGCTTTGATTTTGTCGATTCCGGCATTGCAGACCATCGTATCAATACGCCCGAACTTCTGGAGCGTCTGTTCGACGAGCGAAGCGCAAGATTTAGGGTTCGAGACGTCAGCTACAACAGTCATTACGGAAAGGCCGTCGCGTGCGAGTTCAGCCTGGCCTTCGCGAGTTCTGCCGCATCGTACGAATCGATAACGACATGGGCCCCGCGTTCTGCAAACATCTGCGCAAGTCCTTTGCCCAGTCCCCGGCTAGCGCCGCTGATGCAGACCACCTGGTCGCTGACTGAAAAGATGTCTTCTACGGGCACATCGTGTTCCTCTGTAAGCTTGCCCGACAACATCCTGCGCTGGTAGGGGACCAATCGCCCCAATCCATAAAGAGCTATCCTCTGTAAAACATTGAAAGTGTCGACAATGGTGTACTATGGAAGGGCGCTTCTGTCTAATGGGCGCGGGTTGCGGAGACCTTTAACCGATGCTCCCGAACCTCACCGCAATCCCGAATTACAGCGTCGGACCACGAGTGCTGCGTCATCGGTCGCTTAGCAATTTGGCTACGCAGATGATGCCTCTGCGGGCAGGTCTGGAAGGACCTGCCCGCAGAGCTGAAAACGAGACGAAGCAGTGTGGGCACACTCCTTCACCACCATCGTTTGTTGAATCATCCCGAAGCCATGCAGTCCCTCGACGGCAGCGATACGGAGTGTTATAAAATACAGCGTTGCCGACACTTTTCAACCGCTACGGATGCGAAGCTTCAATGTCGCTGGGCGCAAACAGATGAATGCACGTGCCCGTTCAGCGGATACCTCGAGTCGTAGCGCGAATCCTCCGACAGAAAGCCGATAGAGAGTGGCAGGTCCTCAGAAATGAACTAAGGTTGCCGCTGGCACCGGAAAGGAAACAAATAATGGCAGGCTACTCATCTCTCATTCGAGAAACTAAACCGCGCGTTCGAGAGACCAGCGCGCCGAAGCGGGCGGGGCTCACCGTCAACGACTTGTATGAGCAGCTGAAGGAGATGGCGGTCCTCTACACGATTCGGCCCGGCGAGAGAGTGAATGAGCTTGAGCTGGCCGAGAAGTTCGACGTCAGCCGCACGCCGCTTCGAGAAGCCCTCAACCGGCTCGTTGCGGAAAACCTTCTAAACTTCGTTCCCAATCGCGGATTCTTCGTCCGTGAGCTACACCGACAGGACATCTTTGACCTCTTCGAACTTCGCCGGAGCATCGAAGCCTCCGCTGTGCAGCTCGCCGTCGAGCGTGCTGACATCAAGGACATGCGCGCGCTGCGCAAGTTCTGGAAGGACGTCATGAAGAACAAGGCTGCACAGGCGCCCGCAGCGCAGCTGGTCGCGCGCGACGAGGAATTCCACGTGCGGCTAGTGGCACTTTCGGGCAACAACGAAATGGTTCGCTCGCTTTACGCCATCAACGCGCGCATCCATTTCGTGCGCTGGGTCGACCTTGAGCAGCGTGGTCATGACTCATTCGCAGAACACCTCGATATTCTCGACGCCATTGAAGCCCGCGACGCAAAGCGCTGTCGCGAATTGATGGAGACGCACATCACCTGGCGGATGGAAGAAATCGCCAAAGTCGTCGACGCAGGGGTTGTCAAGCTCTACTCGCAGTAACCCCGTCAAACGGGCGACCGTCTTTTCGCGCCTCTGCCACAGTGCTAACGGTGGACCACGTCGCGTAATAATTCGAAGGCGGAAGCCTCATACTCGAGGCTTCCGCCACCGCGGAGCGTGGTTCAAATGCGCTCGAAAATTGCGGCGATTCCCTGCCCGCCGCCGATACACATCGTAACCAACGCATAGCGCGCGCCGGCTCGGTGCAACTCGTGAACAGCCTTTGTCACCAAAATAGCTCCAGTCGCCCCAATTGGATGACCAAGGGCGATTCCGGAGCCGTTGGGATTCAGTTTGGCCGGGTCAAAACGCAGTTCCTGTGCAACCGCACAAGCCTGAGCGGCAAATGCTTCGTTTGCCTCTATCACGTCGATGTCGTCTAGAGCCAGTCCTGCACGCTGCAATGCCACCTTCACGGCAGGCACTGGGCCGATTCCCATATAGGCCGGAGCGACACCTGCATGTCCGTAAGAAACCAGTCTCGCCAACGGAGCGTGCCCGTCCCGACTGGCTGCCTTTGCGGAGGCCAGCACGACGGCCGCAGCACCGTCGTTCAGGCTCGAAGCGTTGCCGGGTGTGACCGTCCCCTCTAAGGAGAAAGCCGCCTTGAGTTTGCTGAGGTCTTCTCGCGTGATATTTGGCCGTACGTGTTCGTCCGTCTCAAATGAGATTTGACCGGTCTTACCGCGCACTGAGACAGGCACAATCTGTGATTTGAAACGTCCAGCCTCGATTGCCGCAGCAGCCCGACGATGCGACTCGAGTGCAAGTTCGTCCTGTTGCTCTCGAGAGATTCCGTACTTCACAGCCACGTTCTCGGCCGTCTGTCCCATATGGTACTTCTCGAATGGGTCGGTGAGCGCCCCGACCATCATGTCAACTACCGTCGAGTCGCCCATGCGTTTGCCCCAGCGAGCATCAAGCATCGAATAGGCAGCGCGGGACATGCTTTCAGCGCCTCCCGCGACAACATATTCGCCATCGCCAAGCGCGAGCGCCTGGGAGCCAGAGATGACTGCTTGCAACCCCGAGCCGCAAAGCCGGTTCAGAGTCAAAGCGGTCGACGTTTCAGAAAGACCCGCCTCCATTCCCGCAACGCGGGCGAGATACATATCCGATGCCTCGGTGTGAATGACGTTGCCGAACACAATCTGGTCCACGAGCGCGGGGGCAACAGCGGCGCGAGACAGCGCTTCACGGACGACGAGTGCGCCCAGCGATGTAGGCGGCACGCTCGCCAGCGACTTCCCATAGTCACCAATGGCGGTACGAACGGCACTAAGAACGACTACTTCCTCAGACATACAACCTCCTGAGCGCTTCGCGCTATGCTGAAAATTGGTCGGTCGTCGCTCAAAGAGAGCTGACCAGATGGCCCCCATCGACCGTAATAACTGAACCAGTCATGAACGAGGATGCGCGTGAGGCCAGCATGAGAAGCGGACCATCCAGCTCCGTCACAGAGCCTAGCCTGCGCATCGGGATGCGTTTGACCAGCTGTGCGCCGGCGTCCGTCTCGAAGAAATCGCGATTCAGGTCAGTTTCAAAGTAGCCCGGCGCAATCGCATTCACGCGGATTCGATAGCGCGCAAGTTCCAATGCCAACGCCTTGGTAAGCTGAATCACACCCGCTTTGCAGACGGCGTATGCCGTCACCTGCTGCGCGACACGCAAACCCAGAATCGACGCGATATTGATTACGTTTCCGGCCGTTTCGGTCTCTTTTAACTTGCTGGCGTAGGCTCGAGTCATCTTCCACACGCCTTTCAGGTTCACCTCAATCGTCTGATTCCAAGAGTCGTCCGTGGTCGAAAGCGCTGGCGAATGGTGAGCAACTCCGGCGTTGTTTATCAGTACCGCCGGGACGCCGACTTTTTCACTCACCTCATCGAGACAGCGGGTAATCGAGTTAGTGTCCGTCACGTCTAGCTCGAAGGCGTGCGCCGCCTGGCCTTCCTCACAAAGCAAGCGTGCCAGACCGGTACCGAGCGAGATGCGCCGGCCACACATTGCGACCCGACATCCCTGCGCAGCCAGCGTTCTCGAAAAGTGCAGCCCCAAGCCGCTAAAAGCTCCCGTGACCAGCACACTTTTTCCAGCAAGGTCAAAATCGAATGTCATACCTGTCCTTTGCTCCTGGGTTACTCACGCAACTTGTTTCAGCTCAATCACGGACGGCTTCGATAACTGAGCAACAGCGTTGGTCCATTCCGCGTCCGCGGACCTGAAGTTGCGTTCCTTGACGTGTCCGTACCCACGAATCTTTTCAACCATCGATGCAGCCCGGACAACAGCTTGATAGTTGCGCGCCGTGCCGTGACGAATAATCTCGTCGACGGTCTGCTCGTACCGTGTTATCAGCCCGCGCTCCATTCGCCGTTCAGTCGTGTAACCAAACACATCAAGGGGTGTTCCGCGGAGCACCTTGAGTTTGGCAAGCGTGCGGAACACGGGCAGAATCCAGGCCCCGTACTCCTTTTTGCGGGGCTCACCCGTCAGCTCGTCCTTTCCGGTCAGCCCCGGGGGCGCCAGGTTGAAAGCAATACGGAAGTCGCCCTCGAACTGCTGCTTGAGGCTCTCAACGAATTCCGGTGAGGAATGAAGCCTTGCGACCTCATACTCGTCCTTGTAAGCAAGCACCTTGAAGTAGCCATTCGCGACAGCTCGTGTTACGGCGTCCTGCCGCGGCGTAACGGTCCGCTCCCATTCCCGGACGCGGTTCACCAGTGCGCGATAGCGCTTTCCGTATGCCGCGTTCTGGTACTCGGAAAGGAACATCACTTTACGTTCGATGAGCTCGTCGAGCGACGACGAAATCTGAAGTGATTCACGCATAGGCTTGGCGGCGACAAGCGCCCGTTCGGCAGAGCTGGGCGACAGGGCTGCGCGACGTCCCCAGAGGAACGCTTCCTTGTTCATCTTCACACCCGCCCCGTTGAGTTCGATGGCAGCATCGATAGCCTCGGAGCTAATCGGGATAAGCCCCCGTTGATACGCATAGCCAAGCATGAACATGTTGCCGGCAATCGTGTCGCCGAAGATGTTGAGCGCGTACTTGGTCGCGTCAACAAACTCTACGCAATCACTGCCGACGGCGTCGGTGATGCCAGCCCGCAGCGCCGGAGACGGAAACTTGAGGTCGGGATGCCGGGTGAACTCGCCCGTCATGACTTCATGCGTGTTGACGAGCATCCGCGTTACGCCCTTGCGCGTCGCAGCGAGAGTCTTCCGGCTTGCTGCTACGACCAGGTCGCAGCCCAGAACAGCGTCCGCACCGCCAGCGGCAATCCGGATAGCCTTGATAGCAGCCGGGCTCTTGCCGAACCGAAGGTGCGACCATACCGAGCCGCCTTTCTGGGCGAGACCGGCCATGTCGAGAATTCCGCAACCTTTGCCTTCCAGGTGTGCCGCCATGCCGAGAATTGCGCCGATGGTCACGACCCCCGTGCCGCCGACGCCCGTCACGATGATTGAATACACACCGTCATCGAGTGACGGACGCTCAGGTTCGACCAGCGCCGGGAATAGCTCGACGTTTGGCTTGACCGTACCAGCCTTGCGAAGACTGCCACCGTGAACCGTGACGAAACTAGGGCAGAACCCGTTGTTGCACGAGTAATCCTTGTTGCAGGAGGACTGGTCTATGGCGCGCTTACGGCCGAACTCCGTCTCAAGCGGCACGAGCGAAACGCAGTTAGATTTGACACCGCAATCTCCGCAGCCCTCGCAGACCAGGTCGTTGATGACGAGACGTTTAGGCGGGTCGGGAAACTGTTTGCGCTTGCGGCGGCGTCGCTTCTCTGCAGCGCAGGTCTGGTCATAGACCAGTACCGTCACCCCCGGAATGTCCCGGAGCTCCTCCTGCACCTTCTGGAGCTCCGAACGATGGTGAATGGTTACGTCCCTAGCCCACCCGGCGTGCGGCGGATACTTAGAAGGGTCATCTGTTACAACTGCGATGCGGGTCACACCTTCCGCATGAACCTGCGTCGTGATGGTCATCGGGCTGAGTTGGCCATCGTGACGTTGGCCGCCGGTCATCGCGACTGCGTCGTTATACAGAATCTTGAACGTGATATTGGTTTTTGCCGCAATCGCTGCCCGGACCGCGAGTAGGCCGGAGTGGAAATAGGTCCCGTCCCCCATGTTCTGGAACATGTGTCCGCGTTTGGAAAACGGAGCCTCTCCGACCCATGCCATGCCTTCGGCACCCATCTGGGTGTAGCCGAGCGTATTGCGGTCCATCGTCTGTGCCATCCAACTGCAGCCGATACCGGCGTAGGCTTTGCTCCCTTCCGGGATGATGGTCGACGAATTGTGAGGGCAGCCGCTGCAGAAGTAAAAGCTGCGCAGCATCGCTTCAGGAGCGAATTCCACCCTGCTCAGCTCGGCTAGGAACGAGACACGTTCGGCGATACGTTGGTCGCCGCTACGTTGCGCTAGCCGTTGCCCCAGAGCGATGGCAATCTGGAGCGAGCTGAGTGACATCTCGACAGGAAACAGCTTCTTGCCGTTCTCATCCTGCTTGCCGATTACGACCGGTGCGTTGGGCTCGCGGTACAGGATGTCCTTAATCTGCGACTCAAGGAGGCTACGCTTCTCTTCCACGACCATCAGCAGGTCAAGGCCGTCCGCGAATTCCCGGATGCCCTGTGGCTCGAGCGGCCAGGTGCAGGCGACTTTGTAAATCGCGACACCCATTGCTTCAACGTCGGCTTCAGTGATGTCCAGGTCGTCAATGGCCTGCAGAAGGTCCAGATAGCTCTTCCCGTGAGTCACCACGCCGATTCTTGCTCCCGGCTTTCCTAGCGTGACGCGGTCCAGTCCGTTGGCTCGCACGAACGCGCGAACAGCATCGACCTTATAGTTGTGAAGGCGATATTCCTGTTCCTGGGGCGTGTCGGGCAAGCGAAGATTCAACCCGCCTGAGGGCGTCTGGACATCAGTGGGGAGCTCGGGAACCACGCGATTGAGCTCGACATCAATGGCCGCTGACGCGTCGGCGGTATCCTTCACGCATTTAAGACCGACCCAGCATCCGGAGTAGCGCGACATGGCCCAGCCATACAGACCGTAGTCGAGAATCTCCTGCACACCGCTTGGACTCAGGATTGGAATCGACGCGTCGACCAGCGCGAATTCCGACTGATGACATGTGGTTGACGACTCGCACGTATGGTCGTCACCCATCAGGACCAGAACGCCCCCGTGTTTCGAGCTGCCGGCGAGGTTTGCGTGACGAAACGCGTCGCCACTGCGGTCAACGCCCGGACCTTTCCCGTACCAGATGGAGTAGACACCGTCGAACTTACCCTCGCCGCTGGTCTCGGCTTGCTGGGTTCCCCAGACAGCGGTTGCCGCCAGGTCTTCATTCACCCCCGGCACGAACACAACGTTAGCTTCGCCCAAAAACTTCTTCGCCTTCCCCAATTCGGCGTCGTAAGTCCCGAGGGGAGAGCCGCGGTAGCCGGAAATATATCCGGCCGTTTGCAGACCGTTCGCCTTGTCGCGGCGTTGCTGCATTAGAGGCAATCGAACAAGCGCCTGGACGCCGGTCAGAAAAATCCGCCCGCTGTCGAGGGTGTATTTATCATCAAGAGTTACTTTGCGCAGAGTCACGGTCATTCCTTCGAGGCGGTGCCTTCTTCAGCAAGTTGCGACTTCCAGTCCCACATCGCGCTTTGAGGCTCGAGCAGCGTCCGCGCAACGACCATCTTGTGAACCTCGGAAGCCCCATCGACGAGCCGCGCCTGTCGCGCGTACCGGTACATCCATTCGAGTCGCGTGTCCTTGGAGTAGCCTTTGGCGCCGTGCAGCTGGATTGCCGAATCGATGACCTGGTGCAGAGTCTCGGAGGCAGCGATTTTCGCCATGGAGATTTCCGGACGCGCAAAGTCGCCGGTGTCGAGACACCATGCCGCGCGTAACGTGAGCAGACGTGCGACGTCGAGCTTCATCGCGGCTTCGCCGAGCATCCATTGAACGCCCTCGCGTGCCGAGAGCAGTTCTCCGCCGGCCTTTCTTGTGTTCACATGCGCAACGGCGAGTTCAAGCGCGCGACGTGCCATGCCGTTCCACCGCATGCAGTGAGTGAGACGGGCAGTCCCCAGGCGGATTTGGGTAGCCTTCAGGCCATCCCCGACTTCCATGAGTCTGTGCTCATCGGGAATTTCGAGGCCCTCGAACTCGATTTCGCAGTGGCCGCCATGCTCCTCCGGTCCCATAATTGGAATGCGCCGGATGATGCGCCAGCCGGGAGTGTTCGCGTGAAAGAGGAAAGCAGATAGGCCCTTTCTCGCGTCGGACGATGTCCGCGCGATAACAATGAAGTGGGTGGCAGCCTCAGCACCCGTGATGAACCACTTGCGGCCACGGATAGTCCACTTGTCGCCGGCGCGTTCTGCAGTCGTCAACATCATCGACGGGTCCGAGCCTGCGCCCGGTGCCGGCTCGGTCATGGCGAACGCAGACCGAACCTTCCCGTCGATGATGGGCTGCAGCCATTGGTCCTTCTGGGCAGGGGTTGCGACCTTATTCAGGAGAATCATATTGCCGTCGTCGGGGGCCGCGGAGTTGAAGACGACCGGACCAAAGATAGAGCGGTTCATCTCTTCGTAGCACACCGCCATCTGCGCGATAGACAATCCGCCGCCTCCACGTTCGCGCGGCATCTGCAGAGCCCACAGGCCGCTCTCGCGCGTCTGGCGACGCAACTTCTCGAGCAGCCCCTCGGCTACGTTTTCGTGCTCGTCATAGGATTCGGCTTTGGATTCGAGTGGGATGAGAACATCGTCGACAAAAGTGCGAATCTGGTCGCGCAGCTTGCGCGTGGTGTCGTCAATTGAGAAGTTCATTTTTAGCGAACCTGTGGGGAGTTTTGAAGGTTTTCGAGCACGCGCGGGTTGTCGACCTGGAGTTGCTGAATAAGGCAATTGCGCAGATTCGCGACCAGCACCGTACGCATTGCCGCGCCGTCATCAAACTGTCCCGCGCGGATGCCTCGGACAATGGCACTCTTGTCCAGTAACGCATTGGCGGGTGCCGTCGCATGGCGCTCCTGCGTCGAGTGGAAATAACGCGCGGCGATACGTATCGCGTTGGCAACCATCAGGGAGTTGTATCGGTCCTGCTTGGATAAGGACGGCACAACTTCGTTGGTGAGCGTGCTGTGCGCAACATTGAGCAGGTCGACCATCTTCTCTTCGGCGTTCATCAACGAATCTCCAGAAGGTTCATTGCTTCCAGCGTCAGCTCAGATACGAGCCGTCCGGAGAGCGCCAGTTCGAGGCTGCGCTGGGCACCGGATACGTGACGCTGCTCCTGATGAAGCGCAATGACGGCCCACTTAACGTGGGCGAGCGCTTGCCAGTCGACCAGTTCGGAAGGATGGACCGCGCGGCCTGTCGCCTCCTGATAACCATCGAGGAAGCTCTGTAGTGGTCCAATACCGCCGCCGCCCATTTCGGGACGACCGAAACGCCAGCACGGCGCGGTGAACCATCCCAAGTCCTCGTTCGGGTGGCCCCAGCCTGAAAATTCCCAATCGAGGATGGCCGACACGCGGCCGTTGTCCACCATGTAGTTGCCGGTCCGATAGTCACCATGCGAGAAGACCGCATCGGTCGCTTGGCCCAGTCTGACTTCAAGTTCGCGCAGGCATAGCTCGAGCGCCGGATGGGGAACAGCGAGACCGTCCAGTTGTCTGCGAATGTGCTCAATCGACGCGGATGCAGCCGAATGCGGAGCGGCACCAAAGACTGCTCGCGCATGGCTGGCTGGGGTGCGATGCACAACGCCAAGCAGTTGGCCCAATTCGGATGCAAGAGCATGCCGGTCCGGCACATCAGCATCGTTCCTCGCGAGCAGGTGACCGGCGGTTATGCCGGAAACAAACTCCAGGATGAAAAACGGCTTCCCAATTACGTTAGGGTCGAGGCAAAAACCCTCGGGGCGAGCCACTCGCGCACCTTGCTCGAACGCCAGCCGGTAGCGATAAAACTCTTCCTCCCGCGTGCAGCTGGTTGGAATTGCCGCGTCCGCATCGGTACGCAAAACATACGACTTCCCATCGTCCATCTCGAGGTGCCAGTTTTCCTGAATGGCGCCTCCGGACAGTCGTGAAGCGCGAACGACGCGGGATTCGGAGATGTCATGCAAGGCCATCCATTTCCCAACTCGCTCGAGCGCGTTCGAATCGGGCAGTCCGGCAATGATGTTGTCGCTGCGCTCGGCTATCGGTTCACGCAGCATCTTTAATCACCTGTCGCAGACACTCTTCCAGATATCGACGTGTCGATTCCTCGGGCAGAACCAACGGGAGACGCATAATTGGTTCACACTTTCCGAGCAAAGCGGCGGCGAATTTGACGGGTCCGGGGCTCGTCTCTGTGAACAGGGCTCTTGTGAGCGGCAGCATCTGAACGAACAGGCTTCGAGCCTGCTTCAGTTCGTTGTTCTCGATGAGACGACAGAGCTCGCTGACTTGCTTCGGCAACACGTTTGCAACAACCGAGATGACGCCGTGTCCGCCTAAGGCCAAGAAGGGCAGCGAGGTGAAATCGTCACCGCTGTAAAGAGCGAATCCTGCCGGCAGTGCCTCGACCAGCTCGGCCGCTCTGACCATGTCTCCGGTTGCGTCCTTGATGCCGCGAATATTCGGGTGCGCACTCAGCCGCACAACCGTCGATACGGACATGTCGGTGACCGTGCGACCAGGAACGTTGTAGAGCACCAGTGGGACCTTGGACGCATCGGCCTGGGCCTGGAAATGGTTAATCAACCCCTGCTGGGTCGGCTTCACGTAGTACGGGACCACGCTGAGCAACGAGTCCGCTCCACAGTCAGAGGCAGACTGTGCGAGAGCAACCGCCTCCGAAGTGGAATTGGCTCCAACTCCAGCCATTACATGAATGCGTCCAGCCGAGTGCTCGACCGTCGCCGCGATAACGTCGTGGTGCTCGGCATGAGAAAGCGTCGAGGACTCGCCCGTCGTTCCGGCTACTGCAATCGCGGCCGAGCCACTCTCGACATGGAAGTCGATGAGACTGCGCAATTTCGCCCAGTCGACACTGCCGTCATTCATGAAAGGTGTAATCAGCGCAACGATGCTGCCGCGCGGCAGGCATATGTCAGCGTGCTTCGGAATCTCAAAATTGCTCATAAACATCTCCTGCAAAAGGGGCGTCATGACCGCGGTGACGGCCCCGTCCCAGCATTAGCCACAACCCGAGCCGACAATTGTTTTTGGCTTATTCTACACAAGTGTCGACAATTAATTAAAAACGCGGTCCTCATTTGATGCCAGCACTTACCCCTACGTCTTTGCCTCAGGCGGGGATTTTCTTCATAGCTCCGCCTTGCAATGCGCGCGAGGCACGGCTGATATGCGACTGCGAGCCGAACAGAATCAGCGCTGCCGCAAGGAGCATGGCAGTGGCAATCGCGTATGCCAATTCGGCGTCTACTCGAGCGTGGATTTCACGAAGCAGGGCTGGCTGCCAGTGCACCGGGTCGAAACAACATCGACCTTCACAACGATGTCGCTCCTTCGGACCAGTCCGGGTTTGTAGCCATGTTGCCCGTTGCTGTTGCAGACTTTCGCACCAGTCAAGGCTGGGCGACAAAGCTCGCACTGGCGCTTTCATCCCGGGGTGAGCCATACGAGCTCGTCACCCAGCACGGCGCGCCTGTCTCGCCTGGTGCGCAGCTGCTGATTAACGCATTAACACGGGATAGGGGCACCGAGAGTGCCAAGCAGGAGCGATAGGTCGGGCGGTGTGTCCGCGAGAGGCCATTCATGCGGACACATTCCTTCGAAACGACAGGATAACTAATGAGGACGGCCACCAAGGTAGAGGCGACGCATCTCATCACTCGCGAGCAGGTCGGACGACTTGCCCTCCAGCGCAACTTGACCCATAGAAAGCACATAGGTGCGGTCAGAAATGCGCAAAGCCTCGGTCGCATTCTGCTCCACCATCAACACTCCGATGCGCTCGGTGTTCCGTAGTTCGACAATGGCGTCGAAGACTTCCCCCAGCATCTTTGGAGATAGTCCGGCTGAAGGCTCGTCAAGCAGCAGGAAGCGAGGTCTTGGCATCAATGCGCGGGCGAGCGAGAGAATCTGCCGCTCTCCGCCAGACAGGCTTGAGGCCCGTGCTCGGAGCTTGCGTTTCAATACAGGATAGGCCGAACAGAGTTCGTCTAGCCGTCGTTTCTTGTCCTGCTCCTGCATGAATTGACCGCCAAGCACAAGATTCTCCCAGACAGACAGCGAGCCGAACACGTTGTCAGTCTGAGGCACGAAGCCGATATCGTATTTCCTGACCTTCTTGAACACTGGCACCTGTCCGATGTCCTTCTCGTCCAGTGTGACCTTTCCTTGCCGCGGCAGCAGGAACCCCGCGACAGTCTTTAGCAGGGTTGACTTCCCACAGCCGTTCGGGCCAAGGATGGTGACAATTTCCAGTTGCTTCGCGTTGATTGAAATGCCGCGAAGGATATCGACGTCGCGTGTATAACCAGCGACGACATTGTTGACGGATATCATGCAATCACCCCCGCAACCCGATACTGGCCGCCCGGCTTCTTGCCGAGATAAGCCTCAACCACGCTTTCATGGGTTTCGAGCTCTGACGGAAGGCAGTCCGCCACGGTTTTGCCCTTATCCAGCACAATGCAGCGGCTGCATGTCTCGGAAATGAAGTGCATGTCGTGCTCGATGATGACCAGCGTGATGCCTTGTCCGTTGATTCGCTTAAGCGTGGTCACAAGCTCTGAGCGCAAGTTTGGGTGAACTCCAGCCATTGGTTCATCGAGCAAGAGCAGTGCTGGCTGCTCCATCATGGCGCAAGCAATACCCAGGAGTTTCTTCTGCCCGCCAGAGATGGAGGCAGCAGGCAGATGCTCAACTTTCGTGAGAAGCAGTTCTTCGAGAAGATGATGTGCGCGCTCTCGCGTCTCATGCTCAAGTCTGCGTGTGGCGCCGGACCTGCGAAGCGTACTGAACAATCCGTGGCTTCGGGTCGACGCGGCCATCACAACTTCTCTTACCGTCATCCGCGTGGGCATTGACGGCAACTGAAAAGTCCGCCGTACACCCTTTGCGGCAATTTGATGGGCGGACAGACCGTTCACATGCTGACCGCCGACCTCGATGAGACCCTGGTCAATCGGGCAATATCCAGTGATAGCGTTGAGAACGGTGCTCTTCCCGCAACCGTTCGGTCCGAGCAGACCGACGATTTCACCTGTCCGGACGTGAAAGTTGAGTCCGGTCAGCACGCTGTTTCCACCAAAGGACTTGTGGACATCCTGCAATCGAAGCATCGTGTTCATGTTGCGCTCCGGATTTTTTCGGGAAGTAGACCGCCTGGACGAACCAGAAGACAGGCAAGCAGGACAACGCCGATTGTGCCGAGCCGGACAGCGCCAGCGATATCGCTGCTGATGTTGAGGTAGTCCTTGGCGAATGGCACCGCGCTATAAATGGCTTCGACGAGCAAGGCGCCGAGCACGACCCCGAGGTTATTGCCAAGCCCGCCAATCATGACCATCGTCCAGATGACGAAGGTCTCAGACGCGAGCATGTAGTCTGGGCCAACGAAGCTCATGTAGTGCGCGAGCAGAGAACCTCCGACCGACGCTATTGCGGCGCTCGTGACCGTCGCCTTAACCTTGAGCGGAACGAGCTGATAGCCGAGACTGGCTGCCAGAGCAGGCTCCTCACGCATCAGTCGGATGGCTCGCCCGAAGCGTCCACGGGAGAGCCGGACGCAGGCGAACAACGCAATCGCGACCATCGCGAGCGCCAGCAGGAAAAACGCGAGGTCATTCTGGACACCGGACGCGCTTCTGAACAATGCCGGCACCCCGCTGATTCCCTGGGCGCCGCCCGTGAGCCAGTTTTCGTTGAGCGCGACGGTGCGGATAAGCTCCGCAACCGCCAGTGTGGCAATCGCCCAGTAGTCGGATGCAAGATTGCGCCCCAGCCGAGCCATGGCAAAGCCCACCACCATTGCGGCTATGACGCCAATGAGGACGCCGACGGGTGCGGGATATCCGAGCGACGAGGTGATTGCTGACGCGTAGGCGCCAACGCCCGCGAACGCGACGAAACCGAAGTTCAGAAGTCCCGCAAAGCCTGCCTGTAGATTTAGCGCCAGTCCGAGCAGCGCATAAATGCAGCTCAGCGTCGCAACGTGCAAAAGAAAGCTATACACGGCGGACCTCCCGGTCGAAGATGCCGTACGGCTTAAAAAGAAGCGCGACGAGCAAAATCACGAACGACGCGGCGCTTATGTATGTCACCGGAACATAGACATCGGATGTGCCGAACAGCCAACCGAAGTCGAGATTGGTCACCAGCGTCTCGGCAGTTGAAATCAACAACGCGCCGGCTGCTGCACCAAGAGGATTGCCGAGACCTCCGAGAATGGCTGCGGCGAACACTGGCAGCAGCAGATTGGTCCCCAGGCCAACGTGCACGGTCTCGGTCAGCCCCAACATTGTTCCGCCCAAAGCGGCCAATGCGCCGCTCAGGAACGTGATGCCGTTAACCACGCGCGCGCCATCTACTCCCGTCGCTGCGGCCAGTGCGGGATTTGACGACATGGCCCGCATCGAGCGGCCGACCCCAGTTTTGAAGAGCAGAACTGCGAGCAGCGCAACGCAACCGAACCCGCACGCAATCGAAGTAATCTGGTCGACTGAAATCGCGGTTGAGCCGAGGTTAATCGGGCTCGACAGTCCCGACGAATACCGAAACGGGCGCGAGCCGGCGACACCCAGTACGACTGCGACGAGAATCATCGAGATGGCGAGCGAGCCAATCATCGCGATTGAGCTGCCGGAGCGCAGAAGCCGCTTAAAGACGAGCACATTGAGCAGCACCGCGACCAGGCCCGTCGCAACACACGCCCCGATAAGCGCAAGTGAGAAAGGCAGACCTGTGCGATTCAACGCCAAAGTACCGAATGCGCCCAGCATCGCGTACTGTACGTGCGCGATGTTCGGAAATTTGACCAACGAATACACGACGCTCAGGCCCACCGCTACGAGCATGATGTCCGAAGTGCGTATCAGGACATCGACGATGAATTGAAGCATGGGGACTCTCCTAGGCTGCCGCGCCGCAGAGCGGCGCGGCGGAGCTTATCGGGCAACGACCTTGGTATCGAACTTCACCTTGTCGTATGGCTGCTCTTTTCGTTGACCCGCGTCGTCGAAGGCAATCGTGCCGGTCGCCCCGTTGTACGGTACGACCGCCTTCATTGCCGCGCGAATCTTTGCGGGGTCGGCTGACCCGGCCCTGTTGATTGCAGCAGCCGCGACCATTACCCCGTCGTACGCATAGCTGCCGAATGAGGACTTCGGGGCCTCTTTGTACTTCGCGCGATACGCCTGTTCGTAGGATTTGCCACCCTCGCCAATGGACGCGACTTCAAGTCCTTCCTGTCCTTGAGCGGCCTGCGGCACCGTATCGCTCGTGCACATGGTGAGGTAGATGCCGTACCACTTCTGTTTGGCCAGACCAAGTTCATATGCTTCGCGATTGATAGTCGCGGCCTCTTGTCCGTAGGCGCTGTAGACGTAGGCCTGAGGAGACGAGCGAGACATTTGCTGCAGTTCGCGCCGGTAGGTCGACTGTCCTTCGCTGTACAGCACAACTGAAGACACCTTGCCACCGAGCGACTCGAATCGCTTCTTGAATTCGGAAGCGACACCTTGACCGTACGAGTTGTTTGGTGCGATGAACGCGACGTCCTTCAGGTTCTGAGCAAAGACATCTCCCGCCGCGAAGTGAGCCGACAGGTCGTCGAGTCCGATGACGCTGAACGACCCATCGCCGATTTTGCGGATAGCTGGGCTCGAGGAACCGATGTTGATATGCACGTCACCCTGCTGAACGACGTATTCCCCGATTGGAATGGTGATTCCTGAGGAGAACTCGCCTAGCACGACAGGGACTTTGTTCACAGACACGAGTTTACGTGCTGAGCCCAACGCAGTCGCCGCATTGCCGCCGGAATCCTCGACGATGACCTGAAGCTTCTGTCCCAGCACCCCGTTATGCGCGTTGACTTGTTCGACTGCCAGTTCAATACCCCGTCGTTGGTCGTCCCCGACGGATGCACTCGCTCCCGTAAGCGGCAAGACAGCGCCCAGCGACACCGTCTGCGCGACCGAAGCGGTCGCAATAGAAAGCAACGCGCTCGCAACAGCGCTGATGCACAGTTCCTTCGCAAACTTCATGATGACGCCTCTCTCAACGATGGAAATTAAACTACACAAGTGTCGACAATTTAGCGGAAAAAAATTTGTGTCAATAAAAACGTTGTCGTCTGGAATCGCTGCCAGCAACATACAGCATCGTCAAACGCCCGCTGGACGTAGGTTTGCGCGATTCTCGCGACCGCCAGAGTTTTGCTATCGCAACGGCACATGTGCCGCTAGAGGGTCAACGAGTCTTGCCACAACGCCATCAGACTAGCTGATTGTCTACACTTTTGTATTCTGATTTTCCCCGATTCGAGGCGAAAGTCGGTGAGAGACGGACCGATTGAACCGGATGCTTACTCGCACCGTTTGCGGGAAAATGAGGTTTCCAGTCGCCACAGCACTGGCTAAACGGCAAGGCTCAGTCGTGTAACTTGCCGGCAGCCTTCGACTCTATGCAGATGCTACGGGCGAGCTACTGGACTTCTTGTTTTGCGGTTCGCTTGTGCTGACGAGCGCCTCACCGCAAATAAAGCCCCACGTCAGGTTGCGGCCAATGGTGGTTCCAGGAGCGACTGCATATGTACCGATGGGATGGCCATCGCAAGTCCGGCTGCATACAGGCCAGGGATGACGGTTCCATCTGCCCGCAAAACCTGTCCAAATTCATTCGTCCGCGCCCCGCCTTTCGTTCCGAGAATCGAGCGATTGAACGGCGCAGCGACGAACGGCGGCCAGCTGATATCTCCTAGCGCATTGCCAGCGCCACCTGCCTTGAACCGTTCCCAGCACTCTCGCCGCGTTGGAAGTCAAGGTCGCAACCTTGTGCGCAGAAGCGGTTATAACACGCTATCGTTTCTTCCAAGGCGTCGGCTGAGACTCCGATTTTTCCGGCCAACTCACGTATTGAGTTCGCCCTTATGAGCCAGTTGGGACTTCGGCCTGAGTAGAACCGTAGATGTAGCGCATCTTTCAGCAACCGACAGTCCGCGATGACCCATGCGGGCAGGTTTTCCGGTAGACCTGTCGTCGGCGCGCGGCGGTCCAGGGCGACCCCAATGTTGAAGTCATATTCGCTCACGAATCGCCTGGCCGAAGAATTGACCACAATCGCATGCTTCTCCGCCTGAAAGATAACCGGCAGGCCATGCGGTTGTCCTTCATAGACCGTCGGGATGGCGGGATAAACATTCGCCTGGTCCATCCGCGCGAGCTGTCCGCCAACGGCTGCGACCATGCGATGTCCATCGCCCTCGTTGGGACGAGGGCTGCCCAGCCAGTCGAGATGGCCGGGGAAGTGTGAGTTTCGCATCTCGACGTTCCATTCGAACCCGCCGGAGGCGATGACTACTCCTTTGGTCGCACGGTAAAACCTCGGTTTGTCTCCTGAGCGCGAAACAAGCCCCTCTATACGCCCGTCTGGGCCGGGAAGTAACTCCGTGACTCGTACTCCGGGTTCTATGACACACCCATGGTCAAGGCAGACCTTGAGCAGACCAGTTATAAGCGCGCTTACGACAGAAGACATCGAGGCAAAGGCGAAAGCAAAACGGGAAGGCAAAGCAGCGAGCGGCGCGGCTGTTAGTGCTAAGTCGTCGAAGGTATCGGGCAGCCTTGGCAGCAAAG
>Ga0073928_10003495_pt1 | contig 24703 bp, 19 predicted proteins | sample PaiPotPPA55metaG_FD_76969 | JGI IMG/M metagenome (GOLD analysis project Ga0073928, IMG submission 76969) | Iron sulfur acid spring bacterial and archeal communities from Banff, Canada, to study Microbial Dark Matter (Phase II) - Paint Pots PPA... ...
AGGGGATGATGACGAGCTATATCGAGCAATCGAAGAACATGTTCGTGCAGATGCAGGAGCAGATGCAGACCCAGGCGAAGTCGATGTTCAACACGTTCCCGTTCCCGACGCCGGTCACGACCGCAACGCCGGCTACGACCACGACTCCGCCGGGCGGCACGCCGGAGAAGAAGTAAGCGGGGCTGGTGCGGCGTTTGGCTCGAAGCGGACTTGCGACGGCCTGGAAAGCCGCGCGGGTCGGGGTTGGGCCGCTGCATTCGAGCGGGCGTTGCTCACGGGTACAATATTGGTTTGCAGCACAGCGCCCAAGGCGAATACCTCGCCCTGTGGCGGATGCCGCGCCGGTTCTTGCCTTTCCAAGCGTCTTTTGTCCTGCTTTCGAGCGGCGACGCTAACGGCAGCATGTGTGCCGCTGCGCTCCTTAGCTTCATGCCTGTCCGGTGTCCAAACGCCGCCCGGCACTCACATCGCCGGATCACAACATGTCCCACATGACCATGCCCGCCGCTCATAAAGTCGGCTTTGTTTAGCTCGGGCGATCGTAAGATTCGCACAAGCAGCTTAGGCGCCGTTCTCGCATGAGCCGGCTGTTTCTTGCGCCCATGGAAGGGCTTGCGGACTACGTGCTGCGTGACGTGCTGACCAGCACAGGCGGATTCGACGGATGCGTGTCCGAATTCGTCAGGGTGACGGGCTCGGAGCTTCCCGGAAGCGCCTACGAGAGAGATACGCCCGAAGTCCTTTACGGAGGCCGTACAGCCGCCGGCACTCCAATGGTGATCCAGTTGCTCGGCAGCGATCCTGAATGGATGGCGCTGAATGCGGCCAAGGCGGCCAGCCTGTCGCCGCATGGACTCGATCTGAACTTCGGCTGTCCCGCCAAAATCGTTAACCGGCACGGCGGCGGTGCGATGCTTCTGGCGCACCCTGAACAGCTGAACCGGATCGTTTCGTCGGTTCGCGCAGCGGTGCCTGCCGGCATCGCCGTGACAGCAAAAATGCGGCTTGGCGTGTCCGATACTTCGCTCGCGATCGACTGCGCCACGGCGCTGGCGGAAGGCGGCGCCGCCTCCCTCGTCGTGCATGCCAGAACGCGTGACCATGGCTACCGGCCGCCGGCCCACTGGGAGTGGATCGCGCGTATCGACGCCGCCGTGGACGTGCCGGTCGTCGCCAACGGAGAAGTCTGGACCGTGGCCGACTGGGAGCGGTGCCGGGCGGTCAGCGGCTGTGCGGACGTGATGATCGGGCGCGGCGCCGTCTCGGATCCGTTCCTGGCTTTGCGCATCCGCGGACTGATGGACCGGACGCCCTCCGGCGAGGAATGGCCGGCCGTGCTCGCTCAACTCGCCGATTACCTGAGAAAACTGCAAGTCCGTGTCGCAGTCCGTCATGAGCACGGACGCGTCAAGATGTGGCTCAGCTATCTCAAGCGGACCTGGCCGCAGGCTGCCGAACTGCACGCAGCCATCCGGCGCCTGCATGATTCGCGCGAAATTCTTGAAGTGATTGAGCGCGCTCCGGCATTCGACGACCTGATACCGGCACATTAGCGCGAGGTCCCCGGTCTGCTCGATCCGGCGCCGCCTTGCCGCTTGACCGGCTGCGCCGTCGCGGGCGCGGTACAATAAGCGGTTGCGTGCGCGGGACGCCGTCTGGGCTGTGGTCCTCATGGACATCGGTCCCCTTGGCCTTGCCGCATCGTCCCCATTTGTCGCCATCATCACCGCTATACGCCGGACTCACCTATGTCGCAGACCATTTCCCCCGCCGTGCCGACCCCTTCGGCCCCTAAAGTCGGGTTCGTTTCACTCGGATGCCCAAAAGCTTTGGTGGACTCCGAGCAGATCATCACCCAGCTGCGCGCGGAAGGTTACGAGATATCCGGCTCCTACGACGGCGCCGATCTCGTCGTGGTCAATACCTGCGGTTTTATCGATGAAGCTGTGCAGGAAAGCCTCGACGCCATCGGCGAGGCGCTTCACGAGAACGGCAAGGTGATCGTGACCGGTTGTCTCGGTGCGAAGAAAAGCGCAAGCGGAACGGGTTTGATCGAGGAAGTGCATCCGAAGGTACTGGCTGTGACCGGGCCGCACGCGACCGCCGAAGTCATGAGCCACGTGCATCTGCACTTGCCCAAACCACACGATCCGTTCATCGATCTCGTGCCGCCTGCTGGCATCAAGCTGACGCCGCGGCATTACGCGTATCTGAAGATATCGGAGGGGTGTAACCACCGGTGCACGTTCTGCATCATCCCGTCCATGCGCGGCGACCTGGTGTCGCGCCCGGTGGCGGACGTGATGCTCGAAGCCGAGAATCTGTTCAAATCCGGCGTCAAGGAGTTGCTCGTGATTTCGCAGGACACGAGCGCGTATGGCGTCGATGTGAAATATCGCACCGGTTTCTGGAACGGCAAGCCGGTGAAAACGCGCATGACGGATCTGGTCGCTGCATTGGGCGAACTCGCCGCGCAATACGGCGCGTGGGTCCGCCTGCACTATGTGTACCCCTACCCGAGCGTGGACGAAGTCATCCCGATGATGGCCGAAGGTCCGCTGAAAGGCCACGTGTTGCCGTATCTGGATGTGCCGTTCCAGCACGCGCACCCTGAAGTGCTCAAGCGCATGAAGCGCCCGGCGAACGCCGAGAAAGTGCTCGAACGCGTGCAGAAGTGGCGTGCCATGTGCCCGGACCTGACTATCCGGAGCACGTTCATCGCAGGCTTCCCGGGTGAAACGGAAGAACAATTCCAGACGCTGCTGGACTTTATTCGTATCGCAGATCTGGATCGGGTCGGATGCTTCGCTTATTCGCCGGTTGAAGGCGCGACGGCGAATGAGCTCGACGGCGCGCTGCCGGATGAAGTGCGCGAGGACCGTCGCGCGCGTTTCATGGAACTGGCCGAAGAACTGTCGGCGGAACGCATGAAACGCAAGGTCGGCAAGACGCTGAAAGTGCTTGTCGATGAACTGAGCAACGAAGGCGGCGTCGGCCGGACCGCCGCCGATGCGCCGGAGATTGACGGCGTGGTGTATATCGAGCCGGCAAAGAAGGCGTCGAAGCGTTATAAGGCGGGCGATTTCGTGTCGGTGAAAATCACCGGCGCCGATGGCCACGACCTGTGGGGCGAAGTCTGAGCGTCTGGTTTTGATCTCACGCTCGGCGCAGCGGGTTTATTAGAGCGCAAAACTACTGAGACGAAGGAGCTTTCATGGCGCAACGTGAAGTGATGGTGGTCAGCGGCGTGCGGACCGCAATTGGCGAATTCGGCGGTGCGCTGAAGGACTTCAGCCCGACGGATCTTGGTGCTCGCGTGGTACGTGAAGCCTTGTCGCGAGCGAACGTGCCGGGCGAGGACGTTGGCCATGTTGTCTTCGGTAACGTGATCCAGACCGAACCCAAGGACATGTATCTGGCGCGCGTCGCCGCATTGAACGGCGGCGTAGCGCAGCACGCACCCGCGCTGACCGTCAACCGCTTATGCGGGTCGGGCCTGCAGGCCATTGTCTCGGCCGCGCAGTCCATTCTGCTTGGGGATACTGATATCGCCATCGGCGGGGGCGCGGAAAGCATGAGCCGCGCGCCGTATCTCGCGCAGTCGGCGCGCTTCGGCCAGCGCATGGGCGACGCGCGTCTCGTCGACATGATGCTCGGCGCGCTGCACGATCCCTTCGATACGATCCACATGGGCGTCACGGCGGAAAACGTCGCCGCCAAATACGGCATTTCGCGCGAGATGCAGGACGAACTTGCGCTGGAATCGCATCGGCGCGCGGCCCGGGCTATTGAAGCGGGTTATTTCAAGGAACAGATTCTTGCCGTCACGCAAGCATCGAAGAAGGGCGACATTGTCTTCGATACCGACGAGCACGTTCGCCTGAACGCGACGCTCCAGGATTTTGCGAAGCTCAAGCCGGTGTTTGCCAAGGAAAACGGGACGGTGACCGCAGGCAATGCGTCGGGCATCAACGACGCGGCCGCGGCCGTCGTGCTGATGGAGCGCGGTGCGGCTGAATCGCGCGGCCTGAAGCCGCTCGCGCGGCTGGTTTCGTATGCGCACGCGGGCGTCGATCCGAAGTACATGGGCATTGGTCCGATTCCGGCCACGCGAAAGGCGTTGGAGCGCGCAGGCCTGAGCGTTGGCGACCTCGACGTGATCGAAGCCAACGAAGCGTTCGCGGCGCAGGCTTGCGCAGTATCGAAGGAACTGGCGCTGGACCCCGCGAAGGTCAATCCGAACGGTTCGGGCATCTCGCTTGGCCATCCGATTGGCGCAACCGGCGCGTTGATCACCGTGAAGGCGTTGTACGAACTGCAGCGCGTGGGCGGACGGTACGCGCTGGTGACAATGTGCATTGGCGGCGGGCAGGGCATTGCGGCCATTTTTGAACGCGTATGAGCCGCGCAAGGACAGGAATTTATTTGATGACGCAAATGAAAGTGGCGGCGGTGGCAGCAGCGCTGTTGCTCGCCGGCTGTAATTCAGCCATGCCGCCAGACGGCTCCCGAGCCGTGTCGGCGGCGCGCGCGGCGGCCACGCCGGGCGATCTGGGCCTGCAGTCGCCGGGTACGGCGGAAGCCATCGAAACACTCGCGCTTCCGCCCGCCAAACCGTTGACGCCCAATCCGGCTTACGCGCATTTCCCGACCTATGTGGGCACGCTTGGCGACAAGCAGATCGAGATGAAGCTCGGCGCAAAAACGGACGAGCGCACGGGTGTGCACGGCGAATACCGGTTCGCGGGAGCGTCGACGGTGATCCTGGTCGCGGGGGACCGTGACGGCGATACGCTCGAGATCGAAGAGTCGAATGACGGCACGCATATCACCGGGAACTGGGTCGGCAAGTTTGCAGCCGACGGCAGCGTGTCGGGCGAACGCATGAATGCCGACGATTCCAATCCGCTGCCCTTCGACCTCAAGCCGGTCGGGTCCGGATCGGCCGCGGTTTCCGCCCCGGCATCCGGCGCGGGAGCGTTCGTACCGAAAGCGCCGCAATCGGCCGCGCCGTCGCTGGAACCCGCACCTCCGCCCGCTCCGCCGGCCGCAGGCCACGCGCTGGGCGGGACCAGTAATGTGATCATCGGCGAGTAAAACCCACGCAAGCTCGCCGTTCGATGTAGCACGGCGTCATCGGCTTCACGCGATGGCGCTTTTTTCTTAAGCCTTGAACCAGCAGGACACTCATGACCGATTCCAGCAACTCGTCCAGCGCGCGCAGCTTGCAGACCCGCATCGTTCATCCGGAGGATCAGCTCACCCCCGGTTTTGATTCGTTCTCGATGCCGGTTACACGGGCGTCGACCGTGGTATTTCCGAATCTTGCCACCATGCGCGCGCTCGTCTGGAGCGACGACAGTCAATGGCGCTATGGCTTGCACGCCACGCCCACGTCGCTTGCGCTGGCGCAGCGGCTGGCGGTGATCGAGGGCGGCAAGCACGCGTTGCTGCAACCTTCGGGGTTATCGGCCATATCGAACGTGTATTTCGGTTTGGTGAAGACGGGCGATCACGTGATGATTCCCGACAACGCGTACTCGCCGAATCGCGAACATGCCGACTGGCTCGTGGCGGATTTCGGACTGGAAGTGACGTATTACGATCCGCTCATCGGCGCGGGCATCGATGCGCTGATCCAGCCGAACACCAAGCTGATCTGGCTCGAAGCGCCGGGTTCGGTAACCATGGAAGTGCAGGACGTACCCGCGATCACGAAGGTCGCGCGGGCGCGCAAGATAATCACGGCTATCGACAATACGTATTCGGCCGGTCTCGCATTCAAGCCGTTCGATCATGGCGTCGATATCTCGGTACAGGCGCTGACAAAGTATCAGTCGGGCGCGAGTGACATCCTGATGGGTGCGACGATCACCGCCGACAAAGCGATCCATATGCGATTGAAGAGCGCGCGGATGCACATGGGGATTGGCGTGTCCTCGGACGACTGCTCGCTCGTGCTGCGCAGTTTGCCGAGCATGCAAATCCGCTTCGACGCTCACGACCGGACTGCGCTTGCGCTGGCTCACTGGCTCAAGACGCGGCCGGAAATTACGGCAGTGCTGCATCCGGCGTTGGCGGATTGCCCGGGCCATGAATTCTTCAAACGCGATTTCACAGGGGCGGGCGGACTGTTTTCAGTGGTCTTCGACAAACGCTACAGCCCCGCGCAAATCGATACCTTCGTCGAAGCGCTGGAAAACTTCGCGATTGGCTGGAGCTGGGGCGGTGCGAACAGTCTCGCGATGCCTTATGACATCAAGTCGATGCGCACCGCCGCAGTGTGGCCGCATGAGGGCGTGCTGGTGCGGTTTTATATCGGTCTGGAAGATGAGGCTGACCTGCGGGCGGATCTGGAGCGGGCGCTGGCGGGGTTGGAAGCCTGAAGACGCCGATCGAGACAAGGGCTGGGTCTGCGGCTTAGCCCTTGTCTCGCGATACGCACACGCTCAAAACAGCCGCAGCAATCCGTCCAGTCCCACGAAATTCAACGCCAGGCCAGCGGCTTCGCGAACCACCGGCTTCGCCCGGAACGCCACCGACAACCCCGCTTCCGCCATCATCTTCAGGTCGTTCGACCCGTCGCCCATGGCAATAGACCGCTGCGGATCAATACCCAGTTGCGCGCAGGTTTCACGCAGCGTACGCGCCTTGACATCGGCATTGACGATCTCGCCGGTCACCTTCCCGGTCAGTTTGCCATCGACTATTTCAAGCGTATTCGCACGCGTGAAATCAAGCCCGAGCCGCGCCTTCAGCTTCTCGGTGAAGAACGTGAAACCGCCGGATACCAGCAAGGTTTTCAGGCCCGCCGCCTTCGCCCCCGAGAGCATCGTCTCCGCGCCCGGCGACAGGCGCAGCCGTTCCTCATAAACCCGCTCCAGCGCGCTTGCATCGAGGCCCTTCAGCAGCGCGACACGCCGCGTCAGGCTCTCGTTGAAATCCTTGATATCGCCGCGCATGGACGCTTCAGTGATCGCCGCAACCTCTGCCTTCAACCCGCAAAAATCGGCGATCTCATCAATACACTCGATGGTGATCAGCGTCGAATCCATGTCCATGGCGAGGAGGCCGAAATTGCTCAGGCGCAGCGCCGGGTCAATGAACGCGTAATCCAGCCGATGCGCGCCGCAATACGCGTCAATATCCGGCCGCTGCAGCGGCTCGGCGCCGCGCAGACGCAACACCCGGCCGGCGTCCGCGCGTTCGGTCTGCTGCGAGCGGGCGAGCCCGGTGAGCGGTTTCAGGTGCGTATCGGCGATCGGGTCGAGGCTTTGGATGACGAGGTTCATGACGGGTGGGGAGCGAGAAAAATGGCGTGGGGAACAGTGCGAGACCCGTCATTGTAATGGTCCCGACCGATGGCGGACGGGCGCGCCGCGCCGCTATGATGGTTGCCGATAAAACGACGGAGACCTGCATGACCCCGACCGAACGCGCGCTCGACTTCGATCTGCGCAAGCTCGACGCCGCGTTTTACGCCGATCCGTATCCGGTCTACGACGCGTTGCGCACCAGGGAGCCGATCAGGACAATGCCCGACGGCTCGCTGTTTCTCACGCGCTATCGGGACGTGCAGGCCGTGTATCGCGATCCGAAAACCTTCAGTTCTGACAAGACCGTGGAATTCGGCCCGAAGTACGGCGTCCATACTCCGCTGTTCGCGCATCACACGACGAGCCTCGTGTTCAACGATCCGCCGCGTCACACGCGCGTGCGCAAACTGATCGCGGGGGCGCTGACCGCGCGCGCGATCGCGGCAATGGAACCGGGTCTTGTGAGCCTGGTCGACGGCCTTCTCGACCAGGCTGCGGCACGCGGCGAGATCGATTTGATCGATGATTTCGCTTCGGCGATTCCGGTCGAAGTGATCGGCAACCTGCTCGACGTGCCGCACGACGAACGCGCGCCATTGCGTGACTGGTCGCTGGCGATTCTCGGCGCGCTGGAACCTGCGCTGAACGCGGAGCAGGAAGCGCGGGGTAATCGTGCGGTGGCAAATTTCATCGATTATCTGGTGACGCTCGTTGCGCGGCGTCGTGCTTTTCCTGGCGATCCGCAGCACGACGTGCTGACGCGGCTGATTCAAAGCGAAGCGGATGGAGAGCGTCTCGACGAAGCCGAACTGCTGCACAACTGCATTTTTATCCTGAACGCGGGGCACGAGACGACCACCAACCTGATCGGCAACGGCATCGTGCTGCTGGCGCAATGGCCGGAGCAGCGGGCGCGGTTATCGGCCGATCCGGTGTTGATCGAGAGCGCGATCGAGGAATGTTTGCGCTACGAAAGTTCGAACCAGCTTGGCAACCGGATAGCGACCGCGGATACGCAGATTGCCGGGATACCGGTGGCGCGCGGAACGCCGGTGACGCTATGCATCGGGGCGGCGAATCGCGACCCGGAGCAGTTCGAGGCGGCAGACCGCTTCGATATCGCTCGCGAGCCGAATCGGCATCTTGCGTTTGGTTTTGGGATTCACCAGTGCGCAGGGTTGTCGCTGGCGCGGCTGGAGGCGCGTATTGCGATTGGGCGGTTTGTTGCGAGGTTCCCGAATTATGGGCTTGCGGGGGAGCCGGTGCGAGCATCCCGGGCGCGGTTTCGAGGGTTTGTGAAGGCGCCGGTGAGGGTAAGTTGAGTTGAGGGCACGTTTTACCGACGTGCCTTAACTCACCTATGGTTCAGCGCATCACTCTCTGCGGATCGACATCCCAGTAAGGCGGATCGCCGAAATGCTCCGTCAGGAAATCGATGAACGCCGTTGTTTTCGGCGGCACGAAGGCGCGGCTTGGATACACCGCCCAGATCGCGACTGTTTCCGCGAGCGGATAACTATCGAGCACGGTCACCAACTCGCCGCTGTGCAGGAACGGCGCCACGCTCCACGTCGATTTCAGCCCGATACCCATCCCCGCAAGCAACATGTCGCGAATGACCTCGCCGTTGTCCGTATCGAGCCGGCCGGACACGCGCACATCTATCGTCCCGGCCGGTGTGACGAACGCCCAGTCTCGCTGGCCGGACAGGACGGCGCACTCGTGTTGCGCGAGATCGGCTGGATGGTGCGGCGTGCCATGCTCAGCGAGATACGCGGGAGACGCGCACAACACGCGCCGGTTGGTGGCGAGTTTTCTCGCGACGAGCGTCGAATCCTTCAATGCGCCAATACGTACAGCCAGATCAATGCCTTTATCGACGAGATCGACAATCTGGTCGGTCAGGCGCAAGTCCAGGCTCACGCCCGGATAGCGGCGCAGGAATTCGGGAATGACCGGCGAGACATGCTGACGCCCGAGCGACGAGGGCATGGTCACGCGCAAACGTCCCTGCGGTTGTTCGAACGCGCGTCCGACCGAGGCGCGCGCGGCATCGGCGGCGTCGAGCAGGGCGCGGGCGCGCTCGGCGAAAATTTCGCCTTCCTGCGTGACACTGATGCGCCGTGTCGTCCGATGCAAAAGCCGTGCGCCAAGCTGCCGCTCGAGTTGAGCGAGCCGGGCGCTCACCACGGCGGCGGACAACCCGAATTCCCGTCCCGCCGCCGACAGATTCGATAAAGCCGCCGCCCTTACGAACAGCGCGACGTCCAGCAGGTCAAGCTGCGTCTTGTAGGGCAATTCGCTCTGCGCGTCTATTTTCGTCATTTGCTTGATTATCAATAAAATGTTTCAGCAATTATGACGGTTTCACGCGAAGCTGAAAGTCCTTAACATCGGGTCCATGCATTGCACATCCGACGCCTGACACCCCTTGAGGAGCTATTTCATGAAAGCGATTGCCCTGACTCGTTACCTGCCCATCTCGAACCCGCAATCGTTGATGGACGTGGAGATCGACAAACCCACGCCGGCCGGCCGTGATTTGCTGGTGAAAATTGAAGCGGTCGGCGTGAATCCCGTCGATACGAAAGTCCGTGCGCCGAAGGACAAGGTCGAAGAAACGCCGCGTGTCCTCGGCTGGGATGCATCGGGCGTGGTCGAAGCGGTCGGCCCGGACGTGGCGCTGTTCAAGGTGGGAGACCCCGTCTTTTATGCCGGCAGCATTACCCGGCCGGGTTCGAACAGCGAGTTCCATCTGGTCGATGAACGTATTGCCGGCGTGAAGCCTGCCTCGCTCGATTTCTCGCACGCAGCGGCATTGCCGCTCACCACGATCACCGCATGGGAAGCCCTGTTCGACCGGCTGGGGGTGTCGGCTGAAGGACAGGACGCCGGCAAGACCGTGTTGATTGTGGGCGGAGCCGGCGGCGTGGGTTCGATCGGCATCCAGCTCGCCAAGAAAGTGGCGAAGCTGACGGTGATCGCGACTGCGTCGCGGCCGGAATCGGCGAAGTGGGCGACCGAACTGGGCGCGGATCATATCGTCGATCATTTCGGCGACATGCCGAAGCAACTGAAGGACGCAGGCTTCGAGCAAGTGGACTACGTGCTGATCTTCAACGACACGGACAAACATTTCCCGGCCGCTGCTGCCGTCATCGCACCGCAAGGGGGCATTTGCACGATCGTTGAAAACGGCAAGCCGGTTGCCGTTGAATTGCTGAAGGCAAAAAGCGCGGCGTTCCATTGGGAATTCATGTTCACGCGCTCGATGTTCGGTACGCCGGACATGATCGAACAACACAAACTGCTCACCGAAGTGGCGCGACTGATCGACGCAGGCACGATCAAGACGACGCTTGGCCGTGATCTCGGCAAGATCACCGCAGCGAACCTGCGGGAAGCGCACCGGCTGCTGGAAGAAGGGCGCGCGATAGGCAAGCTGGTGCTGACCGGGTTCTGATTCTCCCGGCGTTTCGATCGGCCAATCCATTGCAAGCTGCACGCGCGCCGCGGGTTTCCCATGAGAAGCCCGCGGCGCGCGTCGCGCTAGACTGTTCGCGCCACACGCGCGGCGCGGCCACCCCGGCGCCGTTGCTGTATGCCCGGCGTGACGGCTGCACACGGAGGGGTTTTCGCATGATCGATCGTTCGGGTTTTGTTCAGGTTGGCCGGTCAACGCAAGGTCGTCTGATTGCCGCAAGTGCTGTCATGGCGCTGCTGGCTTGCGTGGTTGAACCGGTGGCTCATGCGACGCCCAGCATCAAGGTGCTGTCGGAAGTCGCCTACGACGGACCGATCAAATACACGGTGAAGATGGCGTCGAAGAACTGGGGCAGTGCGCAGGAAACGCGCACGATCCGCTCGGGCCAGACGGATGACTTCTCGTGGCAAAGCAAGCCCGCCGGCGGTTCGCAGAACGTCCCGGACGCATGCCCGGACGTCGACTCCATCCGCAACGCAAGCGGCACGACGGTGCGTCAGGTGAAGATCCGTTTCGCGGCGGTGGTCGCGAATACCGGGGACGCCGACGTCCAGTTGAGTTTCCAGGGCCACGCGCCGCGACCGGCCACTGCCGTCACCGTGGGCGGCAAGAAGCTTCAATGCCCCACCGATAACTTCTTCAGCCAGCTAGTCCATTTCACGATGCCGACCGGCGGCGCCGAAAAGAACGTCACCCTCAGCGACGGTACCAAACTCACTATCAGCGCGAGCCGCAAGTAGCGTTTCGTCCGGCGAGCTTTACGTTTCGCGGCGGCGTTCGAGGGCAGGGCGGCGATAGTTCGCAGCGCCGCCCAGGGCGGCGCGCGTTTGTCCCATCTGGCACGTTTTCTGCAACGTGATAACGGCCACGCGTTTATCTGCGCGTGTTAATCGTATGCTGAGCGTTGTTAGCCGTTTATCCCGTCACGCCGTCAGAGCGGCTCTCCGGCAAAGGTCATTCGCGATGCCACACATGATCTGGAAAGGCGCGATCAGCTTCGGGCTGGTCCACGTCCCCGTGCAGCTTTATCCGGCGACGCAGTCGGAGAAGGTCGGCTTTAACCTGCTCGACAAGCGCTCGATGGACCCTATCGGCTATAAGCAATTCAACAAGAGCACGGGCAAGGACGTCACGCGCGAGAACATTGTGCGGGGCTTCGAGTATGAGAAGGGCAAATACGTCGTGATGAGCGACGCCGAGATTCAATCGGCGAATCCTGAATCGACGCAGACCGTGGATATCCTCGCGTTCGTCGAAGCGCCCGAAATCTCGTTTCTCTCGCTCGATACCCCGTATTACCTCGCACCCGACCGCAAGGGCGAGAAGGTGTATGCGTTGCTGCGCGATGCGTTGAAGGCGTCGGGGAAAGTGGGCATAGCAAACGTCGTGCTGCATAACAAGCAGCATCTGGCTGCGCTGATTCCAGTCGGTCCGGCGCTGGCGCTCAATACGTTGCGCTGGGCGGACGAAGTGCGCGAGTTCGACGAGTTCAAGTTCCCCGATGAGAACTCGAAGAAAGCGGGGGTATCGCCGAAAGAACTGGAGATGGCGCAGCGCTTGATAGACGACATGACCGAGACATGGAACCCGCACGATTATCACGATACGTTCCGCGAAGACATCATGGCGCTCGTCAACAAGAAGGTGAAGGCAGGAAAGACCGAGGAGGTGTCGGAGGTTGAAGAAGGTGAGCCGCGCAAGGCGTCGGCGGAAATCCTCGACTTGTCCGAGTTGTTGAAACGCAGCCTGAAGAAGGACAAGCCCGCGAGACGCGGCGCCAAAGGCAGCAATAGCACTGGCGACGACACGTCTGAAACCGAAGCCGCGGAGCCGGCGGCCAAACCCGCGCGCAAGACGACAACGCGCCGCAAACGCGCTTGACGCTGTCTTCACGCCTTGAGTCGAGCGTTAAAACACGACCCGCGCACGAGGAAAAGCGATCCGCCGATGGCCGATAAACTGGAAACCTATCAGCGCATGAGGCGCTTCAACCAGACGCCCGAGCCATCCGGCCAGACGGCGGCGAAGGCGAAGCGCGCGTCGAAGAAGGCTCAGGCAAGCGCGCTTTCGTTCGTCATCCAGGAGCACGATGCCCGACGCCTTCATTACGATTTTCGTCTCGAGCTGGATGGCACGCTGAAGTCCTGGGCGGTACCGAAAGGGCCGAGTCTCGATCCGTCGGTGAAACGGCTGGCCGTGCATGTGGAAGATCATCCGATCGACTACGGTTCGTTCGAAGGCGATATTCCCGAGGGAAATTACGGCGCGGGCAGCGTGATCGTGTGGGATCGCGGGACGTGGGAGCCGCAGTCAGGGAGTATCGACGAGGCCCGCGAAACCTATGCGAAGGGCAAGCTCAAGTTTGTCCTGCATGGCGAAAAGTTGCGGGGCGGCTGGACGCTCGTGCGCAGCAACATGCGCGGCAATGGCGATAAAGAGCAATGGCTGCTGATCAAGGAGCGCGACGACGAAGCCCGAAACGAAGCCGACTACGACGTGCTGCTCAAGCAGCCCGGCAGCGTGATGAGCGATTCGCTGGGCGCCCGCACGAAGAGCGGTGAAGTACGCGAAAGGACCGAGCGGAAGACCGCTGCCAGGACGAGCAGGACCACGAAGGCTGCACCATTGCCGAAGCGGCCCGCCGTGAAGGATCAAGGCAGGAGCCCGGAGCGGCCGCGTCCGGATATTGTGGCGAACCGGAGCGCTGAATCGCTGCGTACGCTTAGCCACAACCCGGCGATCCAGGACGCTGTACGCGCCAGGCTTCCTGCCACCATGAAGCCCCAACTCGCGACGCTTGTGGATACCGCGCCATCGAGCAATGATTGGTCGTACGAAATCAAATTCGATGGTTATCGGATCCTGGTGCGCATCGACCGCGAGGCTGCATCGAAAGAGAAATCCACGCAGATCTTCACGCGCAACGGCCACGACTGGACCGGCAAGTTCAGCCGTCAGGTCAAGGCGTTGGGCAAGCTTGATGTGAATACCGCGTGGCTCGACGGCGAGGCGGTCGTGCTTGATGACAACGACCTGCCGAACTTCCAGAAACTGCAGAACGCGTTCGACGCCAATCGTCCGCAAGACATCGCGGTCTATTTCTTCGATATCCCTTACCTGAACGGTTACGACCTTCGTAGCGTGCCGCTGGTGCAGCGACGAGCGATCTTGAAGGCGCTGCTGGAACCGGTCGATGACGACGCGCTGCGTTTCTCCGCGGACTTCGAATTCAACGTTGACGATCTGCTTAAAAGCGCTTGCGACATGGCGCTGGAGGGGATTATCGGCAAGCGGCGCGACAGCGGTTATACGCCGGGACGCAGCAGCGCGTGGATCAAGCTGAAATGCCGGCGCCGGCAGGAGTTTGTGATCGGCGGGTATTCGGAACCGTCGGGCAGCCGGGGGCAGTTCGGCGCGTTATTGCTCGGGGTATATGACGCGCACGGCAAACTGCAATACGCAGGGCGCGTGGGCAGCGGCTTCGACGCGTCGACCCTGCGCGACGTCAAGAAGCAACTCGATGCACGTGAAGTCAAGACAATGCCGTTTGCCAGCGCGCCGAAGGAGCGTAGCCGGACGCCGGTGCATTGGGTCAAACCGGAACTCGTCGCCGAGTGCAATTTCACTGAATGGACGTCGGAGCGGATCGTGCGACAGGCATCGTTTGTTAGCCTGAGGGACGACAAGCCGGCGCGTGAGATTGTCAAGGAAGTGCCGAAATCGACGCAGGAGGTCGTGTTGGACGATAAAGACGAAGATAACGGTAAAAACCGGAAGCCGGCGAAGAAGACCGCCGCTAAAAAAGCCCAGCGCGCTCCCGCTGGTACCGAGCTTGTCGCGGGCGTGAAGATCAGTCATCCCGATCGTGTGATCGATCCATCGGTGGGGACCAGGAAGCTCGATCTCGCCCTCTACTACGAGTCCGTTGCGCCATGGATGCTGCCGCATCTGAAAGACCGGCCCGTGTCGCTGGTGCGTGCGCCCGGGGATATTGCCGGCGAGCTGTTCTTCCAGAAACACAGCGAAAAACTGACCATTCCGAACGTCAAGCAGCACCCGGGCATCGACCCGGGCCACCCGGCGCTCATCACGATAGAAAACGTCGGCGCGCTGGTGGGCGCGGCACAAATGGGCACGATCGAGATGCACACCTGGAACGCGCTCGCGGCCAGACTCGAAAAACCTGACCGGATGGTCTTCGATCTCGATCCGGGCGACGGGCTCGGCTGGGACCGGATGCAGGAGGCCGCACGTCTCACGCGTGAATTGCTGACGGAACTCGGTCTTGAATCGTTCTGCAAGACAAGCGGCGGCAAAGGTTTGCACGTGGTCGTACCACTTACGCCGCACGCCGGCTGGGACGAAGTGAAGGGATTCTCGCAGGCGGTGGCGCAGCATATGGCGAGCACGCTGCCCAAGCATTTCTCGGCGAAGATGGGCAAGCAGAATCGCCGGGACAAGATATTCGTCGACTATTTGCGCAATAACCGCGGCTCGAGCACGGTTGCCGCGTTCTCGCTGCGTGCGCGGCCGGGGATGGGGGTGTCGGTGCCTATCGGCTGGGATGAACTCGATGCCACCACAAGCGGCGATCAGTGGAATATCGGCAATCTGCATGAACGCCTGGATGCACTCAAGACCGATCCATGGAGCCAATACGCGAAGACACGGCAGCGCATCACCGCTTCAATGAAGAAGCGGCTCGATATCAAGTGAACCAAGGCAGATATCAGCAAGACAAGGTTGTAATGATGCAGCAAGGCAATACATCACACGACGATGCCCACCAACATCCGGCACAGGGCCGACGTGGACTGGAAAGCCATGCATCGGGCGTCGCAAAAACGCGACGGCGGCGCGGTCGCACGAGACCGGTGAACGTCCCGCGTTACAGGAAGGGGATGAGCCGCGCGAGGGCAGTGCATGCGCCGGCCCCTCAGTCGCACAAGCCGTGATGCAACAGCGCCGGTCGCTGCCCGTGGTCAACAAAGCGGCTCTTGCGTAGAATGGGCGCGCGGTATCGGAGAACGTGCGCGCACCGCGTGCGAGGCAAGCTGAGAAAGGCGTTCATCGATTCCACTGCAGTTGTTTCTACCATTTTTCGGGCGTGCCGACGTGTGCATCGGTAATCGATGCCGACCCGGTGTGAAGTCCGGGACAGCGAATCGGCAGCGCTCGACGTCCACGCCGGTCCGGGCGAGATGCCGGACCATGCCGCAGCCACCACGAACTGCCGCCACGCCGTGCGCCGGGTCCGGCACGGGTTCCGGCATTCGGTATCCGGATCAACATCGCGGCAAATCCGCGGCGAAATCCTATCGGATGGATCATGCAATACGATCTCCTGTCCCGTCTGAAAACCGAAACCGCCGAGTGCCACACGCGGCTGGAAAACGCACTGGACCTGATGCGCGCTAAATGGCCGCGTGAGGACTACGTGGCTTTGCTCGAGGGCTTTTATGGATACGTTGCACCGTGGGAGGACGCGCTGGCGGCAGCCATGCCCGCGCCTCTGCGCGACTTCTTCGGCGGGCGTCGCAAGGCGTTGCTGCTGGCGTCGGACCTGGCGCTCCTGACCGGCGATAAAGACCACGCGAACAGGGTGACAAAAGTTGAACGGCTACCTGCGATAGACAGCATCGGCCGCTTGTTCGGTTCCATGTACGTCATGGAGGGTTCCACACTCGGAGGACGCTTCATAGCGCCACACGTCGCGATATTGTTCGGTCTGCAAAGCGGTTATGGAAACGCTTATTTTGAAGGCTACGGCTTGCGCACGGGCAGCATGTGGAACGCGTTCCGTGAGACCGCGAGCGCGAACGTGCCGCCCGGGCAGTACGGGGTGGCCGTGGATGCCGCGATAGCTACGTTCGACGGGTTGCACGACTGGCTCGGCAACGTCCGCGCAGGGTCGGGGGCAACGGCATGAGCAGCGGGCCCGAGCCGCTGTCGCCCGATACGGCGGCCATGCGCACACAGAACGATCTCGGCGACCTGCCGCGTTCAAGCCCGAGCGGAACAACGCCTGTGCTACCCGGTGCAGCGCCGGCCAGTTCGGCACCCACGGCACTCGGGGCACCCACGGCACCCACGGCGGAAGCAGCGGAAGAGGCGAATGTGCCGTGCGACGCCGAGCCGATCCACATTCCGGGCAGCATTCAGCCGCACGGTTATCTGCTGTGTCTCTCAAGCACCTTCACCCTCCTGCAGGCCAGCGAAAATGTCGCGGCGCTCGTGGGCATCCCGGTGGAACAACTGCTGGGCGAGCCGGTGGACGTGGTGACTGGCGCGGCGGCTGCGGCAAAGATTGCTCATACTGCTGCCACGGCCATGCTCGACGAAGCGCCGCTCTATGTCGGCGTGATCGACAACCCGCTCTTCAGTCCGCGTGAAACCGCACAGGGCCGGCTGGCCATGGCAACGGACGGTCCTGAACTCGACATCACGATGCACCGGCACGACGGCAACCTAATCGTCGAACTCGAAGTTGCGCGGCATCCGACCACAGACGTGTTTGCATCGATGTATCCGCTGGTGCGTACCTTCACGCGCAGCCTGCAGGACGTGGCGACCCTGACCGGGCTCGTGGAACTTGCCGTGCGCGAAGTGCGCGCAATGACCGGGTTCGGCCGCGTGCTGCTCTACAAATTCGACGACGAGGGCCGCAGCGAGGTGCTGGCGGAGCACATCGATGACGGCTACACGTCGTTCCTGAACCAGTTGTTCCCCGCCTCCGACCTCCCACGGCAGGCGCGCGCGTTATACGTGAAGCAGCGCGTGCGGCTTATCGCCAACGCGGACGCGAAGTCCGCGCGGCTCGTGCCGTCCGTGAACCCTGTGACGGGCCGCCCGACCGATCTCACGTATGCCGCGCTGCGCAGCTTCTCGCCGATTCATCTCGATTACATGCGCAACATGGGTACGCATGCGTCGATGTCGGTGTCGCTGGTCGTGCACGGGCAGCTCTGGGGCCTGATTTCCTGCCACGACCACGACGCGCGTCTCGTGCCGTTCGAAGTGCGTGTCGCGATCGAGCATCTGGGGCAATTGCTGTCGCTGCAGATCGAGGCGAAGGAGGAGCGTGCGGAGACGGCCTATCTGCTGAGCCTTCGACGCACGATGTCGCAGCTCATGGGCACGCTTGCCGAGCAGGACGACTACCTTGCCGCTCTTGAGTCGGCGCCTGACGATTTGCTGTGTTTCGCCGGATCGACCGGTGCTGCGATCGTGGTGGACGGCAAGGCCACGCTGGTGGGTTCCACGCCGGACCAGGAGACCGTGCTCGCGCTCGCGCAGTGGCTCGCGTCGGGCACGTTGGGTGTCTACGCGACCGACGCGCTGTCGCAAGCGTGGCCGGGTGCGTCGCGTCACACGGACACCGCGAGCGGGATCCTGGCCGTGCCGATCTCACAGATTTTTCGCAACTACGTCATCTGGTTCCGTCCCGAAACAACACGCACGATCACATGGGCGGGTGAACCGGTCAAACGCGTGTCGAGCCAGGACGGCGGCATCGTGCCGCGCAAGGACTTCGCGCCGTGGCTCGAAACCGTACGCAACCGGTCGCTGCGATGGCACCCGGTGGAACTGGAAATCGCGGGCGAATTCCGGTTGGGCATGCTCAACATCGTGCTGCGCCGGGCGGAAGAACTGGCGGAACTCGCAGATGAACTGCGTCGCGCGAACAAGGAGCTCGAGGCGTTTTCGTATTCCGTTTCGCACGACTTGCGCGCGCCGCTGCGGCATATCGCCGGGTATGGGGATTTGCTGCGGGAAAGCGAAGGCGAGAAGCTGTCCGAGCGCAGCAAGCGGTTCCTGGACAACATGCTCGAGTCGGCGCGTTTTGCGGGCGTGCTGGTCGATGACCTGCTCACGTTTTCACAAATGGGCCGTGCCGCATTGCGCCCGGTGAGCGTCGACCTGAACCAGTTGGTGAGATCGGTCGCGCAGGAATTTGGCGCCGAGACAGCGGGCCGAAAGGTGGAATGGGTTATACCGGAACTGCCCAGCGTCACGGGCGATCCGGCGTTCCTGCAGATCGCGCTGCGCAATCTGTTTTCGAATGCGGTGAAATATACGCGGACACGAGAATCGGCGAAAATCGAGTTGTCGGTCAATTCGACGGCCGACGAATACATTGTCAGCGTGCGGGACAATGGCGTCGGTTTCAATATGAAGTATGTGAACAAATTGTTCGGCGTGTTCCAGCGGCTGCATCGCGCGGAAGAGTTCGACGGCACCGGCATTGGCTTGGCGAACGTACGCCGCATCATCGAGCGGCATGACGGCCGGACCTGGGCTGAAGGCCGCGAAGGCGAGGGCGCCGCGTTTCACTTTTCGCTGCCGAAGGTGTTCAGGGCCGAGTCCGCCAGTACCCAAAACACTGCCGGCATGCGACGCAAGCCAGGACCGTCGTCATCGTCGAGCTGAACGTGCCATGACGTGCCATGCCTGACTGATTGATCCCGCTATCGTGCTTGTTCAAACCCGTCAAAACCGCCATCCCGGACTATGCTGAAACCCATTTTGCTTGTCGAAGATGATCCCGGCGATCTCGAACTGACGCTCGTGGCGCTCGGCAAGAGCCAGCTCGCCAATGAAGTGATTGTGGCGCGCGACGGCCAGGAAGCGATCGATTACCTGCGTTGCGAAGGCGAGTGGAGCGTACGGAATCCAGGCAATCCGGCGGTCATCCTGCTCGACTTGAAGCTGCCGAAAATAGATGGCATGGAGGTGCTGGAAATCATCCGCACCAGTGAGGCGCTGAAGTCGATTCCGGTTGTCATGCTCACGTCGTCGCGCGAGGAGCAGGATCTCATTCGCAGCTACGCGCTCGGCGTGAACGCCTATGTGGTGAAGCCGGTCGAATTTAATGAATTTGTGCAGGCAATTGCCGATCTCGGCGTGTTCTGGGCTGTGCTCAACGAGCCGCCGCCCGGGTCCATGCGAGCTCGCCGTCAGTCCGTGCCGGAATGAATCTGGTGCACACTGTCGTCTTCCTCCTGCACGGTGCCCGGCTTCGCGGCTTGGGCCCGCTGGTCCTTTCGTTGTTTTGCCCGATGCGACCCGCCCGGCAGTATCGCGTGCGCCGGTTCGCCTGAGTGCCCTGACCATGCAGCCCTTGCATCTGCTTCTCGTAGAAGACAACGCGCTCGACGCGGAACTGACCTTGACCCAGTTGGAGCGCGCCGACTATAAGGTCGACGTGCAAATCGTCTACACGGAGCAGGGTTTCATAGCGGCGCTGGAAGCATCCAGCTTCGATGTGATCCTCGCGGACTTCGTGATGCCGGTGTTCTCCGGCGTCGAAGCGCTGGCGATCGCTCGCGAGCGTGTGCCGCATACGCCGTTCATCTTCGTCTCCGGCGTGCTGGGCGAGGAACATGCCGTCGACATGCTCAAGCGGGGTGCCACCGACTACGTCCTGAAACAGCGCTTGCAACGGCTGCCGGCGGTCGTGCGGCGCGCGTTGACCGAAAGCACAGAGCGCCAGCAGCGGATTGCGGTCGAACGTGCGCTGCGCGAGACGGAAACGCACTTTCGCTTGCTGGTGGATGCGCTCAAGGACTACGCCGTCATCACGCTCGACCAGGAAGGCCGCATACGGACGTGGAATGCGGCGTCGGAACGGATTCTCGGGTTCGCGGCGTGCGACGTGGTCGGGCAGTCCGCCGAGGTGTTCTACGGGCAGGAAGACCGCGACACCTGTGTATTCGCCCGCGAACTGGAAACGGCCCAGGCCGAGGGCAGTGCGAGCGACGACCGGTGGCTGTGGCGCAAGGACGGACGCTCGTTTTTCGCCTCGGGCGTGACGACGGCGATTCGTGCCGATAACGGCGATCTGATCGGCTATTCGAAGATCATCCGCGACGTCACCGAAGAGCACATGGCCGCCGACGCCTTGCGCGTGGCGAAGGAGCAGGCGGAGACCGCAAACCGGGCGAAAGATCACTTCCTGGCGGTGCTGTCGCACGAATTGCGCACGCCGCTGACGCCTATTGTGGCCGCCGTGCGTTTGCTGGAGATTCGCCACGCGCTGCCCGCCGACGCGCAGGCGACGCTCGAGCTGATCCGGCGCAATGTGGAACTCGAAGCGCGGTTGATCGACGATCTGCTTGACCTGACCAGCATCGCGCGCGGCAAGCTGTCGCTGAACTTTGCGAATGTGGTGCTGGAGACGCTGATGTCGAGCGCGCTCGATATGTCGGAGTCCGATCTGCGCGGCAAGGGCCTGACGCTGGAAACAACCTTGGGTGCTACATCCACGCTGGTTTTCGGCGATGCCGCGCGCTTGCAGCAGATCGTGTGGAACCTGATGAAAAACGCGGTGAAGTTCACGCCGGCGGGCGGGCGTATCGCGGTGCGGATGTGGAATCCTGATGCGTCGACCATTGCGATTTCGGTCACCGACAGCGGTATCGGGATCAGCGCGGAAGCGTTGCCGCGGATTTTTTCGGCTTTCGAGCAAGCTGATGATTCGATCACCCGGGCGTTCGGCGGGTTGGGGCTGGGCCTGGCTATCGCCAGTACGCTGGCGTTGAAGCATGGCGGGACGCTGACCGCCCAGAGCGATGGGCGCGACAAGGGCGCGCGGTTCACGCTGACGCTGCCGCTCGTCAAGTCAGGGGCCGAGGACGAAACGTCGCCTCTCGCAGCAAAGGACCCGGATGAGATCGTGCGGTCGCTGAAGGTGCTGCTTGTCGAGGACAACGAATACACGTCGTCGGCCATGGCGCAGGTGTTGGAGGTGCTCGGGCATCAGGTCGGCGTGGCCACTACGGTCGCCGAGGCGCTTGCTTTGGCCGGGAGCGAAACCTTCGATCTGCTGGTCAGCGATATCGGCCTGCCCGACGGCAGCGGGCTCGAGGTCGCCCGTGCGTGGACCGGGTTGCAGCCCGGAAAACCGTCGGTCGCGATCACCGGCTACGGCATGGAAGAAGACATCCGCCGATGCCGCGATGCCGGGTTTTTGGATCACCTCACCAAGCCGGTCGACTTCGCCCGCCTGGAGTCGCTGATTCACGCTTTGGCGAGGCGGCCGGGCGGCGCGTAGTTCGCCCGCTGTGTCCGGTTTTTTCACCCGCGCTTCGGCTTTTCCCGCTCCACCAGCTTCGACGCCATGAACCGGTGCTCCGGCGAGAACAGCCGCCGGTAGGTCAGCAACACGGCGCCCACCGTTCCGAGGGCCGATGATGCGGCGATAAAAAACATGATGACGATCTGATAACGAACCGCCTGCAGCGGCGATTGTCCAGCCAGCACCTGGCCTGTCATCATGCCCGGCAGACTCACCAGTCCCACTACGGTCATCTGGTTCAATGTCGGGATCATGCCTGCGCGCACGGCCTGACGCGCCGGCCCTTGCGCGGCTTCCCAACGTGTTGCACCGAGCGCGAGCGACATCTCCACCGCGCCGCGTCCCGCTGTCAGTTCCTCCGTCATCCGCTCGATGCCCAGCGACACGCCCGTCAACGTGTTGCCGAGGATCATCCCGAGAATAGGGATGGCGTATTGCGGCTCGTACCATGGATGAATCCGGATCACGACGAACAGTCCCACCGCGGCCACCAGCCACGAACTCACCCAGATCGACACGACGCTGTCCACCCGCTGCCCAAGGTAGGTGCGCCTTCCGCGATTCGATGCCGACAGTCCCGCTATCAGTGTCATTAACGCCATTAACGGCAATACGACGTACCAGCGTGAAAACTGGAAGACCCATCCGAGCACGTACCCGATCGCAAGCAGTTGCACGACCGTGCGCACCGATGCCCATACCAGCTTGCGCTCCAGGTCGAGCTTCAGCGCTACCGATAACACCCCGTTCACCACGATCAGCGCCGCCGCGATCGCAATGTCGAGCAGGCTCAGGTTCTGGTAGCCGATCATGACAATGTCCCCGCGGTCATCACGAGCTGGCGCTCGCCCACGCGTAGCGCCTGGGCAGGATCATGCGACACCCAGATGCTGGCGCGTTCACCCCGTCGATCGTCGAACCAGGCACCGACGAGCGCTTCTATTTCCAGCGCGGAGGCCGGATCGAGCGATGCAGTCGGTTCATCGAGGAGCAGCACGTCGGGGTCCACTTGCAGCACGCGTATCAGCGCGGCAATTTGCGCTTCGCCGCCCGATAGTTCGCTCGCGCGTTTATCGAGGAAATCGGCTTGGCGGCCTGCCCGGCGGGCCAGTATGACGACCCGCTCGCGATCAAAGCGCACGTCGCGATAAACCTTCAGCGAAAACGGATAACGCAGGTTGTCTTCCACGCTGCCATCGAGCATGGCCGGGCGTTGCGAAATGTAAGCCACCCGCCGCCGGTACCCCGGAATACCCGCCCGCGAGATTGTTTTTCCACGCCACTGGATCACACCGTCATCGGCAGGGTCGAGCAGCGCAAGCGCCCGCAGGAACACGCTCTTGCCCGAGCCCGACGGCCCCGTGACAACCGCGCGCTGGCCGCCGGACAAGCTGAATGTGGTGGGACGCAGCAGGAGCAGGTCGCGCACGGGATCGCGACGGGTGAGCGCTGTCGCGCGAATCAGAGGTGTTTCGGTTGGCGTGGACATGGCGAAGACATGCTCGGCGAATGATCTCGGAGCGCAATCATAAATCACGGTTGCTTAAGCAAGCCTTGGATCAGGTATCAGCTACCAGGGGTAGGCGCGTTCCGATCGGGCTTTTCAGGCGTCGGGTCCGGCGGGACCGGTATCATCGCCGGGCACGGGATGTGCTGTGCGGTTTTTCAACAAAAATTAAGGGAGCTGCTATGGCGCTGGGCCGGAAAATCAGAACAACAGCCGCGTGGATCGTTGCAGTTCTGATCATCCTGATCGCCGTGCTGGTGATCGTGTTCCTGACGTTCGACTGGAACCGGGCCCGTCCCTGGGTCGACGATAAAGTCTCGCAGGCAATCGGGCGGCCATTCCAGATTACCGGCGACCTGAAGGTCGGCTGGCAACGCCCGCCTGGTGAAACCGGCTGGCGCCGCTGGGTCCCGTGGCCGCGTTTTTCGGCGGAGAAAATCACGGTCGCGAATCTCGACTGGACCAAACAGAAGTATTTCGCGACCCTGGACGAGATCGATTTCCAGGTCGAGATCCTGCCGCTGCTCGCGCACGACATTGTGATTCCATCGATCAACGTGGTGAATCCCTCGGTCGATCTGGAACGCCTCAAGGACAACCGCGATAACTGGACGTTCAAGTTCAAGCAGTCGACCGAACCGTCAACCTGGAACCTTCAACTGCATGACATCGCGCTGAACAAAGGCAATATCGCCTACGCGGACGAGATCACGAAAGCGGACATGCAGGTGGCGGTGAATACGCTCGGCCAGGTGATTCCTATCGGCGATGTCATGAAGCAGCAGGAAGCGGCATCGCAGAAATCGTCGGCCCAGATGGTCGGCAAGAGCGGCGCGGCCAAGCTGAACCAGCAAGTCGGCAAAGCGGCGGCATCTGAGGCAGCGGCTGCATCCGAAGCGTTGGCTGCATCGGCTGCGTCGGCTGCATCGGCCGCGGCCGCTGTGAATGCGAGCGCGCCAAACCCGGCAAGCGTCTCGGCGAACACCAGCATCGCCACGAAGGAAGGACCGAAGCCGTCCGTGCAGTCTTATGGCATCGGCTGGTCGGTGAAGGGCAAATACAACGGCGTGGCGGTGTCCGGCGACGGCAAGGTCGGCAGCGTGCTCGCGCTGCAGGACGCCATGCGCCCGTTCCCCGTGCAGGCGGATGTTCGTATCGGAGACACGCATATTGCGTTTGTGGGCACCGTGACGGACCCGGCCCATCTCGCCGCGCTCGACTTGAGGCTTTGGCTGCAGGGCGTGAGCCTGGAGCATTTGTATCCGATCGTCGGCGTGACGCTGCCGGCGACACCGCCCTATGCAACGGAAGGGCGGCTC
>Ga0073928_10003498_pt1 | contig 24701 bp, 23 predicted proteins | sample PaiPotPPA55metaG_FD_76969 | JGI IMG/M metagenome (GOLD analysis project Ga0073928, IMG submission 76969) | Iron sulfur acid spring bacterial and archeal communities from Banff, Canada, to study Microbial Dark Matter (Phase II) - Paint Pots PPA... ...
CATGGTCAACCATCCATTTCACCAAATTCGCCGTCGTAGACGTCTTCTTTCTTTCTTTCTTTCTTTCTTTCTTTCTTTCTTTCTTTCTTTCTTTCTTTCTTTCTTTCTTTCTTTCTTTCTTTCTTTTTTTTATCGCTACGGGCGCAGTTTCCGAGCACGCTCTCAATCGTCGCACTCCGATAGCGCGTATTTGCATGAGCTTACAATCTCGCGGCAATCGCGAGGCTTTCTAAAAATTACACCACCGAGGGAAACCCTTCAGCGCGTCAAACCGCCAGCGCAGTAACCTCACTCGATCCCTTTTCCTCCGCCGATTATCATTCGCTTTGCACAAAAGAAACTTTCGAATGTCCTTGACACACTCCCTCTCAAAGAACAGTATGAGTTCGAGGTTTCGCTGTTTGGGGCGAAACTCCCGCTTCTCAGTCCATTCGCAGTTTCTTTAAGGACCAGCTTCGCATCGAGCGCCATCAGGGCAGAACCAATTAGGTTCTTTTTATTCTCGAGCGGGGCTCTACTTCCTGTTCGACGTACAGGTTTACACACCCAAGACGCCAGCGGTTTCATGTCACATCGCTCAAGCCCGACTCGCTACGTGCGAGCGGGCAGATCGTGCTTTTCTAAAAGGAGATTCACCATGTCTGAACAAAACAAAACTAACGTCCGTCGTCTGTTCGAAGAAGTCTGGAACAAAGGCCATGTGCAAGTAACAGACGAACTCATCGCACCTACGTACACTCACCACGACAGTTCGTCGCCTGATCTGGGGCACGGCCCCGAGAGTGAGAAGAAGAGAGTCACTCTCTACCGCAATGCCTTCCCCGACATTCGTTTCACGATCGAGGACATCCTTGCCGAAGGCGAAACCGTAGTCGCTCGTTGGTCTTGCCGCGGCACCCATAAGGGCGAACTCAACGGCATTGCCCCAACAAACAAGCAATTCAACATCACCGGTGTAAGCATTGCCCGCTTTACGAATGGCAAAATGTTCGAAGGCTATGTCAACTGGGATGCGTTGGGCCTTATGCAACAGCTCGGCGTCGTCCCCGAACTCAGCCGAGCCAAAGCCGTTGCCGCCTCCGCAAGGTAGCCGCCTCGACTCACTCAACAAAACCGGGAGGCCCGACCAAAAATCGGGCCTCTTCCTTTTAGCGACCGCCGTTTCCTAGTGAAGCCAAGATCTAAATCATTTCGACCGCGATTGGATTCGCTGACGGAGTTCCTCGGACTGCTCCGCTGCCTCCTTCACCAGATACCCCATCTTCGGATGACTGGCCTCCAGATCGACCAACAACCCGTAAGTGCGCAGAGTTTCCGAAGTCGTGGGCCCAATCGAAGCCTTCACCAACTGCTCCATGCCCGCCTTGAGAGCATCCTTCTTTGAGTCTTGCTCGGCAATCTGGAAAAGGTGATGAATCTGCACGCTGGTCGTAAACAGCGCCACGTCGATCCTCCTCGCGATCACTTCCTCCACCGCCGCCCGCAGCGGCCCCGTATCCTCCGGCAATTCCCATTGGTAGACCGGCACAGGTGTAACGTGAGCCCCTCTGTCGCGCAATCCTTCAAGCAACTCCGGATTGGAAACCCCATATTCTTGTACAGCGACGTGTTTGCCGCGCAAATCCAGTTTGTTGTCGTCAATCGCCTGAAGCACTTCGTGCCAAGTGTTCGGTTCCGGCGCGGCGAGCGCCACGGGCACTTTCCATTCGCGCAGGACAGCGACCGGCTTCGGTCCCCTCGCGATTACAGAAATCTTTCTCAATGCCTCGAAAAACTTCTCAGTCGGATGCACGCCTTCCACCACTTTCGAAAGTGCGCGTGCTCCGACTCCTGTTAGGAACACCACCGCATCGAATTTTCCTTCGAATAACGCATCAGCAAATTTCAACGCCTCTGTATTTGAAGAGAGGGGTACCTCTCGCATCGCAGGCGCATGCATTGGCTTGCCGCCGTACATCTCGATCAGCCGGCTCATTTCCTGTCCCCGCCGGCTCTCCAACGTTAGAACGGTCAATCCGTGAAAATTCGTGACAGGCATTTCCAGTGCTCCGCTCGCTGACTATACCTCGAATGTGTCGGAATTCGGAGCATTGGACTTTGGCGAGACACCAAGGAAAGTTGTTCTTAATTTGCGCCGATGGATGCCGCTTCCGAGACGGAACTTCGCCAGGAAGCCAATCCCACCGTTGCTGCAGCCGTGAAAAACGGATCAACTAAACTCCTTTGCTTCCCATATTCGTTTTCAAGCCGGTAAGCCTCCACAACATTTGCCATCACTTCCGGAAACGCTTCATCGCATGGCACGGTTGCCAAAATCTCCTTGCCTGCAACCGCGTAAGGGCCCGTCCGCCCGCCCACGTAGACCGCTACTGCATCGACAATCTTTCCGTCAATTTTTGTCTTGAACCCGCGCAAACCGATGTCAGCCGCTTCATGATTCCCACAACCAGCCGGGCACCCAGACCAATGAATCGTCAGCGGACTCCCTCCCGCGCCCATTTTTTCATCGAGAGCATGCGAAAGCGCTACGGCGCGGCTCTTCGTTTCGATGAGCGCCAGATTGCAATAATCAGTTCCCACGCAAGCAACCAGTCCTCGCACAAAAGGAGATGGCCGAGGTGAAAATTCTTTAAGCAAAGGTTCACCGTAAAACTTCGTCACGCGTTCGACGGGCACATTGGGAATAATTGCGTTCTGCCCGGTTGTCAGGCGAATCTCGCCGCTGCCATACACGTCCGCTAGACGCGCCAGCTCGTCCAGTTGCTCAGGCTTGACTCGGCCTGTCGGCACGCAAAGCCCCACAGCCACCAGCCCACCCTGTTTTTGCGTGCTACGTCCGATGTGGTCAGCATGAGTCGAACCCCGCATATCTCTTCCCTGAAATGCCAGCTCCTGCCCCAACCGCGCCGTAAGCTCCGCCCGCAATCTGCGGATTCCCCATTTTTCAATCAGGAACGCAAACCGGCATTTCGACCGCGCCTCGCGCGGGCTATGATCGCGGTGAATCTTGATCAGCTCCAGCACAATCCGCGTTGCCTGGAAAATTTCCACAAAAACATTTAGTGGCGAAGCGATGGTGAATCCTCCCGAGCCCATCTTTCCACCGACGAGCACATTAAACCCCGCTCGCCCGCCTTTCTTCGCGGGAATCAAAGCAATGTCCTGCGACTCGTTATGCGTGCAGTTGTCCATGCAGCCAGTCACAGTAATGTTGAACTTGCGCGGCAAGTTCGTGAACTCCGGATTGCCCCTGTTTCCGACGATGATCCGATCCAACTCCTGCACCACAGGCGACGCGTCAAACAATTCGTGCGGCGTCAAACCGGCAAGTGCGCATCCATTGATGTTCCGCACATTGTCAATGCCCGTCTGCAGCGACCCCAGGTCCACGCCCTGAAGCTTTTCCCAAATCACCGGAATGCTGTCTAGCGTGAATCCCCGCAACTCAATCTGTTGCCGCGTCGTAATGTCCAGCACGCTGTTGCCGATCCGCCGCGAAAGCTCTGCGATGGTCCGCAGTTGCTCGCTGCTCACAAAACCGTTCGGCATCCGAATGCGCATCATAAACTTGCCCGGCGTCGGCCGCCGGTAAAAAACTCCCACCCACTTCAACAATTCCTTTTCCGCCGCCGTCAACGCCTCCGTGCCGCGCTCGATGATCTGCGGCAAGTGCTCAAGAATGCGCAGCCCGTCGCCATCCATCAAGGCCTTATAACCTTCGACAGCGTTCGCCGCGCGCATCATCTTGTCGGATTCTCGTTCTGCAGTCGTGACGGAATCGTTCTCAGAATTTTGCATCATGGCCAACCTCCCAAAACTTCTCGCCAGCTTCACTCAGTTCAACAGTTCGCGGCGCAAACGCAATCTGCGCAGTTTTCGATTCCACAGCCGCCAGTCGCATCAGTCGGCCTCGGCCACTTGTCCCGCCGCCACTCGCGCAGTCTCCGCCGTCCCCAGGGAAATCTCCATCGTCGCGGCCTTCCTAGGCGTGTTTGTCACGTACAAGGCGAGCCCCGTAAGCAAAGCCCCAGAAACAAAGTTGCCCAATGTCACCGGAATCTGGTTCCACACCCACCACTGCCCCAACGAAACCGGCGCACCAAACAATTTCCCTGTCGGAATCAAAAACATATTCACGATCGAATGTTCATACCCATGCGCGAAAAACGTCATGATCGGCAGCCACATCGCGACCACTTTCCCGATCGTCGACCGCGAAGCCATCGCCAGAACCGCCCCCAGCGTCACCATCCAGTTGCACAAAACTCCTTTGATAAACGCGGTCTCCCATCCACGCAACCCCAGCGCCATATACCCAAGAGTTTTCTTCTGCGCCGCCGCCTTCATCAACTCCCCGATAGCCCCGCTACCCGTACTGCCGCAGTTCGTCACCGCCAGGTAGAACAGCACCCCATAAAATAAACTCCCCGCCAGGTTTCCCAGATAAACCCAGCCCAGATTCCGCGCCATTTTGCCCAAAGAGACTTCCCCGGCAGCCCAACCCATCGGCAGCAGCGCAAAATTCCCTGTCGCCAGTTCCAGCCCCAGCAACACCAAAATGACAAATCCCACCGGAAAAAGGATCGCTCCCACAATCGGCGCCACATTCTGCGAGAGCACAATGAATACGAGCGAAGTGGCATAAGCCAGCAGCCCGCCCGCCAGAAAACTTCGAATCAAAAGATCGCGAACGGAAAGGGAAGCCTTCCTGGATGCCGCCTGCGCCGCATCCTTCAAAAGCTCCATGGGCTGAACATAGTCCAAAACGCACCTCCGCCGGCTACGTCGCGAGGGGATACATCTCTCACACCGGCAGCCTTCGTGACCACATCCTCTGCCGCGGTGCGGTTCACTGCAAACGCAACGTTTTTATTGCCAGTATCGAAAAATGTGCGTCGCCCACCTCAGTTCTAAGTCTGGCGACATGTCTATCTGAAAGGCCACACGGAATGCTCGCGAATTTCTGAAAAAGCGAATACAATGTAATCAGCTGTAATCGAGTGGCATCAATGGCGTCCGAAAAAATTATCACCCTGCGCCTGGATGGCGGACTGACGGGCAAGCTGGACAAACTCGCCAGGGCCACGCGGCGGTCGCGTTCTTTCCTGGCGGCCGAAGCCATCCGCGATTATGTAGCCCTGAACAGTTGGCAAATCGAAGAGATTCACAAAGGACTGGCGGAAGCGGAACGCGGGGAGTTTGCAACCGAAAATGAAGTAAAGCGAGTGGCGAAGAAGTGGGCTCGCCGTGCGCGTTAGGTGGTTGCGGGTAGCGCTCGCCAACCTGGAAGCAGAAGCGGACTACATTGCGCTGGACAATCCAGCGGCAGCAGACCGTTTCGTGCAAAGGATCTTCCGCGCTGCCGGCCTGCTAAGCAAGAATCCAGCAATGGGCCGTCCCGGCCGAGTTGCCGGCACGCGCGAACTGGTCATTGGCGAAACCCCGTACATCATTCCTTATCGAGTCCGCGCCAACGCCGTTGAAATCCTCCGCGTCTTTCACGCAGCTCGAAAGTGGCCCAAAAGGTTTTAAGTCCCTTTGTGCCCATGCGCCCACCACCGTCCGCGAGTGGCCCCCCATGAGCCGCTGGGAACTTCCTCTCCCTGCCTGACGTATATCCTTGTGTCCTGCACGCCAGCCGAAAAGGGAGTCACATGAAGAGAGTCTTCATTGCAAAAACGCTGCTACTGTTCGCGGTATTCGCCTCGTGCTGTATCCGGTCCGGCGCTCAAGCGGTCCCCGCGCTCGAGAACATTAATTCCCAGGCCGAACTAGACAAGGCCATCACCACGCTCGATGCCGCCCTGTTCGACGCCTACAACCGTTGCGATTTGGAGAAGTTCAGTTCGTTCTTTGTCGACAATGTCGAGTTTTACCACGATCAGGGCGGGCTCACTCTCGGCAAGGCCGCATTGACCGACAGCATCAAGAAGAATATCTGCGGCAAAACGACCCGCGAACTCGTTCCAGGCACGCTGCAGGTGTATTACATGAAGGGCTATGGCGCCGTCGAGATGGGTGTCCATCGCTTCCACCACCCTGGACATGAGGAAACCGAGGGCGTCGGTGAAGGCAAGTTCATCCATCTCTGGCAATACAAAGACGGCGCCTGGAAAATTACCAGGGCCATCAGCTACGACCATCACGCCGCTGCGAAGTAAGTTGCCTGACCTAAGCTTCATCTCAAGACGCGGCCGTACGTGCTAGACTCCGAGGAATGTCCCGGCTTCACCGCCCAACGCTGCTCAAATTGACGGGCCTTTTTCTTGCTCTCTCCGCAACCTTAGCCGCCCAGCGACCTCCCGCAACCGATCCCGTCTCTTTGCTACACGCCGACGCACAGCAGCGAGCTGCGTGGGCCACCGAATGGCTGCATTCCGACGATCCACTCCGCTTGACCTGGGGCGCGTGGCTCGCGAAGCAAGATCACCTGACAGCTTTGATCCCACTGCTCAACGAAAAAGTCGCGGAATATCAACCTACCGAAGACTTTTCCTCGCAGTTAGAGCGCGACCACCATGACGCCTTGCTCGCCGTACTGGATGCCCTCATCGCCTTGCATGCCGCCGTGCCGGCCGCAGAAGCTCTCAAGCTCTACCAGGAATTTCCAGCCCAATCCTTGATCCTCCTCGTTCGCTCGCCCCAGCCTGATGACTCGGCGCTCCTCGACATCGCGCGCATCGCCAAGGCCAATTGGAATTGGCTCGCCGCCGGCAACGTACTGGTTAAGAGTCGCACCCCGGGATTCGCCGCGCTTCTTCTCAGCAGGTTCACGCAACATATGACTATCGCAGTCGTTGACGCTGGCATCGGTGGCTTTTCCGGAGGCGGCGGAAGCGAATGCGGCTTCTCCATGCGTGCTCCGAAAGCTCCTTGGCCCGCAGTCGGCCTGTACATCCTCTCGCAGGTTCCTCAGCGCCTGCCGGGTGTGAATGCCACCTATCTCGTCGGTGGCGACACCCCCGTCTACTATTTGCGCGTCGAGCCCGGCAACTACGACAACCCGGGCGACGACCCGGGTTACTGCGATGACGGCAACCGCGACCAATATCGCGCGCAGTACCTCGCCAAACTGATGGCCAACTCTTCGCCACAAATCAAACTGGATCCCTACCCGGACGCGAGGATCGTATGGAAAGGAGAAACCGACTACAGACAGCAGTTGCTCGCGACGGTCGAGCAGCAACGCACCCTGTTTCGCCGTACCGTAGCCGCACTGCAAGACTCAGCGCAAGTCTTGACGCCCGCCGAAGCCGAAATGTTGAAACCTCGCATCGAAATCCTGATCCGCGATGATCGCGCCAGCAAATCCGTTCCGTTACCCGCTCCACCGGAACAAAACGGAACCCCAGAACAGCCTGGAATCATCGTCGTACGAACATATTTCACCAAGCCTCTCGATTGACTGTATGCAGCACCCGCCTCAAGAAAACATCAACTCCTTCATCCTCTGCCTCCCCCGATACCGCCAACTCAAAAATCTCCACAGCAACCCATTCCGCACGATTCTTCCCTCAACCCGGCTTGACTCTTTCTTGACGCTCATCATCAACCCGCGAGACGGCCACAACTGGTGCTCCTTCTCATGATCCTCCGGCCGCCCCCACATACAGCAGTAAGTCGCATCATGGCCAACGCACACATCAGCCATCCGTAAGCCGCAATTAAGCTCCATCACCTTCTCATACATCTCCCGCGCCCGCATCGCGTTGCCGCTCGGAACCGGCTCCCGGACATACAGGAATCTGTTCCCCGTCGCCAAAACATCTTCCGGCCACACCCATACAATTCTCCCCGCGCAACCCTCCGCCTTAATAAGTTCTGCGAATCGCGTCGTCGCGGCCTCGAAACCCTCTCTATCGCCCACTCCGCGCTCCTCCTGTACTTATTATCATGAGACGCGGGTGGCCGCGCCTTTACTCCGAGCTGGCCTACAGCCGGGTACCGCATACGCCGGTTTTGCGTGTGCGGGTTTAGACTTCACCGCTGCTAGGTCTCGGATCGCACGCAAGTTTCGCCGCCGCGCTAGTCGACCCGGCCATAATCCAAGTACGGTTTCGAAATCTTGACGATTCTGTCGTCAAAACTCTCGCCGCCTGGTTCAGTCGCAGGTCCCACCGCCGAGAATTCCACGTCAACCTTAATCTCTGGACAGCCTTTCAGCACGTACGTCCTGTTCGTGCGCATCGAGAGGCCTCCTTCGATCGTATAGACCCTCATCAACTCCTTCCGCGTCATCCCTGGCTTAACGTTGCTTGTCCAACCAAGTACGTTGCTCACCCACTGCGTATGCTCCCAATCTATCGGTGGTTCGCCCGCCAATGTCACAAACTCGAACGGCTTTCCCGTACTCGTATTGTGTCGGACTTCGTTGCGGACGTTCTCGATCTGGTTGACCTTTTGTCCGCCATAGTTCGTTTCCTGGAGATGATCAAGTAAGAGCAGCGCCGCCGTCGGTTTCCGGTCAATACTATTCGCGATCATTTGCGGAGCCTCAAAGGCCAGGCTCAATACCAGCAGTATTTGTCTTTCCTTCTCGGGTGATTTCATCTCCTCTACAGAGAGACTGCTTATCACGGCGAGAGCCGCCATGTCTCCCGCATGATTCAAAGTCTTTTCGTCCGCCGCCGTGTATGAGGGATAGTGCAAAACCCTTAGAACAGCACTCTGGATCATCTGGAATGAGCCGGGTTCATCACTCGCAACGCTCCGCGCGCACGAACTGCAAATCATCGCCAAAATCACAACCGGCAAGAAATAGTTTTTCATGGCTCACCTATCGCTCCCCGAATCCACTCTTGGGCATAGCATACGCCGGTTTTGCGTGGGCACGCGGGTGGCCGCGCCTTTACTCCGAGCTGGCCTACAGCTTGCGGTTTTGCTTCATGCAAACGGCGGGTCACTCCTCCCCGTCTCCTGGAGAAATAGTCAAGACCTGTGGATTGGCGTGCCACGATGAGGTGGTAAAATCAGTTGCAGGAAGGAGACGAAGTTGTCGGAGCGATCAGGAACCCCTGCTGATGATCCGTTCCGTGGTCGGCACCCAACCAGTCACGAACGGCTGTCGGGACTGCCTTGGGATGCGTCGTACCACGACGGCTCTGCGCCTTGGGATATTGGCCGGCCGCAGCCAGCAATAGTGCGTTTGGCATCCGAAGGCGGATTCGCCGGAGCGGTGCTCGATGCGGGCTGCGGGACCGGCGAGAACGCTCTTCACGTCGCCTCGCTGGGATTGTCGGTTCTGGGCGTTGACGTGGCTGAGACGGCACTGGCGATCGCCCGAGAGAAGGCCTGCGACCGTGGGATCGACATGGAGTTCGCTGCGGCTGACGCGTTCCGCCTGGAGTGCTTGGGGGGCAGGTTTAAAACCGTGCTGGACTGTGGATTGTTCCACACCTTCGACGGCGACGAGCGACCAGGATACGTTGCGAGTCTAGCCTCGGTGACCGAGCACGATGGAACCCTGTATGTGTTGTGCTTCAGTGACGAGGGTCCCGATACTGGCCCGCACCCCATCAGTCAGAAAGAGCTGAAAGCGGCGTTCAATCCCAGCAATGGATGGAATGTCGCCGCCATCGAACCAAACCGGATTCAGACGAGATACCACCACGACGGCGCACCGGCTTGGTTCGCGACAATCAAACGGAACTAGACTACGGAACTGGTCGGCCTGGCGGGTGCCAGCGCCTTAACTTTTGGGTGCCCTACCGTTTGTGCCTTTGTTTGCCGCAAACGGTGGGGCACTCTCCTCCTCTTTCGCTTTTCTACACACCACTCACTCTTCACTACTCACTGCCTCTCCCCGCTTTTCCACATATTTCCACAGCCGTAACAAACCCGTTACTCCCCTTCCAACTCCCTCAAATCTCTCGACTTCCCTTCACCCCATTCGAATCCGCCGCGCCCATTCGAATGAATCACTCAGTAAAACAAAATGTTATTGACAACTGGTAACTATCCTGCTACCATTCCCTATGCTTGCCCTGAGCCTCGAAGTGTCTCGCCCACGCCTCCTCCCCGCTACTCGTTCCCCCTTAACTCGCTCCCCGCTCAGTTGTCATCCCGAACGAAGTGAGGGATCTGCTTTTCTCTCCCCCTACTCGTTCCCGCTCCGCCATCACCGTTCCCTGCCCTCCCTCTGACCTCCGTGAACTCTGTGCGCTCTGTGTTAAAATCCCCACGCCACCCGGCCACCCACCGATCCCGCCACTGCCTTCTATCCACTACCCACCACTCACTACCCACTATCTCCCTTAGAATCCGCACTTACGAAAAACGCGCCCGTAACCCCTTTGGAATCCGCACTTACAAAACACGGCACTTAAAGTCCTTTAGAATCCGCACTTACAAAAAAACCCCGGGGGGGGTCCCACCTTTCAAGCCAAAAACCTCCATTGCCCGGCAAACAGGCTGTCGTTACCTCGCTACTTCGTTACTTCTCTACTTCTCTACTTCATCTTTCATCGCATGGAACAAATGCCCCGCTCGCACGTCTTCACAGATGCAGAGGTAAAATCCATGCATAAATTCACGTTGTGGCTCGCGGCGGCAATCCTGATGACCGGAGTTCTGACCACGCGCGTTTCGCGCAGCGCTGCCGATGACACTATTCACGGCGATTGGTCGGCCAGATTCAATTCCGGAGCGGGCCCCGGATGCTTCAATCTTGAGGTTGAGCGCTCCAGCTGGGGCCATCACCAAACCTGGGGCAACACCCATAAAATCAGCGACTTTGTCGGCCTCGACGCGAACCTCGCCACCGTCAAGGACGCCGCCGTCCACTTCGAGTTGCGCCGCGACGCTGGGATTATGAGTTTTGACGGCCGCTTCCGCGACGGTTCCGGCAGCGGCAAATTTACATTCGCCTCCAGCGCCGAATACGTCCAGGGCATGAAAGCGCTCGGCTACTCAGACCTATCGCAGGAGCAGCTCTTCGCGTTCGCGATTCATGATGTCTCGCGCCAATTCGTCAAGGACATGAGCGATGCCGGGTACCCCCATCTCAGCGCCGATGAGCTCATGGCCTTCCGCATCCACGGAGTGAGCCCTGAATTCGCGCGCGCCATGATCGAGCTTCTTCCTGAAAAACCGTCTCCCGACAATCTAGTAGCGATGCGAATTCATGGAGTCAGTCCGGAGTTCACCAAGGAAATCAACGCACTGCTTGGAAAAACATTTTCGGTGGATGAGCTTGTCGCCTTCCGCATCCACGGCGTCTCTCCCGAGTTCGTTCGCGAAGTTCGAGAAACCGTCTCGAAAGAAGTTTCCGCGGATGATCTCGTAGCCATGCGCATCCACGGCGCCGATCCCGAATTCGTGAAGTCCATGAGTACGCTGATGGGCCGGAAACTCCCCGTGGCGCAACTCGTCGCCTTCCGCATTCATGGGGTCAGCCCGGAGTTCACCGAACAGATCCAGCAGCTAGTCGCAAAAAACGTTTCCTCGGACGAACTCGTGGCGTTCCGCATCCACGGCGTAAGCCCGGAATTTGTAAAGAGCATGAAAGACGCGGGCTACGCGAAAATTTCGCCCGATCAATTGGTGGCCATGCGCATTCACGGCGTCGACGCCAATTTCGTAAAAGAAGTCCGCCAGCATGGCTATAAGGATCCAACCATCGATGACTTGATCGAACTGCGCATCCACGGTCTCCGAAACCGCGAATCGTTGTAGGTGTCTTCGCGGGCCGCGCAGTGTATTTTGCAGTTGCTAGCTTTTGGAGTTGTTAGAACGTGAAGCGCACGCCGATTTGAGCGGCAAAGGGAATCCCGACGGTCGTTCCCGGACCAAAGAAATCGCCAAGCCCTCCGGCGGGAACGCCCAGCTGGCTCAGCCTGGTGACAGGCTGCGTGGTAGTGCACGCCGCGTTCGTGCAAATGTCCGTCACATTGCCGGACGCCGCTTGCGCCGCCGGAACAGACAACGCGGCAACGTTGGTCACGAAGTTGGCGCCGGGATTGTTCCGGTTGAAAAGGTTGAAAAATTCGATGAACGGCGAGACGTTCCAGTCTTCGTGAAACTTGAACGGGCGGCTCACACGCAGATCAGCCTGAACGTAAGGCGTCCCGCGAAATTCATCGAGCGAAGTAGGCACTCCGTTCACAGAAATTCGCGCGCTGTTATCCGCCGTAGTAATAACAAACGGCCGCGCGCTCTCCGCCTGAATTAAAGTAGTAAGTTCGAATCCGCGGGGCGCATGGAAAGTTCCCGCGAGCACGGCGCGATGACGGACGTCCTCCCCGGAGGGTCCGTAGTCGCCAGGACCAAACGGGTTTGAGGTATCGCAAACACCGTTGACATAGTCGAAAAGCTCGCCCAAAATGCAGCCCCACGTTTTTGCGGAAGCAAGCGTGTAATTGGCGACAAGACTCAGCCGCTTCGCCATGTTTCCCTGCAAGTGCAGCGCCAGCGCTTTGTAGCTGGAGCGGTTGTCGCTGCGAAACACGGAAATCCCGCTCGCATAATTGTAGCGGCGATAGGCGTGCATCCCGGTTTCGAGAGTGTAGTCCGCACTGAAAATCCAATTAGCGTTGAACGCGTGCTCGATACCCGCTGTAGCGTGCAACGCGTACGGCGTGTGGTAATTCGGATCAATTAATGATGGTGGCCCCGAAGCGTTTTGAATATTGAAATTGTTTACCGCGTTGAAAGCTTGCACCCATCCATTCTGCGCGAGGTCGTTGTAATAGAGTCCAACGCCGCCGCGAAGAACGGTCTTTCCCCAAGAGCCGAGGCCGTAAGCAATTCCGAGCCGCGGAGCAAACGCTTTGCGGTAATCGTGAGGAATTCCGGTGACGATACCATTGCCAGCAAGCGCAGGATTGAAACTCTGATCATGGCCGGAAGCGATGAACAAACCAAATGTGGTGTCGTAGCGAAGACCATAATTCACGGTTAGATTCCGCGTAGCACGCCACGAATCTTCAGCGTATAAGCCGAAACGCTGTACATTCTGCGAAAAGCTGCCGTCGCGCGCAGGAGTGACCTTGCATGACGTACCGGGAGTGATGTTTGGTGATGGCGTGGGCGAGCAGACCGTCAAATCGGTAGCAAATTGCTGCGGGTTCGCGGCGTAGTCGCTGGGGTTCAAGACAAAACCGACGAGAGTTTCCGCGTTGGATGGTAGCGCGCCGCTCAAGACAGGTTCGTGAATGAAATTGATACCGAAACGAAGTGCATGATTTCCGACATAGCCGGCGAGATCGTAGCGCAATTGGTATTTTTCTTGATTACGCAGAACGGGAAACGCGGTGATGGCGGTGACGAATTGGTTGTCGCCGAAGGTTTCGAATCCTGAAGTGGTAGCCGAAGTGGAACTGAAAGGAAAGGCGAGAGCGAAGCCAAGATTGGAATTGCGCGTTTGTGTAAGGTGCAGAAGACTGGTGCCAAAAACGAAAGAGCCCACCCATGCGGGGCCGAGAGTGTATTGATTGCCGAGAGCCAGATTCCAGTAATTGTTGTGCGTGGTGGCTCCGGCGGAAGGGAGCGTGGCTTGCTGCACGAGCGCGTTGTGAGTTGTATAGCTATCCGCCGATGTGCGGAAGAAGCATCGCGACGCATTGGACTGCGCCCAATCGAAACGAATCGAGCCGAGGTAGTCGCGGAAGGGAATAGGAACACTCCGGGGAACTGAAATGGAAGTGATCGTTGTCGGGCCGACGCTAACGAGGCCTTGCGCGGCAAGCTGCGCCAGCGCATTGAATTGAGTCTGGCTGTCCGGACTATAGGCGATACTGGCGTTTTCGTGCACGTATTCGAACGAAGAGAAAAACCAGAGCTTGTCCTTGACGATCGGTCCGCCGAGGGTTCCCACATAATTCTGTCGTGAGAACGGCTGTTTCGGATTGGGTGCGGGATTTTCAATCGGGAAGCGTGCGTTTAGCGAGGCGGCGCCCTCGTAGAATGCCTCGTTACCATGCCACTGGTTCGTTCCCGACTTGGTAGTAATGACTACGGAGCCAGCGGTCGTGCGTCCGGTATCCGCATCTTCCTGTGCGGTTCGAATGGCAAACTCCTGAATCGCTTCGGGAGAGAAATTTTGCAGAAAGCCCCCGATCCAGTCGTCGGAATTATCCACGCCGTCAACGGATAGATCATTGTTCAGACCAGAGCTGCCGCCAGTGGAAACCGCGGTGATTCGGGCCTTGGTGGGATCTGAGGGCTCGACGGGCGCGGTTCCCGGCGCCAAGTAAGCGATATTGGCAAAACTGCGGGCCGCGAGTGGAATTGTTTGAAGATCCTGGTCAAAGATGACGGCCTGCTGAACGGCACTCGCCGTGTCAATCGACTGCGTGGTGATGGAGCGTATCTGACTATCGAGGATTATGGTTTGCTGGACGGTCGGGAGCTTCAGAGTGACCGTTAATTCCCGGACGGAGCTGACCGTGACTCTAACCACGGATTTGGCGTCTGCAAAGCCATTGGCGCTCACGATGACCTGATAGTTGCCCGGCAAGAGATCGTCGATGCGAAACTCTCCGCGGTCATTGCAGGCCGCTACCCGGAGGACTCCTGATTCCGCTGCCTGAACAACAATCTTCGCGGACGATATTCTGCCTCCGCTCGCATCCTGGACGGTGCCGCGGAGGGTGCCGCGGGGGTTCTGGGCAGGCAGATCGAATGGCAACAGGAGGCAAGACAGAAGCGGGAAGAATAAAAACGCGATGCCGCGCAAAGGACAACGATTCGCCGGCAGGAAAAAGATTTTCATCCCGAGCGTTAGGCTACTGGATGGTAGTGACTACTACCACAGGTCGTAGACAGTGGCGGAGCCAGAAGGCAATCGGGAAGTCGCACCGGCTCCAAAAGGTGTTAACGGAGAAGAAGTTCGAGGAACTCGTGAACGAGAGAGAGAGTTGGAGGCGCGAGGAGGAAAGCGGCCAGGCAACCGGCAAGCAACAGACCTGCGGAACGCAGCAGAGGCCGGGGTTGCCAGGTCTGGGCTGGAGCGATCGGGGTTGTGTGGAGCAAGCGATCGACGCGGGCGGAGAGGTCGCGGTCGCAGGCTAGAAGCGAGGTGGAGAGAAAAGGCAGGCTTGGGCCAGAACCCATACGGGCGACTTGAACTAGCGCGGCGGCGAGAAAAACGGCGCGGCTGGAGTCTCCCGCAGCAGCTTGATCGTCTGCGGCCCATTCTGCGAATCGTGACCAGGTGCGTTCCAGCGACCGAAGCGGGCGAACGAAGGGAAAGATATCCGGCGCCAACAGAATGAGCAGGCGTTTGAGGTTGTCGCGCGAAGTGCGGTGGGCGTGCTCGTGACGTAAGGCGGCGTCGAGTTCTTCGGCGGAAAGCGCGCGGAGAACGCCACGCGAGATGAGCAGGCGAGGACGAAGCATGCCAGACATCGCGAGAAGGGGAGCTTCATTTTCGACGAGCACTACAGGCGAAGATTCGCCGGGCATGCGCGTTTCGCTGCCAGTTAACCGGCAGAGCCGATTATGGCGCAGGGACGCAAAAAGCGCGTTAGCGGTTCGTACGACGGATATGAGCAAAGTTGCGGCACCGAGAAGCCCGAGAGTGGCGCAGATTGGGCCGACGCGTTCAGAAGTGGCCGCGGGTTCAAGCCAAAGATAGCTGGGGACACAGAGGCCCACGACAAACAGGACGGCGAGGGCAAAAGGAAGCAAGCGCAAAGCGAGCAAAAGACGGGCGGCGGCGCGGGGTGTCCTGGATTCGGCAAAGCGGATTGTGGACTTGGACGAAATACGCACTAGCAAGCCTGCGGCGACATTCAGGACAAAAAAAGAAGCCAAGCACAGACACAACAGCCGCAGTAGATAGGGGAGCATCATGGTTGCTCCTGCCGGAGAAGTTCTTTGCGGCGGCTGCGGATCTTCTTTTCGAGCTCGTCGAGGAGCGTGGCGTCGTGTTCGCCGACGGCTTCGAGCAAACAAGAAAGCAAGAGTTCGCGGGAGGGATGGGCGCCAGACAGAAAGCCGGCGACCAAATTACCCGCGCGTCTGCGTTCCCATTCCAGGCGCGAAAAACTTGGCGAATAAAAAAAAGCGCGATCCGATTTGCGGCGGTCCAAAAGACCTTTTTTGAAGAGGCGGTCGAGCGTGGTCATTACGGTGGTGTACGCGAGCGGACGACTGAGCTTTGGGACGACATCTCGGACACTGCTTTGACCGTCCGACCAGAGAATTTCCATCAATTCGAATTCGAGCGTGCCGAGGGCGAGGGACTGCCTTAGGTTGGCGCCGCGAGCGATCCGATTTTTGAGGAAGCGAATCATTATTTGCTGTTCATTGAACCGATGCCGGAGACAAGGAAGATTGTAAGCCCCCTGTCGAGAAGACGAAAGAGAAAACCCGGCAACCGGCCCAACGAAACAGCTTTCCGTTTAAAAAATTCGGCCAACACCCGTATTTAAGGGTGAGACGCCCAGGACCGTGAAGAGGTTCCAAGAATTTGCGAGCAAGCGACGCCGCGACAAGTTCCCCGCCAACTTAAGGCAATCGCTGACCTGATCGTGGTCGGAGGGTATTGGCTGCAGCACACGATTACTCTTCGCCCGGCCGCAGCATTCGCGCAACGTCGGTTGATTATTGCTTGCGGCCAATTCCGAATTGATCTCCCGCGCGAACTGGTTTGCCAGTGGCGAAATCGACTTCCAATAACTTTTCGCTCTGCACAGGCCGTCCGGTTTCATCCTCGAGAGTGGCGACGATGCGTTTGGTGCTGGTGTCGATGACTTCCCCCGTGGAAGGGAAAGCGAACCGTCCGTCAATGCTGAAGGTAATCCATCCTGGCTGATCGCGCAGCTTGATACTCATTTTTTGCTTTGGAGGCATCACGGTGGCGTCAAAGACGTGAATGCTGCTGTTTGCGCTGTCGGCGAGCCACAATTCCTTTTCGTCGGGAGTTAGAGCGATGCCGTGGCTGGGGCAACCATGCCGCTTCGTGGGAGCTTTTTGGAAACCGGTGACTTCGACGCGGTACAACATTTTTCCTGTTGTATTGTCTCCCACTTCAAAACCGAGCAAATCGTTGACGTTGACGAAACTAAGGGATTGGCTGCCATTGATGGTGAAGGGGCGAATGGAATTGCTGAACGGTCCGATTTTGTTGATCACCGCGTGGGTTTTGGCGTCGACCACGGCAAGAAGGGGCGATCGCAGGCCTGCGAGATAGACGCGCGAGCCGTCCGGCCCATAAATGGTATTGTGCGCGCCGGAGTCAAGAGTGACTTTTGCGATGACATCTCCGGTGCGGGCATTCACGACGAGCCAGTGAGGGCCTTCGAGCGAGGGGACGTAAAGGAGTTCGCCGTCCGGGGAAATGGCGAGGCGATCGGCGCCGCCATCATATTCCTTCTCCCAAACTTTCGTTTCGGTGATGAGATCGAAACAAGCGACGCGCTTGATAGTGCTAACGTAGAGTTTGCCGGTTTTCGCGCTGGCAGCGATGCCTTTTACATTCTCGGCGGACTGGCCTGGTGGAACGTCCCAAGTGGGAATGCGTTTGATAAATTTGTAGCCTGCATCCATGTCGTAGACAAGAATACCCACTCCGCCGTATTGCAGGTCATTGCGAATACCGGGGACGGCCACGTAGACGCGATGCGTTTCGTGTTGCGCGGGAGTGAGCGCGCCTTGTCGGGCACGAAGTGCGGTAACGATAACGGCACTGGCGAGCGTAGCAGCCAGAAAAACACGGACGGTTAATTTCCTCATAGGATGATCCCTCCTTGAAAGGAAATGGAGTGCGATTATGCCGCATCTGGAGCGTCTCGCGAAGTCTTGGCGAGGAACCGACGCGACAAAGAAAGTTGGAGCTGGGCGAGGCTGAAAAATCGGGCTGTGCGCCGACAGGCTAGCGGTCATTTCAAGTGGGCATCGAACCAGGCCAGGGTGCGTTCGGTCACGTCGCGCTGGTGCTTGGGGTTCGCAAACACGTGGCCCTCGTGTTCATAGACTACGAACTGGGTTTCGACGCCTAGCGTTTTTAGGGCGTGCCAGAATTCGTAGGATTGGGGGGCGGGGACTTCGCCATCGCTGTCGCCGACCAGGATGAGCGTGGGGGTTTTGGCTTTTTTAATGAAATTGATGGGCGAGCTTTTGGCGTAGACGTCGGGGTCGTCGTAGACAGACTTTCCGAAGAACGGAATCATCCACTGATCGATGAGATTTTCGCCGTAGTAGCTTTGCCAGTTGGAGAGGCCCGCCCCGGCCATGGCAGCTTTGAAGCGATTGGTCTGCGTGACGGCCCACATGGTCATGTAACCGCCGTAGCTCCAGCCGCAAATGCCGAGGCGATCGGGATCGATGGGCGCGACTTTGATGGCTTCCTCGACGCCAGCCATGATGTCTTTGAAGTCGCCGTAGCCGAAATCCTTAACGTTGGCGCGGGTGAAGGCTTCGCCTTGGCCGAAGCTGCCGCGGGGATTGGGTTGCAAAACAAAGTAGCCGGCACCGGCTAGCGGCGCAAAATAATTGTGTGTGCTTGGCCATTGGGAGTCCGCAGCGGCTCCTGGTCCGCCATGAACCTGAACGATCATCGGATATTTCTTGGAAGGATCGAAGTCGCGGGGGTAGAGGAGCCAGCCTTGGACATCGAAGCCGCCGTTTTTCCAGTGGATGCTTTTGGCTTCGCCCCAGCCGGGTTTGATGGATTTGTTGCGTTGCGTGATTTGCTTCCAGTTGGCAGTGGGGCCGGCCCAGACTTCGGGCGGGGCGCTGAAGGAGCTGCGAATTGCGGCGGAAATTTTGGCGTCGCGAGAGAGCGAGAGATTGGCGCCCCACGCGCCTGCGGTTATTTGACCCGCGTCGCGGAATAGTTCTGTTTTGGTGCCGTCGGCAGGATTGATTGTCGCTAGGCCGGAGTCGCCTTCGAAATATTCGCCGAAAATAATTTTTGCGTCAGGAGTCCAAGCGAGCCAACTGGCGGAAGCTTTCATTTCGGGCGTGATATTTGTGGCTTCGCCACCGGTTACGGGGATGGTGAAGATATCGCCGCCGACACTCGGCTCGTCGCTCATCAGGCCGCCGATGAAGGCAACGCGCTGGCCATCAGGGGACCACGCGGGGTTGGCGATTTGCAGTGGAGGCTTATAGATGGATTTCATCAGGCCGGTGGCGGCGTCGAGTGTGTAGAGCTCGGCGACGTACCAGTTGTTGTCGCCATTGCCGAGAGCGGCGGTGACGGCGAAGCGGAGGCCGTCGGGAGACCAATCGTATTCGTAGACGTAGGTGTCGGCGGGAGAGATTTGGCGGAGTTTAGTGGTGGCGACATCTGTTACGGCGAGGCGCTGCTCGAAGAAGGAGTCTTTGATTTCGCCGGTTTCGGGAGTTTCTGCGACGAGCGGGCCGGCGGCGCGGGTGGCGTTTTCTGTGAAGAGGATGGCGATGGTTTTGCCGTCCGGCGACCAGCCGGGAGTGGAGAGAAAACCTTTGACTTGCGTGAGTCTTCGGGCGGAGCCAGCTGGGCCAGCGGCGTCAATTACATAAAGTTGAAGCTGACCTGCTTTCGCGGCGTCAGAAAGAAAAGCTAGTCTTTTGCTGTCCGGTGACCATGCGACGCTGCCTTCCGCGTGGATGGCGTCGGCGACGCCTGCGCTGATGCGCTTTGGTGGAGTTTTGCTTTCGAGATCCGTGACGTAAATCACACTGTTGCCAGTGGAGACGCCACGCTTTGTGATGACGTCTTCAACCCAGGCGACCTTTTCGCTGTCGGGAGAAATGGCGGTTTGTTCGAAGCGGTGCGTGGCGGAGAGCGTGTTGATGACGTCTTGTGCTGGAGCGGAGGCTTTGGGCTTCGCGACGGCTTTGAGGCGCGTTTCGGCGGATTTCTTGGTGCCGCTGGTTTGTTGCGCAGGGGTTTCTTGCGCGAAGGCTCGGTACACGGCGCAAAAAGTGAGCAGCGAAGACACGGCAATCGCTAACCGCGGTCGAAGACGAGTCATGTTTGCTTCCTCATGAGAGCTGTGTTTGTGTGCGCGAATACCTTAATCCGCTTGGCGATGGGCCGCAAGCTTTGGTTCGAAGATATTGATTAAAAGCTTTAAAGATGATCTACCGTCGCGTTACCCTGTCGCGCGCAGAATCCGCGCAGACTGAACTTCGGGGAATTGATGCTGGATCGCCGTGGATTTCTTCCCTCGCTTGCCAGCGCTGCGGCGCGCGATTGCGTCCGTGGATGCGCGGATTTCTTGACCCTGTGCGCGGGGGTCGACTACACTTATAAATTCGATACCTGCCGTTTAAGCGGCTTGACGGTCGCTTTGTGTTTGCAGGGAGAACCGGCCGCATCCTAGGCAAATCTGCGGTCGCGCAGCTAGCACTTAAAGGGGGATTGCTTTGCCAAAGCGCACATTTCAACCGCGGAAACGACGCCGCGCGAAGACGCACGGATTCCGCGCGCGCATGAAGACCGTAGGCGGCCGCAAAGTTCTGGCGGCGCGCCGCAAGAAGGGACGCCATCGCCTCACGCCCTAGTAGTCCCGGGCGCATGGAGTTTCCTCGCGAGGCGCGGCTGGTGCGGCGCGGCGAGTTCGATGCTGTGTACCGCGCCGGGAAGCGCCGATCCAGTTCCCACTTCACAGTTTTTCTTCGCGCCAACCAATTGCCGGTGAGCCGCTTCGGTTTCAGCATTAAAAAGGCGCTGGGCGGGGCGGTGGTGCGCAATCGCATCCGGCGGCGGGTTCGAGAAATCGTGCGATGCCATCGCACGGAGATACCGGCGGGATGGGACATCGTGATTCATCCGAAGACCAGCGTGTTGAGGGCGGAGTTTGCGGGGTTGACCGCGGATTTGGTGCGGTTGATGAAAAGCGTGTGAATACACCGATGAGTATGAGTCGTGCATATGAAGGGGAAGAAAGAGACAGACGGAAGTCTGTCCCACCGCCTGGGTCGATCGACGCTAGGGACGAAGAGGACGGGGCAAGCTCCGCTTCTACAGCCACTGGGAAACAATCAGTTGGTGTGAAAGCGGCGTTGGCGGCGCTGCGTATTTATAAGGTGTACTTGTCGGTTTGGTTTGCGGGGAGCTGCCGGTTCGAACCGACTTGTTCGAGGTATGCCTATGAGGCGATCGAGCGGTTTGGCGTAATGCGGGGGTCGTGGATGGGGTTGAAGCGGTTGCTGCGGTGCCATCCTTTGTCGCGCAAGTTTGGTTACGATCCGGTGCCTGAAAAAACAGAAGCGACGGCGTTGCAGGCCGGCATGGTTGGGCAGGATGCAAGCCGATCCGGTGTTGCTTCCAGAGAGGCTCATTCGTGAGCGAGCCGCAAAAGAAAAAAGAACTTTCTTCCGAGATGCGTATCCTGATCGCCTCGATCCTTTCGATGGCGGTGATTTTGCTGTGGGCCAAGTTTTTTGCGCCGAAGCCGCCCACGAATTTGCCGCAAGCTAGTAGACCGGCCATAACTGCGCCAGCGGTGACTACTCCGGCGACGACTTCGCCTTCCACTTCGACATCGACAGGTAAATCTAACGCGGCGACACCTGCGGGAGTCGCAACCGGAATTGCCCCCTCCAACGCGGCAGCGATGCCCCCGAAGGCCGATGCGCAAGAGCGCACGATTGTCGTGGAAAACGGGCTCTACCGTGTGGAGATTTCGAATCGCGGCGGCGTAGTGAAGAGCTGGCAGCTGAAAAAGTATATGGACGATTCCAAGCCGCAGCGCGTGCTGGATGTGGTGCACCCGGAAGCGGCGGCGCAGGTGGGCGGATGGCCGTTCGCGTTGGTGCTCGACGATGCGCAACTTGAGGCTCAGGCGAATTCCTCGTTGTACGTGGCCGGAGTTCCAGAGCCGGGCGCGCACGCGGGAGGCTTGGCAGCGCATTACGCGGGTCTTCCTGACAATCGACTGTCGGCTCCTGCAGATTTGCAGTTGACCTGGAGCGATGGACACCTGGAAGTGACGAAGAATTTTCAATTCGATCATTCTTATGTGGTGCGCGTGGAGACGACCGTCAAGTTCAACGGAACGCCGATGAAAGCGGGCCTGGCATGGCTGGGAGGGTTCGGCGATTTGACGGTACAGAATCCCGTTCCGGTTGAGACAGTGAACACGTTCTACAACGAAGGCGGCAAACTGACGAATTTGCCCTACAAGAAACTCGAAGGCCCGGAGAAATGGGGCGCGGGCGTTTGGATGGGCAACAAGGATTATGCGGGGATCGAAGACCGTTATTTTGCGGCGGCATTTCTACCGGCAAATGGAATCGCTTCCGGGTCGATTGAAACGCGCTACTGGAAAGTGTTCCGCACCGTCCAGAAAGACGGAAAAGAAGAGCAGGAACCCGTCTCGGAAGTGGCGGCCGCCACATCTTCGCAGCCGCTGGCGTTGCGCGTGTACGTTGGACCGAAAGATTACGATGACTTAAAGGCCATGAGGCCTCCGCTGCAATCCTTGGTGAACTTTGGATTTCTCGAGTTCATCGCGGAGCCGCTGTTCCACGGGCTGAAGTGGCTGCATAAATACATCCACGGGTATGGCTGGGCCATCATCGTTATGACGCTCGTCATTAACATGCTGCTTTTCCCGTTGCGAATTTCGAGCTACAAAACGACGCTGAAGATGCAGCGGGTCGGTCCGGAAATCAAAGCGATTCAGGAAAGATACAAGAAGTACAAACTGAACGACCCGAAAAAGCAGGAAATGAACAAGGAAGTGATGGCGATTTACAGCCGCGAGGGGATCAACCCGGTGGGCGGCTGCTTCCAGATGTTTCTGCAGATGCCCATCTGGTTCGGACTGAACAGCGCGCTGCGCGGAGCGATTGAATTGCGGCATGCGCATTGGCTGTGGATCGCCGACTTAGCCGCGAAAGATCCCTATTACGTTTTACCGGTCGTGGTGGGCGTTTCAATGTACCTCGTTTCGAAAATGACGCCGATGACGGCGGCCGACCCGCAACAGCAGCAGATGATGAAGATCATGCCCATAATGTTCGCGGGCAGCTTCATCATTTTCCCGTTTTCCAGCGGGCTTGCGTTGTATATTCTCACCAGCAGCCTGGTCGGTATCGCGCAGCAGTGGTATTTGAACCGCACGCATCCCGCGCCGGCGGCGGCCAAACAGATTTCGCGCGGCAAGAAGTAAGTAGCTTTGAAAAGTTCGCCGCACACAAGCGAGCGAGACTGTAAGTTCTTCGGAGACGCATGGGACAGGACCTTATCCGGGATGGACGGCTCGACCGGCAAGCGGCGGCAGAGGCTTTGCGAAAGTTTCTGGAAGAGATCGTGCGCGTGTCCGGGCTGGAGCTGAAGATCACCGTGCGCGCGATTGAGCCGTCTGCAGCGGACGCCTCAGGCGACGCCGAAGTGATTGCTGATCTCGATGGGCGCGACAAAGAGATTTTGCTGGAGCGCAATGGGGAAGTTTTAAAGGCATTCGAACATCTGGCGTTTCGCGCGCTGCGGCTGGAACCTACCTTTCACGAAAAAATTCATTTAGACAGTGGCGGCTATCGCGCGTTGCGCTTTGAGGAATTGCGCATGACGGCGCGCGTTGCGGCGGAACGCGTGCAGAGTTCGCACCAGCCGTTCCGGCTGAATCCGATGTCCTCCCGGGAGCGGCGCATCGTGCATTTAGCGCTGAAAGAAATGCCCGGGGTGCGCACCGAAAGCATTGGCATGGGCGAAGAGCGCCAAGTGGTAATTCATCCCGCGAAAGCGAAATAGTTTCTCTCATACCGGCAGTTATCCAAGAGCAGGACCGTTTTATTCCCGCACCCATCCCTGCGAAATAACTTTGCCGGATTCATCCATTTTTACGCGATACGTGAAAGACGCGGGGCGATCTTTGCGCACTTGCGGAAATCGCGCGTCGTAAATCTCAACGATGGCGTCGCTGCCTTCCTTGTGGAAACGTGTGACCGGGAAACGCGCAAACCACAAAACTGTTTGCACTTCGGACAGACGTTTGGCGGCATCGATATATTGATTTGGAATTGCGTCGGGGTAGTAGCGATGCTCGATGGACGCTAGGGGCGGTGGTTCGCTGAGATCGAGACGGACTTCGTAGACGCCGTGGGCCGTGTTGACCAGGCCATCCCAATGCCAAAGCGATGGGGGAAAAGGTAGCGCGCCAAGGGATTCCACTTGAAGCTGGAAGAGCGAAGCGAATTGTTTGACGCGTTCGAGAGCTGCGCGATGGGCGTAGAAGGCGGCAGCGAGGTAGAGAAGCGCTGCGGCAAGACCTGCGCGATTCCATGTCGCGTAGCGGACGCGCAATCCCTTGAAACGAACAGCTGGGAGAAGGAAAAAAGCCGCGAGCACGGCAATGATGGTGACGGCAGTTTGCGCAGATATCGGCGCGCCGACATTTTTCCAAAAGGCCGCGACGCCAAGCGAAGCAAGAGCCAGCACGGACCAGGTGATGATGGCTCGATTCTTGAGGCCTTCGGCCTGGCGATAGACCCAAGGGAGGATTTGCGGGCAGAGGATAATCGCGGTGAATGTGAAGTCGATGATGAAAATCAGATCCCAGGCAGGACGCGACCATTGAAGCGGGGACCAAATCATTGTGCCGAAAGTTGTAACCAGATCCAGAAATATGTGGCTGAGAATACCGATAGCATAGATTCCGGCCAAAGCCGCAAACGATGGCGAGTCCCACTTGCGCCAACGTACGAACCAGCGCGTCAGAGCGGCCAGAAGTAATGCGAAGAACGGCATGCAGACCAGGGAATGCGTGATGCTGCGATGCCACGTGAGGATGAGCAGTGGATTGCTGGAAAGCCATTCGCGA
>Ga0073928_10003500_pt1 | contig 24694 bp, 18 predicted proteins | sample PaiPotPPA55metaG_FD_76969 | JGI IMG/M metagenome (GOLD analysis project Ga0073928, IMG submission 76969) | Iron sulfur acid spring bacterial and archeal communities from Banff, Canada, to study Microbial Dark Matter (Phase II) - Paint Pots PPA... ...
TACCAGTCATTCCGCCGCGATTTCGCCTGCAATGGGAGCCGGCGCAGAATGCCCACGTCTTGCTGTACCCTGAAGGAATGGTGAAGCTATCAGACAGCGCCGCCCACATCCTGAAGCGGGTTGACGGAGCCGCCTCGGTTTCTGCAATCATCCACGATCTAGAGCGCGCCTTTCCTGGAAGTGACTTGAGTTCAGACGTTCTCGAATTTCTCAGTATCGCTCACGAACGCGGCTGGATCGTAATCTCAGCGACGTCGATTCGTTGAGCCAAGCAGGGATCAGTGTTCTAGTTGTTGCTTTGAGCGAGGCCGCAGGCTCCAGGATTCCAACCTAATCGCTTCGTGAGGGGGGGCGGCCCGGTGGCAGCAGGTCGAGAGCGCGCGCCTCAACGTATTCATAGACCTGGTTGAGTTCATCGGCGTCAAAGAACCCTGCCCACCCCGGCATTCCCTTGCTGGAACGGCCCTCCATCGATGCTACGAAGAATTCATGCTTGCTCATACCGTTAACCAGGGATTTACGAAGATCGGGGGCATACTCGCCACCAACCGCATCGAAGCCATGGCAGCGAAAGCAGTAAGAGTCGTATTTCTCGAATCCAGCGAAAATGTCCTTAGTGACGACTTGGCGGCCCTGATAATTTTCGAACACGGGGAAATCCACCGTTATCTCTTCGCCGTCCGAGTTCTTGAATTTGTACTTCCGCGGAGGACCCTCTAGTGAGCCATTGAGCGACAAAATGTAGTTGGCGAGATAAGTGGCGAGCTTATTATTCATATCCTGATGCGCGGGCATCGGAACTTTGCCGAAATCTCCCACGCTGCCATCGCGAATCTTCGCCGCCAGATATGGCACCTTGGCGTGGTCGTGATGATAGTGATCAGCGATAGTAATCCAAGCCGGCCCGACGACTGCTTTGTTGATGGCATGACAGGAGAAGCAGTCGAACCCGTGAGACATTACCTGCTCAGGCGAAGTGGTTTCATCCTGCGCGCGGCTACCGGTCCAGCTCACCAGCGAGCAGACAGCAACCATCGCCAAAACCAGGCCCAGTCCAAGCAATGCGCTGCCTCTTGACCAGCGGGTCTGACACCAGATTTGCCGCAAAGGAGGCTAACTCTCTTAGTCCGTTCGCCCGTTCCGCCTGATGCGCCGCGCTCGGGATGGCGGACAAGCCGTGGACGCCAATCAGGAAATCTCTCCGGTTGGCGGATAGAGCCGCACATTATACTGACGCAGTATCTCTTCCAATGCACCTTTGCGTTGGGCAATCACTCCATCGAGGAGCTCTTTCAGGTTCTCATTGCTCTTGCGCACCGCCATCGACATCGGAAATAGATACTGCTCCGGAGCACCGGTGGTACGCGTATTGGGTACCCGGGTCACCATCAGATCCGGATAGTTGCGCAGGAACCAGCCGACGGCCGGCTCCCAAGTGATCATCACATCCACGCTTCCGTCCTGCACCGCGCGCACCATTGTAACGGGCGATAAGTTCTCAGTATCACCTACGGAAAAGGGTTGAGCCTGTGAGAGCAGGTCGCGGATCTTAAGGCCGTCCTCGGGCGGGGTCTCGCGTTCGAACCCGATCCTAAGTTTGTGCAGAATCGGGGAGTCCATGTTTTCAAGGTCGTAGCTTCTGGCCTTTTTGGATACAAAAACGTAGGACGAAATGTAGTATGGGTCGGTAGTCAATTCTTCCTGGCTTCCGTATGGCATATCCATAATCGCGTCGCATTTGCCGGCATCAAGATTGCGCGCGAGAAATTCACTGAATCCGCCTGTTCCGCGTGTGGTTGCCCATACATCGATCAGTTTTGCACCGAGGCTTTTCGCGGCCAGTTCGGCAATTTTGTTCTCGAACCCTTCTCCGGCGCGGTTGGAAAACGGCAGGTAATCTGGATCAGCGCATACGCGAAAGTCCTTCGCCGACGCGATGGAGGCCAGTGCCGCTAACGCAGCAACGCTGAGGATCGATAAGCACAGTAGCAATTTTGAATACTTTTGCATTCCCTGCCGGACCCGCCGGACCAACCCCGTAGCAACGGGAGCACAGTAAAATCTTAGAGGCTGAAGACCATTAACGTGCCGCCGAGATTTGTGTAGTCACCGAGAGTCGCGGTAAGTCCCACAGCTCCCAGACCCTCGCTCGCTTTGGTCAGTCCTGCCGCAAGTCCGATAGCTGCCCAGCCGCCAACGCCGGTCAAAACGGCAACGTATTGCTTTCCGTTGTGCGTATAGGTGATGGGATTACCGATAATTCCAGAAGGACAATGCATCTGGTAAAGCACCTTGCCACTGCTTATGTTCACCGCCCGGAACCATCCGTCGAGCGTGCCGTAGAAGGCTACGCCACTGGCGGTAGTCAGCACCCCGCTCCAATCCTGGAACTTGTCATTGATCGCCCACTTGGTATTTCCGGAAATTGGATCGAATGCGATGAAGCGTCCGCGGACATCGGGTGAGGCTGGATACATGTTTAGAATTGCACCGACAAACGGGAAGCCCCCCTTATACTTCACATCAAAGGCCTGGTAGTCCATACAGATGTGATTCGTGGGAATATAAAAGAGACGTGTAGCCGGGTCATAAGATGCCGGTTGTTCATCCTTGTCACCCTCTGCGGCAGGACAAATGTTCTTTACGTTAACGTCGGTCTTGGTCATCTTAGCGGGATCGACCGTCGGCTTCCCCGTGGCTGGGTCGATTGATGTCGCCCAGTTGACTGTCGGGTCGTATTTGTGGATTGCGAGCAGCTTGCCATTGGTTCGATCAAGCACGTACGCGTAACCATTGCGGTCGAAATGGGCGAGTGCAGGATGGGCCTGTCCGTTGACCGTAGTATCGAACAAAATATTCTCGTTAACGCCGTCATAGTCCCATCCATCATGAGGCGTCATCTGAAACGCCCAGACCGCGACACCGGTGTCCGGATTGCGCGCGATAATACTCATTGACCAGCGATTATCGCCGGGCCGCTGATTGGGGTTCCAGGTTCCTGGATTGCCGGTGCCATAGTAAATCAAATTGAGTTTCGGATCGTAGGAGTACCATCCCCAAGTGGTTCCTCCGCCAAGCTTCCATTCGTCGCCGTTCCACGTGCTCAAGCTGGAATTTTTGCCCGCCGGTTTTTGGTGATTGGCGTCAACCGTTTTCTCCGGGTCGAACAGCAGTCCTTCGTCGGAGCCGGCACTGTAGGCGCGCCACACGAGCTTACCGCTGTTAACGTCAAAGGCACTCAGATAGCCGAGAACTCCGTACTCACCACCGGATACCCCGATGATGACCTTGTCCTTGATTACGACCGGCGCGGCAGTAACGGTCTGACCTTTCAGGGGGTCGGCATTGACTGCGGTCCACAGCACCTTGCCCGTTTTCGCATCAAGGGCGTAGATGTGACCATCGAGCACGCTGACAATTATCTTACCGTCGACATAAGAGACTCCGCGGTTAACCACGTCACAGCATGCCACCGGCGGCGCATTCGGATTTTTGGGCGGCTCGAACTTCCAAACTATGCGTCCAACGTCATTGAGATTAACCGCGTAGACATAGTTGGGATAGGCGCTCTCAAAATACATCATGTTGCCAACCACCAACGGTTGTCCTTCATGCCCGCGTAGAGTGCCGGTTGACATTGTCCAAGCCACACGCAGACCCTTGGCATTTTGCGGGTTGATCTGGTCGAGCTTGCTGTGGCGGGTGAGGCTGTAATCACCGCCCGGCATCACCCACTGATTGGGATCCTGAGACATCCTTTGGAGCTGCTGGTTGGCCTGCGCGACCGCGGAAAACATCAGCAGTCCCGTAGTCAACAGATAGACGACCCAGCGTCTGTACCTTGAGTAAGAATTCATTCTGGCCGCTCCCCACTCCCTGTTGGTGGCGTTGTTCACCATTCGACCCCGATGCACAACTTACCTTGGCAGGGCGAGACGTGATTGAATCATGTTTCAAGTCGGCGCGGGAATAGCAAATCGACACGCTGACGTTGCTTGATCCTGCCCACGCCGGTCACTCTCACAACGCCTTGACAAGCTTGCGCTCTATCGTCCTAGAGAAATTTGTGCTTTGCGTCAAGTGAGCGACTATTCTAGTCTCTTCACAATGGGCTGCAGCTCTTTCCTGTCATCCAGAGCGGATTGTGCGGTGCGAAGGACCTACGCGGAGTGATTGTTCCCGCATACGTGTAAACGAGTCATTTGGCAGGTAATCATTCCAGACTCAGATCGTTCCAGGCAGGATTTACACACAACCTCGTGAGTTGAATCTTCCTGCGCCTAACCCAACCCTTCAGTTCTTTCTCGCGCGAGATCGCTTGTCTGATATCTTCCAATTGCTCAAAGAGACCAGTCGATAAATTTTGTATTTGCTCGTGGAACCCGGTACTTCATCGCTTCGATGCTCATAAATGCGCCGCAGGATATGGTTGCTCAGTCATTCCAATGTAAAGCGTCCGGCTCCGATTAGTCAGTATGTAAACGAATTAATTCAACGACACAGTTAGATGCGGAGTGTAAATGTAGACTGGGAATCCAAGCTAAGGAATCGCTCCGCGTAGATCCTTCGCTGCGCTAAGGATGACGAAAGGGAGAAGCAGCTGCGATACGGAACCTGCTACACGGAACAAGATCAACCATGACCTAATAACTCGGCTAAAGCAGCAGCCTAGCTATGCGTCATTTTTGGAATCCTACCGCGCCGATCCTATCGGCCTTCTCATTCGCGCTCCGTCCCGCTACGTTCGTTGAGTTTATGGTAGTTTCTCGCTGTATAAGTCTACTACCTCAATTTTGCCCGCAATTGCAGTACTCAATTGGTCGAACAATTCGGCTGTCTCGCCGACGACCATCCATCGTGGACTTCCAGCGGCCAGGATTTGCCGGCAGGTTTCCGTCACGTCGTCGGGGTTCAAGCCGCGCAACCAATTTGCAAGCTTTTTTGGATATTCAATAGGAAGTCGATAGATGATGACGTGCGCGAGTGCATCGGCCATTTGCGCGCAGGTTTCGTAACTGGAAGGTATTCGCGCGACCAGATAGTCAATCGCGCGAGAAAACTCTTCGGGCGTCGCTGGCCGGCGGCCTGCCAGATTTTCAATCTCGCCCGCGATTTCAGCCATCGTTTGCGCCACGCAGTCCGTGCGGACCGTGGTTTGAATCAGCCACAAGCCCTGCAAGCGGGCATCTATCAGCGAAGATCGGACGCCATAAGTCCAGCCTTTGCGTTCGCGCAGGCTCAAATTGAGCCGCGAGGTGAAGATTCCTCCCAGGATAGTGTCCGCAACCATCAACGCCTCGGCACGGCTGGAATTACGTGCAAGCGTACGCAAGCCCGCGGTAAGCGCCGCCTGCGCAGCACCGCACCGATTTATTATCGTTATTGAAGGAGCATTGGCGATCGGCCCCGTCGCGGGGGTTGGGAGAGCGGCACCGGGTATCGCTCGCCATTGTCCGAATGTTTCCTCGAGTTGCGTGCGCAAACGCGCCGCTTCACCAGACCCGGCCACTACCAGGGTACCGCAATGCGGCGTCAGGTACGTGGCATAGTAGGTCCGTAAGTCATCGCCAGTGATTTCGGCGACGTCTCTCTCGATACCCGAGCCAGTCAGTGGCCGAGCATAGATGTGACCAGGCCCATAGACCATTGGCGGAAGGACTCGAAGCGCAAGCTCGAACGGATTCAGACGTTCACTCGCGATCAGCGCGAGCCGATTCGCCCGCAATAACTCGAAGTCCTCGGTATTGAACTGAGGATGCTTCAACGCGTTAGCACATATGCTCAGCGGCTCAGCAAAATTCGCGTTAAGGGCTGACATTCTGATAACGGCCGCGTCCGGCATCAATTGGCCCTGAAGTACCGCGCCGAGCTCCTCCAAAGCGAAACCGAGTTGAGCATTATCCACGCGTAGAAGGCCCTCGCTGAACATGGCCATCGCAAGGCCTGCCAGCCCGCTTCGTCGATCGCGATCGGTCCCAAAACCACCGTTTATGACGAATCTAAACTCGACAATGGGCGATTTCGCGCGCTGCGCAAAAAGGACTCGAAGCCCGTTTTCGAGGACGAAGTCGAAAGGGCCTCGCCACGACGAGGGCAACCCAAACAAACCGGTCCGCCAATCCGTGTCAGCGACCATTTCCTTCAGTTAGCGGATGCATCTCCAATACGGCCCCTGCACCAATCATCGATCGCCCGGCGGCAGCGACGGCGCCCGGTTGCATGGCCGCCAGCCTAGATAAGCGCCTGCGATGCGAGTCAGGTGTGCCACTTACCATCGTTGCCAGGCCGAGCGCATCAGACTTGCTCTGGGGTCCGCCGACGCGTTCGAAGCCTCGCACTATTTTTCCAAAAAGCCGAAAGCGTGCGACGTCTAATTCGCGCGGGTCTGGCCCTTCTGTAAATAGCCGCTCGATTTCGCCCCGTACGAGCGCCTCGATCGCGCTGAAGGACACTTCGGTTCGCGCGGAAACGGACAAAACTATCAGCAGGCCCAACTCGCGAGGGTGCAACTCGACCACAACATGGCTTGCGAGCTGCTCGGCTTCCACCATTCGATGCCAAAGCCTCGAGCCTCTGGCCCCAGCGAGTATTTCGCACCAGGCCTCGAGCGCAGGGTACTCAGCAGAGGCAAAGCCAGGACCGTTCCACGCGATGCAGAGCTTGCCAGCCTTAACTGGCAGCTCGATCTGACGCCGCGGCGAGACCGGTGAGTCAGCAATCGCGAACGCTGGCCGAGGAGCCGCCGAATTGCGCGCAATCGAGCCGAAATAATACATTGCCTTTTCGACTACTCGCCCGGGTTCCACATCGCCGACGACGACCACGGTTGCCGTTGCCGGAGAATGCCGCGATCCTATCCACAAACGAACATCGTCCGTTGATAAATTGCCAAGCTCTCCTATCAAACCGTCGGGCAGATGCGCATATGGATGGCCGGGCGAATGCGCCAATTCAGCAAGGATGCGAGCAGCGCAGCCGTAAGGCTGGCCCTCCCGCTGGCGGAGTTCATTGAGAACGACGTCGCGCTGGCGTTCAATCCTGTCATCATCCAATGCTTCGGCGATATTAGCCATCCGATCGGCTTCCATAGACATCGCGAAGTCCAGGGCGGTGGCTGGCACCGTTGCAAAATAAGCGCTGTAATCCTCCCTTACGAAAGCGTTCATCGAGGACGCGCCGGCCCGTTCGAACGGCGCGAAGTAAGAGCCAGGATTCCGCTTAGTCCCTGAAAACATCAAATGTTCGCATAGATGCGCCAGACCAGCTTTGGATCGAGGTTCGTCGCGCGACCCCGCCCGATAGCCAACGTAAACAGCGACGAGCGGTGACTTCGGTTCAACATGAACGACGACCGTCAGACCGTTCGACAGCCGCTCCACCACCGACGGCAGTTGCGCGGCATTCCAGTCGATTGCAGCCATGGATGGTTCAGCCAGGAACGCTAGCCCGAAGTCAATGCACGCGAGTTAGTATCGTCGCGGAAAAATAGCGGTTGTTGCGGCTTTTTCTGCCGCTGGGCACGCACGATGATCTCGGCGACCTGATGGTGCATAGGTGATAGTTCACAAACTGGATCGGTGTTGGCAGCGCCACCGGTCAGCAAGTATGCCTGACACCGGCATCCGCCATAATCCTTGAAGCGCTCCGCACACGAGCGGCAAGGCTCCTCCATCCAGTCAAAGCCGCGGAAGCGGTTGAAGACCGGGGAGTCATACCAGATCCATCGCAGAGGATGTTCCTGTACGTGCGGGAATTGGAGCCCGGGCAGTACTCGCGCCTCATGGCACGGCAACGCCATACCGTCGGGCGTGACTACCATGAAGACCGAGCCCCAACCGTTCATGCATGGTTTCGGCCGCCGCTCGTAATAGTCCGGCACGACGAAATAAATTCTGAGCTTGGAACCGAGACGCTCGCGAAAACGGTTCGTCACTTCCTCCGCGTGAGCCAACTGCTCTGGTAACGGGAGCAAATGTTCCCGGTTGAGAAATGCCCATCCGTAGTACTGAGTATTGGCCAGTTCGACATACTCCGCGCCCATCCGCTCCGCCATCGAGAGAATTTGCTCGATATGATCGAGGTTCTGCCGATGCAAGACGACGTTGAGCACCATAGGATAGCCTTGCTGTTTGATGAGTTTGGCGATCTTGGCCTTAAGCTCGAAAGTACGGGTATTGGTCAGGAAATCATTGAGTTCGCGGGTCGAGTCCTGCAAGCTGAGCTGTATATGATCGAGTCCCGCGCGGCGAAGTTCTACGATTCGCGTCTCGTTCAGTCCGACGCCAGACGTTATCAAGTTAGTATAATAGCCAAGGGCGTGAGCTTCACGGACCAAAACCTCGAGATCATCGCGCACCAGCGGTTCGCCGCCCGAAAATCCGAGTTGCACAAAGCCTAGTTCACGCCCCTCGCGCAGTACTCTTATCCACGCGTCAGTTGATAACTCGGTTAGATAGCGCGTATATTCCAGTGGATTAGAGCAGTAGACACAGTGAAGCGGGCAACGGTAAGTCAACTCAGCCAACAACCAAAGAGGATTGTCTGGCCGGATGTTCGGTTCACGCTCGATCATATACGATGCTCAGTTCGGGCATTAGGGCAGCCGCCCGATAGTTATTTGTAAGTTGCGTGGACGGCGTCGAGCAACGCCCACAGGACATCGAGCTTGAACTGAAGGATTTGCAGCGCTCGCTCCTGCATCTCGCGCGTGGTGAAGTAGTCCAGCGTAATGTTCAGCGCGTGCTCGACGTCGCGGCGGGCCTGCGAAAGACGCGAGCGAAAGTAATCCAATCCCTCTGGCTTGATCCACTTGTAATGCTGTGGCCATGTGGCCAGGCGGTCGCTATGAGCTTGCGGTGCGAATAACTCCGTAAGCGACGAACATGCTGCCTCTTGCCAGGGACGGGTGCGAGCGAAATTTACGTAGGCATCTACCGCGAAACGAACTGCGGGCAGCACCATTTGCAGTGACATTAACTCCGTTCGGCTGATGCCGCAGGCCTCTCCCAGCCGAATCCACGCTTCGAGACCTCCGGCCTCACCGCTGCTGCCGTCCTGGTCCAGGATACGCTGAATCCAAAGTCGCCGCACCTCCCGGTCCGGGCAGTTAGACAAGACGGCGCCATCTTTCATCGGAATGCTGAACTGATAATAAAAACGATTGACAACCCATCCGCGAATCTGCGCGGGCTTGAGTTTGCCTTCATTCATCATTAGGTGAAACGGATGATGGGTGTGATAGCCGGATTCCTTGGCGCGCAACCGCTGTTCGAATTCAGTCCGACTCCAGGGTTCAATCGGCATCTTCTTATTATTCCTAAAAACACCGCTCAAGAGCCGTCTCTAGAAGAGCACGATTTCCATCCCGTCGAATGCAACTTCGACACCGGCGCGTTCTACTTCGCGCCGTTCCGGGGAGTTTTCGTCGAGAATCGGATTGGTATTGTTGATGTGTATCAGCACTTTGCGAGCGTCGGGTAGCCGGCGCAGATAAGACAACGTTCCCCTTTCGCCCGACAACGCCAAGTGGCCCATGTCGTGCCCGCGCTTGCGGCTTGCGCCGAGCCGTATCATCTCATCATCTGTCCAAAAAGTCCCATCTATCAGCAGACAGGCTGCGCGGCTCATGCATTCCCATACTCTGCGATCCACCTCGGCCAGCCCAGGGGCGTAGAAAATGGATTGGCCATTCGCCTGATCGTTGATCATCAGGGCGATATTGTCGTCTTCGCGTGGAGCATCACGGTGAGCCGAATAAGGAGGCGCCTTGCCCGTCACGGGAACCGCAGCGAACTCGATATCTTCAATCCCCTGGATCTTAAAAGCACCTCCGGCCAAGTTGATTTCGTGCCAGTTGACGCCGCAGTAATTCTCGAGAACGTGAAACAGAGGATTACCAGTCATCAGGTCTGAACGTACGCTGGCGGTGCAATAAACTTCAAGCCGGTTACCCTCGCGCAGCATCGCCAAGCCGAGCGTATGGTCGAGTTGGCTGTCGACCAGAAGAACTGCGGTTATACCAGTGTCTCTGAGCGTACGGGCCGGCTGAAGCTGCCGGAATGCTTTGAGCTGCGCGAGAATGTCGGGCGAGACGTTAACGAGAGCCCAACTCTGTGAATCGGCGGTGACCGCAATCGATGACTGAGTCCGCCACTTGGCATCGACCGACCCGTCACGCACGCCACGGCAGTTACGGCAATTACAATTCCACTGCGGGAAGCCGCCACCCGCAGCAGAGCCGAGAACGACGACCTTCATTAGTCGCCTTTCAGGTTATCTGAAAAATCATTAGAGAAACCCTTGCCAACGGTGCAAACACTAGCACAGTTTCAGGCGTGGAGAGCCATGTTTAAGGTGACTGGATATCTCACCAATGGCGTACCAAAGCCAACACGCCGGCGGGTGTTGTATCGTGGCTGCACGCCGGTGGGCCGGCAGGGTATGTCTTGGACTAGTGAGCGTTTCGTCGCGGAAAGATTCACGGATTATTGGGTTGGGCATGGCTATGGCGCGACGAACCCGGGGCACGTCTACGAAGCTGTGGTCGAGCCCAATTATGTGCTCGCCACTATTCGGAGCAAGCTGGAAACACTCAACTTCAACGGGACTGATCATGAGATACCAGCACACTCTGAGTGGGAGTTTATTGTTGATGCGCGTTCGCTTTCGATAACGCTGGTCGAGACCGCGCGCGAGCGTATTGCCCGTGTCGAGCGCGAGGAAGCCAGGCTGCGCGCACGGTTCGAAATGCGCAAGGAACTCCGCAAGGCCGACTGAATTGCCCAACGATGTCAAAGCGATCGAGCTCTGGCCGTGTCGTTACGATGCGCCGTGCCGGGTTAAACACTGCCGAACTAAAAACCACCACCATCGCCCGGAGCGTCGACGACGGCGACCGGCCAGAACGCCAGTACGAGTTATGCTCGATTGACGCGGAGCAGGTGGTGGAGCGGGAACGGACCAAGGGGCGGGGAGATCGTGAGACGGGAAGTAGGGCGGAGCAGCACAGGAGAGTGATGATCGGAGGGCGAAGCGGGCGCAGCGGTGCGGATGTCGCCAGCATCCCGCCTTTTCTCCGCTGCGCTCCCAGAAGCGGAATTTCCGCGTTCTCCCTCTCGGGTCGCCAGCGTTCGCAGGGTTTGCTTCGCCAAAAGGCGCGAAATAGTAACTCACGGTTTGCTGGAAGTGAACGACTGGTGGTGTGGCGGTGAAAGGCAAGAAGCGGTGGGTCCTCCGCTGGCCCACGCTCATCATGCTCCAGGCGATTACCTTGCGGGCAGGGCGCTCCGGACCGGTCTTAACGTCGGATCCGCTCAGCCGGCGCCATTGCCCTTAGTCTGCAGGCGCGCGCTTAAGTCGATGCTCTCCAGCCCCAGTCAACGTGTCCTCGTGCTCATACCGGATATCTCATGCGACGCCTGCTGAGCAGAACGCACGCCGGATTCCGACAGCAAGCCATCCTAAGAATCAGAAAGCTAGAGAGAATCCTGCACCGTCCGTTTGGGGTGGCAAAAAAGCCACTACGCGGCCTGTTGACGACAAAGGCCATCTGTTCATAACATAACCCGTACGTGCAATCGAAAGGTGGATTAAAATGAGTAAAACATCACATGGGTATCGGCTATCGCGCATTAGGTCGAGGCGTAAGCAGCGACGAGATCGTTTTTCAGCGGGGAGGAAGAACAATGCGGTCGAATAAAGCCATTCCAGCGAGAATTGCATCTCAGCCCGGATGGGGGAACAGTTTCTTTATGACGTGGCTTGCACTAATACCGGTTCTCGTCGGCGCGGCGCTGCTATTCGCGCCGGTGCCGGTAGTGTTTGGGCAGGTGATAGAGGTTCCACAGGGAGTTTTACCGCAGCCTATCAACGACAACGACGCGGTGCAGATTTTGAATGCAGGCAGGCGGGCTGAGTTGCCGCCGCTCTCGGCATCTGAAATCCCTTTCTTCACCTACAACATGGTTGCGAGCAGGGATGGGCATACGTACCAGGGCTCGATCGTGGGCGGAAGTCCGTTTAGTTCCACGACGAACAACAAGACAACAACGGTAAATGTTGTCATCGTCCCGGTGGTGCTCAATTTCAATTTCGGCGGTGGTTCTGTTTTCACTTTCAGCCCGACCGCTGGCGACCCGGGCTGTTTGGGAACAGGCAATACCGCTCTTAATTTGACCCAACGTTCCCCGCTGTTTCACCCCGTCTCTTTCACGATGAATGGTGTCAATGTAGGCAATACAACCTACCCGGATGCTTTTCAGCGCGGACAGTTCTTCAAGAAAATCGGTGCCAACTACCACCTGGCTTTCAGCGCCACGACGCTAGCCGCACGAACTGTGACCCTGGCAGCATCTGACACATCCCCGGCGCATGCGAGTACATATCACTTTTCCGGCCAGTGCGGTAACAATACCTGGACTACGAACATTCCCGGGGGTTTAGGTGTCGTGGATATCAACACCTTCGACCCGATTGCCCGAGGCCTTATCAGAACATTGCACTTGAACGCTGGGCAGTTCCCTTTCTTCGTGTTTTACAACTCGGTCTTCTCCGTGGGCGATTCCGCCAATCTCAATAACTGTTGTGTTCTTGGTTACCACAGCAGCGAAAGCGGCCTAGTTACTAATCCTGGACAGACCTATGGCCTGTCGGAGTTCGAGGGTCGTAACAAAACCTTGTTCAGTGGTGGTGCGGATATATCCGTAATGACGCATGAAGTGGGGGAGTGGATTAGTGATCCGAGTGTCAACAATCTCGTCCCGGCGTGGGGCCATATCGGACAACAGCCGGGCTGCCAGAATAACCTGGAGGTGGGAGACCCCTTGACTGGCACATTTTTCCCGACCAAAACCCTCAATGGCTTCACTTACCATCTGCAGGAGCTGGCTTTCTTCTCGTGGTTCTACGGCAAACCTTCGATTGCGGCCGGTGGATTGTTTTCCGACAATAGGACCTTCAGAACGGACGCCGGTGCGGTCTGCCACTAAGCCATTTGAATTAACCCGCTAGAGGGAACCCGTCTCCGATCCGAACGAATCGGAAACGACGGCTGCGGATTCGGGTCCTAGCTCTTGAAGGCAGACCAACGCTGGTCTTCTCACAAGGAGCCGCATCCTCAGTCCTCGGTAATAAGGACGCCGAGCCCCGGATTCGGCCTGCGGCGTCCTTATTAGCTGTGTCAGCGGTTCCAGATATACATCGTAACTTCGAAGCCGAAACGCAGTTCGATAAATGTGGGCTTGCTCCAAGCCATGGATTCGCTTCTCCTAATGCAGCGATCTTTGCCCTATGATGGGCAACAAGAAGTCCACCACAATTTTACTGAACCGTCAACCGAATGTCAGTGTACTCCGGTCATGGTAATTGGGCGGACGGCCTCACCATCGCGGGCAGATTGACCAACGTTGACCGCCACCACGTCTTGTTCTGTTACACCTTCGGTGATTTCGACGTTGACGCCGTCATCATAGCCCAGATTCACGGGCGCGAGTTTAAGATGGCCATTGCGCACAACAGGAACGAACGGCTTCCCATTGCGGAAAATCAGCGCGTCGTCCGGCACCATCAGAGCTTCTGCCGCTACGTTCACTTGGAACTTTACCGTCGTATACATCCCCGGATAGAGCGCCTGGTCCTTGTTTGGCAAGTCAACTTCGACCAGCATCGTCCTGCTCTCACTGGCTAGAGCATCGGAGTGACGGGTGACAGTGCCATTGAAGATGCGGCGCGGGTACTCGGTGACGGTGATAGCTGCCGGATCACCATCGCGTATAAACGGCGCCGTACTTTGCGGCACATCGGAGTAAATCCTGAGTGAAGAGTTCGTCGCCATTGAAATCATCGGCGTTACTGGCGCCGATTGACTGGTGGCTTGGGGAATCAGCGCACCCGGATCGACGAAGCGGGCGGTAACGATTCCACTAAACGGCGCGCGAATCGCTTCGTAAGCCTGCGTCGCGATTAGTTGATCAAGCGCCGCTCTGGCCTCCTTCATCTGCGCATGAGCATTATCGGCCTGCTGCTGTGCAACGACGCCAAAACGGACCAGTGCCTGGTTGCGCTGGTCGGTGATCCGCGCGAGATCATAGGTCGCGCGCGCGTTGGCGACCTGATGATCCAATTCCGGCGATTCTAGCATGGCGACCAATTGTCCTTGCTGGACCTTATCACCCTTATCGACGTAAATTCTCTTTAGGTAGCCGGCGATTTTGGCGTACACCGGCGTTTCGATGTAGCCATGGATCGTGCCCGGCACCTCAATTGAGCGCACCGGCGGCGTGTGGAGGACCGGCACGACCAATACTCGGGGCCCTAGTTCTTCCTGTAGTTCGAGTTCAGTGGTTTGGCGGCTGAGCAAACGGCTGCGCGCCATTACCAGCCCTGTGGTTAAGCCGAGTACGGCCAGCACTAGCAGTGCCCAACCGACAAAAAAGCTGCCACCGGGTGGCTTTGCGCTGTACTCCTGGGGATCTTCCTCCATCTAACTCGTTCTCGATTCCTCCAGCCTTCTTTATCGCAAACCGAACGTCTGCCGCCGCTGGCAGGTCTTGCCTGGCTCTCTGCAAGCGGAATCCGCATAGCCTGAGCTAGGTCAAACCCGCACCGTTTTCATCAGGCGCCCGGCGATGTAACCGCCTCGATTTCGGCGTCGCGCTCGTGCTTGCCCCTAACGTTTCGCGCCAAAGTCGAGTATACCGCCGGCACCACATATAAGGTCATCAACGTGGCGACCAGAAGCCCGCCAATTACTGCACGGCCAAGTGGCGCGTTTTGCTCGCCGCCTTCGCCGAGCGCGAGCGCCATCGGCAGCATTCCCAGAATCATCGCCAGCGCCGTCATCAGCACGGGGCGCAGCCTGGTGCGCGCCGCCTCGATTGCCGCAGCCGCCGGTGAGTAACCCTGCTCGCGTAATTCGTTGGCGAAGATTATTACCAGGTTGCCGTTAGCCACGCCGACCCCGACCGCCATGATCGTGCCCATTAATGACTCAACATTAATCGATGTACCGGTGACCGCCAGCATCCAGAGCACACCCGCGAGTACCCCGGGCACCGCCATCATGATCACCAATGGCTCCATCCAGGACTGGAAATTCGCAACCATCAGCAGATATACGAGGACCACCGCCAGAATGAGCCCCAGCTCGAGCGAGGAAAAAGACTCATTCATGGCCTGGCTTTGACCCCGCACTGTAATACGCATCCCCAGCGGAAGCGTTCCAAGGCGAGCGATCGCGTGCTCCACTGCCGCCGCGGCACCGCCGAGGTCGCGGCCTTCGACGCTGCTATCCACATCGATCACGCGCTGAACATCATAATGGTTGACGACCGCCGGCTCGACTTCCTGACGGATGGCGGCAAGGTTGGAGAGAAGTTGCGGGGTTCCGGTCGAATGGTCCATTGCAGCTGGTGAAAGCGGCGTATTGTTTAGCGCCTGTACCGAATCGATCAGGTGTTGCGGGACTTGTTCCAGCACGCTGTAACTGACCCCGTTGCGTGGATCGAGCCACCAGTTCGGCGCAAGAAGGGTGTTGGTCGCAAGCGAGGTCAGCAAGTCGGAAGCAATCGAGCGCTGATCGATGCCCAACTGCAGCGCCTTGACTCGATCGACATTGACCCGAATCGTCGGGTAGTCCAGCAATTGCGGAATACGAACGTCGGTCAGCCCAGGGATCGCGCGCATTGATCGCTCCAGACGCTGAGCGACGCCATAGATTTCGTCGATCTTTAATCCAGATACTTGCGCATCGATGGGCGCCGACAATCCGAAATTCAGCACCTGACTGACGATATCGGCGGCCTGAAAATAGACATGTACATCCGGGAAATCATGTGCGACCATCTCTCGGATTTTTTGCTGATATTGTCTGGTCGGGCGATGCCCGGGTTTGAGTGCGATCAGAAGGTCGGCGTCCTGCGGACCGATGCTGTCGGTCTGATAAAAGGCGAGCACGTAAGCAAAGGGCGGTAGCCCGATGTTATCGCTTATCTGATCGAGTTCGCTTCTCGGAATGATGCGCCGAATCGCGCGCTCCACCTGGTCGACGATTAGCTCGGTCTGTTCAACCCGTGTCCCGGTCGGCGCCCTCAGATGCAGCTTCATCATGCCGGCATCGACCGGCGGGAAAAAATCCTGGCCAACCACCGGCACCAGAAATACCGATGAGCCCACCAGGACCGCAACGCAAGCCAATCCAAAGCTGCGCCGCGTCACGAATTTGCCGAGGCTCACACGATAACCCTCGCGAAAACGCTCGAACCCGCTTTCGAAACCGCCCGCAAAGCGCGCCCAAAGCCCGGCACCGGACTGAGCCTCATGCGTCTCCGGCATCAGGTAACGCGCCATCGCCGGCACGAGTGTGCGCGAGAGCAGATACGAGGTCAACATTGAATAAACGACAGCAAGCGCCAGCGGCGTGAACAAAAACCGTGCGACGCCGTACAGAAGGACCACCGGGAAGAATACGATGCAAATGGCCAGCGTGCCGATCAATGCCGGCGTAGCAATTTCGCTGGAACCATCCAGAATCGCCACCAGCAGCGGCTTATGCATTGCATGATGGCGATGGATATTTTCGATCGCAACTGTGGCGTCATCGACCAGCATCCCGACCGCCAACGCGAGTCCGCCGAGGGTCATGATGTTGATGGATTGGCCGGAGAGCTTCAACGCAATGATCGCGGTCAGAATCGAAAGCGGAATCGACAGGATTACGATCAGCATGCTGCGCGGCGAGCCCAGAAAAATGAGGATCATAAGAGCAACCAGGCCGGCGGCGATAGTCGCCTCGCGCACCACTCCCCACAGCGCACCTCTCACGAACACCGACTGGTCGAACCCGAGGTTTACCCTCATTCCCTTGGGCGCGATTTGCCGGATGAGAGGAATCATCTCGCGCACTTTATTGATGACGGTCAGGGTCGAGGCCGCCGCGTGTTTGTAAATCGGCAGATAGGTGGCTCGTTTTCCGTCGATTCGCACAACGTTGGTCTGCACCATGTGCGTGTAGGTCACCGGGGCTACTTCCCCCAAAAAAACTGGAGCGCCATTGACTACTTTCACGGGCAGGTGGTTGAAATTAATGACGTCGCTGGGGCTGCCATTCAACTCGACCCGGTATTCGCGATTGCCGATTTTGGCCGAGCCGGCGGGAATAATGATGTTGCTCGCGGTAAGCGCGTTGCCGACATCCTGAGCCGACAAGCCATTGGCGTACATCTGGCTCGGATTAAGGTTGACCATCACCGCTGGATTGCGCCCTCCGAATGGCGACGGCACCGAGATTCCCTCAATGCTGTAAAGGCGTACGCGGATGAATTGCAGGCCATAGTCAAAGATCGCCTGTTCTGACAAGGTGTCGCTGGATAGGTTGAGTTGCGCGACAGGGACGTTAGCGGCGTTGTAGTCGACTATGTTGGGTGCCTGCATTCCCGGGGGAAAGGCTAGAAGCAGAGTCTCGGCAAGTGCGTTAAGCTGCGCGATTGCGGTGGCAGTAGTAGTGCCTGCATGAAAGTAAAAGCGAATCACCCCGGCGCCAGCCAGCGACTCGGACTCCATATGCTCGATATCGTTAACGACGCTGCCGGAGGCGCGCTCGTCGATAATCACCACCCGGCGCTCCATCTCCACTGCCGACAAACCAGGATAGCTCCACACCACTACGACCACCGGAAGGTCGATGGCGGGAAAGATATCGGCGTTCATCCGGGTGAACGACAGCACTCCTAGCACCAGCATCAGCAGCGCCATGACCGCGGCCGACAACGGCCGGCGCAGGGCGAGACTTACGATCCACATAGGCGGGCGTCTTTACGAGTCTCCAGAGGCCGGATGGCCTGCTCGCCTCCCGCGAGGTCGAGCGAACAACCCTAAAAATAGGCTAATATCGACCGCGCCCGCAAGTTCGAGATTTTGAATACCCAATTCTGGGTATGGAGCCCGCGAGTCAATCCTGAGCCGCTGTCATCCGATCAATACCAATTCCGAGCGGGGATAACGTCTTAAACCCTTGCGATTGTCCTAATTCAAAGGAGCGCTGGCCAAAAAGACTCTTAAATTGTGCCAAGAATTCGTGCCCATCGTAGTTGTATACCGCAACCGGAAGCGATAAAAAGATCGTTCACGGCGGGGTCGTAGTTCAGCCCGGTTAGAACGCCGGCCTGTCACGTCGGAAGTCGTGGGTTCAAATCCCATCGGCCCCGCCAATCGTATCGAATCGATACGTGCCCGCGGCGTATCGCGAGTTGCGGAAGTTGAAGCTGACGGAACAAACCAGAAGCGTCTCGCACGAAGATGCGCTGCGCGGCCGGCGATGGGTCTTGATCGACGCGGAAGGACGCGCGTTGGGCCGGGTCGCATCACGGGCTGCCACGGTCCTGCGCGGCAAGCATCGCCCGGATTTTACTCCCCATCAGGATGCTGGCGATTTCGTGATTGTCATCAACGCGTCGAAGGTACTGCTGACCGGCGACAAGGCCCAAACTAAACTGTATCATCGCCATAGTGGCTACCCGGGCGGAATACGCACCACCAGTGCCGGGAAAATGCGCCAGGAGAAACCTGAGCGCCTGGTTGAGACGGCTGTGCGTGGGATGCTGCCGAAGAATCGCTTGGGGCGGCGGCTTTTCACCAAGCTGAAAGTTTACCGCGGCGGCGAACACCCACATGCTGCCCAAAAACCTGAGACTATCCCGGTCTGAACTAAGATGCTCAGCCGCGGCAGCTTAGCTAATGAGACGGCCACAACCGCAAAATGGCAGAAAAGAAAAACACGATACGACGTACCGGCCGCCGCAAGACCGCGATTGCCAGTGTGCGGCTTGTCCCCGGCTCCGGCCAAATCTCGATCAATGAGCGAACCCTCGAGAATTATTTCCCGAGGGATACGGCGCGAATGCGCATCATCGAGCCGTTTGAAGTGACCGAAACTGCTGGCCAGTTCGACGCTATAATCAGCGTCAAGGGTGGCGGCAGTTCGGCACAGGCAGACGCGGTTCGCCACGGAATTTCGCGGGCTTTGCTGACCAGCTCTGATGCCTTACGCTCGACGCTTAGAAAAAATGGAATGTTGACGCGCGATCCGCGCGAAGTCGAACGCAAGAAATACGGCCGACACAAGGCGCGAAAACGTCCGCAATACTCGAAGCGCTGATCAGGGTCGTTATGCCTGTGGCAGCGGCTGCCCGAACAGATCCTCGGCGCGATCGATTTTGATCAGAACCGCGAATCCCTTTTTCTCGGGGTCGCGGTCCTTTTCCGGCTGGATCAGACGATTCCAGACCCGCTCGTAGACCTCATTCGACTTGTGAATCGCGGCGATGCCGTAGAAGCGGGCTATGCCCCCAAGCGGCAGAATGCCCTCACCTCGCAGCGAAGATTTCCTGAAAAAGATCGTGACCTTGGTGCCGTCGGACCAATTCTCGGTGGTCGAACCGCGTCCGCGTTCCCACAATGCTATATGCTCGTCGTCGAACACCATCGTGCTGCCGCGCGGCGTCACTTGTGCGAAACCATTGGGAAGCACAGTCCCGATCAGACAGACATTGTCCGTAAAGGCTGCGTTGTTGATGTGTTGATGGAGTATGTTCGGTATTTTCGCCATCTTCACGATGACCACGCCACAATGCCGGTGCCCGTCGACCAGGCTTTCAGCGGCTCATAAGCAAGTACTCGGGGCCGCATCCGCGCCGGCATTGCACCTGCCACCGCCAACCAGTCCCGAACTTCGTGACCGCCGTTGCCAGCAACGGCCTCGAGATCCTCGTACCGCGCGTAACGGTTTGTGATCTCCGGAACCCCATCCGCAATCAGCCTATCCAGGAACCATCGATCGAATTCCTCATTTATTTTACCGGTCTCGGGCGGTCCGACCCAGTGCGATAAACCACCAGTGCCAAGAAACGCCACGCGCTGATTTTCCGGCCAGCGCTCGACACATGCGCCTACGAAGGCGCCCACGTCGAAACATCGCTTCAGCGTCGGCATCGGAGGCGCGAAGGCGTTCACCACAATGGGAATTATTGGGATGTTCCAGCGCGGGGTCAGGTGCATCATCGGCGCCATCTCGGCGTGATCGAGCGCAAGCTCTTCCGAAAAGGCGAAGTCCACCCCACCCTCAAGTCCCTCCCGCAGGATAAAGCGCGCCATTTTGCTTGCGATCGGCACACGTACTTGCGGTAAATCGAATCCTGCTATGGCCGGACCCTCGGCCTCATCTCCTACGCCGATCAAAAACGCCGGCAGGTTGTCGTAGAAGCAACGGTCAAAATGGTCGTCGGCAAAAGTTATCAGCACGTCGGGCCGCAACTCTTCCAGGAGCTGACGCCCCCGCGCAAAGCCAGCCCGCAGGTTATTGCGCTCAGGTTCGTGCAAACGATTCCAGTTTTCCTCTGAAGCCATGAAGGGAACGTGCGAGCAAGCGATTCCAGCCACTATCTGTGCCATGGTTCATTCTCCTTGAACGATCCTGGGGTTCATCAAGGTGCTGTAATCCCGCACGTGCTTGCCGGCCGGGCCATGCGCCAACAGCAGCAGCAATGGGTTCACGCCGCGGTCATACAGTTTGCGTATTTCCCATCGCCTCAGCAGGTCCCGCTCCTCGGCCTCCAGCTTATAGTTATCGAGCACGCCGTCGATATCATCGCGGAACCGTGCCGCCAATTGATTATCGCGCCTGATATCGCGTAGCAGTTTGTCTACCTGATAGCGGCTCATATGTGCGGCCCCCTTTGAGCAGAAGCCATTGACTCCAGAATGAGCCAGCCGCTCCGGCCTTAGGCTCGCTCTGAGACCCACTCCAATCTAAAGGTGCAAAGCCAATATCGTCAATCCCGATGCGCTTTGTACCTCGGTGCCCGCGGTGGACTAGGAAGTTATTTGGGTGACCATTTGCAGCGGGAGTAGGATCAGACTACAGATTTATAATCGGAAGAGAGCCTCAAGTCCCAACCCCCCGGCAGATCAACGACCTCCTGATGGGGCGTGGGGCACAGATAGGTTTAATGGTCGACGATTGCGATAAGGAGGAGCCACCAAACGCGGGGCCACCGACTCCGAGCCGTAGCTTCTTCGTGGTGGGCATCGGCGCGTCAGCGGGTGGGGTAGCCGCTTTGCGGGAGTTCTTTAGCCATGTAAAAGGTGATAGCGGTATGGCGTATGTGGTGATCCAGCATCTATCACCGCAATACGCTAGCAATCTTCCGGCCCTATTGCAGAGCCAAACCACGGCACCCGTGACGCAGGTTACGGAGGCAGTCCGGGTCGAACCGAGCCATATCTACGTCATTCCGGCCAATAAATATCTGATCATGGCCGATGGCTGGGTTCGGCTTACCGAACCTGAAATGATGCGGGGCGGTCATACCTCGATTGATCTCTTCTTCCGCAGTCTGGCCGATTCCTACCGCAAAAACGCGATCGCAATCCTGCTCTCGGGTGCTGGGACCGACGGGACATTCGGATTGAGGCGCATTAAGGAAGGCGGGGGGTTCGTGATCGCCGAAGATCCGGCTGAGGCCGAATACCCCGAGATGCCGCGCAGCGCGATCAACAGTGGGCTGGTCGACCTGGTCTTATCCGTAGCCGAGATGCCGGATAAGTTGTGCGGCTTAAGAGACAGCGCGCAACGCATCCAGCTTCCGCTCGAACAAGAGGAACCCCTGCCCCAAACAGTAGATGAGGTGACGTTACGGGAGATATTGACGTTGCTGCGCCAGCGCACCGGCCACGACTTCTCCCAATACAAGCGTCCTACGCTGATGCGAAGAATCGGCCGCCGGATGCAGGTCCACGGAGTGAGCGAGCTGGCCGGCTACCTGAATTTTCTACATGAGCGCCCCGAGGAGTTGGAGGCGCTGTTCCGCGATCTGCTCATCAGCGTGACCAATTTTTTCCGCGATCGTGAATCTTTTGATTTCGTCGCCGAGAAGGTCATTCCGAAGCTGTTCGAAGGCAAGCAAACGAACGACCAGGTGCGAGTCTGGTCGGTCGGCTGTGCGACGGGAGAAGAGGCCTACTCGCTTGCCATGTTGTTGTCTGAGTACGCGGCGCATCTGCTACAACCACCTAAACTGCAGGTCTTTGCCACGGATCTCGATGACCGGGCAATCGGTGAAGGGCGTGAGGGCCAATATCCGGCAACTCTCACAACGGACGTCTCGCCTGAGCCCGTCGAGCAATTCTTCGTCAAAGACGGTGAACGTTACAGGGTAAAAAAGGAGCTGCGTGAGATAGTCCTCTTTGCAGTGCACAACGTGCTGCGCGATCCGCCTTTCTCCAGGATTGATCTGATTAGTTGCCGTAATCTGCTGATATATCTAAATCGTGAAATGCAGGAGCGAATCCTCGGAATTCTTCATTTCGCCCTGCGGCCCAACGGCTATCTCTTCCTCGGCGCCTCAGAATCGGCCGAGATCGCGCCATCTTTGTTCGTTCCGGTTGATAAGAAGCACCGGATTTACGGCCGTCGCACGACAGTCGGGCCCGACCTTCGTATCGCTGACGAGTGGCTGAACGCCAAGCCGCGGCTACCTGACGTCGTCGGAACCGCGAGCCGCGCCGTTCGCTCAGTTGGTGAGTTGCATCAGGAAGTAGTCGAACAGCTCGCACCGCCGAGCGTGCTCATCAACGAAGACTTTGACATTGTGCATATGAGTGCGCACTCCGGCCTCTATCTCCGCTTCACCGGCGGTGAACCAACGCGCAACCTGCTGCAATTAATCCATCCCCAACTGCGTCCGGATCTGCATGCGGCACTGATCGAGGCCAGGAGTCGGAGCCCGGGCAGCGCCGTGCAAACCCGGCGGCTCAGCCTTGAGCTAGAGGGCAAACCTTGCTGGGTAGCAGTGACAGTACGGCCGGCCACCCATCGCCCCGAAGCAGCCCGCGGCTGTTACCTGGTGATCTTCGAGGAAGCTGACGAGGCCCCTTCCATAGGGTCCGGACCAGCACTGGAAGCCGGTGATGTCAGCCGCATGGAATCGGCGGACCGGCTCGAAGAAGAGCTGCAGCGTACCAAGGACCAACTCCGTTTAACCATCGAGCAGTACGAAACTTCGACCGAGGAACTGCGCGCTTCTAACGAAGAGCTCCAAGCGATTAACGAAGAGTTACGTTCAGCCACTGAGGAACTGGAGACCAGCAAAGAAGAATTACAATCGGTCAACGAAGAATTGACCACGGTCAACCAGGAATATCGTGAAAAAATCGAAGAGCTCGGCCGCGCGAACAGCGACCTCCAAAATCTGATGGCATCGACCGACATTGGCACCATCTTCCTGGACCGCGCTCTGCAGATAAAGCTCCATACTCCTCCCGCAGAGGAGTTGTTTAACATTGTCGGGGGCGATATTGGGCGGCCGCTCCAACATTTCACCCACAAGCTCGACTATGATTCGCTCCCGGCTGACGCGCAGGAAGTCCTGCGGACTCTTCAGACCATCGAACGAGAAGTCCATAGCTCAGATGGCCGCTGGTATCTGGCGCGACTGCGGCCTTACCGCACGCTCGACGACAAGATCGACGGCGTCATTCTGACTTTCGTCGACATCACCAGCCGGCGCCGGGTCGAGGAACAGTTGCGCGAGCAGGCAGCTCGGCTGCGCGAGCAGGCTGAGATCGTCGACCTCGGTGATCTGATGGTTCGCGATGCCGATGATCGGATCGTATTGTGGAGCGCCGGCTGTGAGCGCCTGTACGGCTACACTCGGCAGGAGGCACTTGGGAAAGATATACATGAACTACTCAAGACCGAGTTCCCGCAGCCGCTGTCAGAAATAAACTCGGAGCTGCAGAGGAGTGGCCAATGGGAAGGCGAGTTGATTCATATTGACCGCGCTGGGAACCGTATCGTGGTCGTCAGCCACTGGGCGATCCATCGCCCCGAGGAGAATCGTCCGCCCGTAGTTCTTCAGGTCAACAGCGACATTACAGCCCGCCGTCAGGCGGAAGAGGCGTTGCGTAACGCCGACCGCAACAAGGACCAATTCCTCGCAACCCTCGCCCATGAGTTGCGCAATCCGCTGGGTGCAATGCTCAACAACGTCGAATTGCTCCATCGGCCGGCAAAGGGCGGCCAAGAGGTCGAACGGGTGAGTGACGTTTTGCAACGGCAGATCCGGTATTTGCTCCGGCTGGTGGATGACCTGCTCGACGTCGAACGCCTGGCCCATGGCAAGATCGCGCTACAGAAACAAAGCGCCAGGCTCTCAGACGTCGTCGACGCCGCGATGGAAATCTGCCACCCGCTAATCGATCCCGGCTGCCACCACTTTATTGTCTCGCTTCCAACCGAGCCAACCTCGCTCCATGTCGACAGCGACCGCATCGCCCAGGTGATCGCTAATTTGGTGCACAACGCCTTTAAATACACTCCATCAGGCGGGCGCATCGAGTTGGCGGCCGAAGTCCAGGATCGTGATGTGACTATTCGTGTCCGGGACACCGGCGCTGGTATTGGGGCTGAGGTTCTGCCGCACATCTTCGACATGTATACACAAGGTGGAGGCTCATCGGGCACAGGACTCAAAGGGCTGGGCGTCGGCCTCGCTCTGGTCCGCCAATTGGTCGAATTGCACGGCGGCAGCGTCGAGGTATTTAGCGCGGGCCTCGGGGAGGGCAGCGAGTTCGTGGTCCGGCTGCCCCTGCTCGAGACGCCGGCCGATACAATGCGCGATCGGGCGTCCACGGACCAGACGCA
>Ga0073928_10003501_pt1 | contig 24690 bp, 26 predicted proteins | sample PaiPotPPA55metaG_FD_76969 | JGI IMG/M metagenome (GOLD analysis project Ga0073928, IMG submission 76969) | Iron sulfur acid spring bacterial and archeal communities from Banff, Canada, to study Microbial Dark Matter (Phase II) - Paint Pots PPA... ...
GGCCGAGTCGCTGCTCGTCGACCTCGACGCCGTCGCGGCGCGTCGCGAAGCGGAAGCGTCCGCCGGCTAGCTGCCGGTCACCGGGCGACTTGCTCCGGCGCGGCTACGTGTACCACTTCGTCACCGGACCGCAGCTGGTGGCGGGAAGGCTGGTGTGGGACCACTCCTTCGACGCCGACCGGATCGTGGCGAGGGTCGCGTGTCCCGCGCCGCCACCCTCCGGACCGCTGCTCCCGCCCAGCTACTGAGCGCTACTGGCCGCCGGTCGCGGTGACGCCACCGTCGACCACGACTGCCGCGCCGTGGACGTAGCGGGCCTCGTCGGAGAGCAGGAAGCGAACCACGGCCGCGACGTCGGCCGGGGCACCCAGGTGACCGAGCGGAATGTGTGACTCGAGCTGGGCGCGCGCGTCGGCGTCGCCGATCGCGGGGGCCAGCATCGGCGTCTCGATGTAGCCCGGGCACACCGCGTTGACGCGCACCCCCTCCGGCCCGAGTCGGTGGGCGAGGGACCGGGTGAGACCGATCATCCCGTGCTTCGCCGCCGTGTACGAGGGGATGGCGCCGTGTCCGACCAGGCCCTCGATGGACGAGATCCCGACGACGGCCGCCCCCGGGCCGGCCCGCCGGAGCTCGGGGAACACCGCCCGCACGATGAACGCGTACGCGCGCAGGTGGGTGGCGAGCACCTGGTCCCAGCTGTCGACGTCGATGACGTCGTCGAGCGCGGCCTGGACGATCCCCGCCGCGTGGACGAGCCCGCCGACCGGGCCGAGCTCCGCCGCCGTCGCGACGACCGCGGCGGCGACGACGTCGTCGTCGGTGACGTCGACGGTCGCCGAGTATGCGGTCACGCCGTGCTCACGACAGCCCGCCGCGACCTGCTCGGCGCCGCGGCCGTCACGGTCCCAGACCGCGATCGGGCGGCCGGCCTCGGCCAGGGCGGCGCAGATCCCAGCCCCGATGCCGGAGGCGCCGCCGGTCACGACGACGCCAGTCGTCGGCGTGCCGAGCCGGTCCGGCGTCACGCGGCGCCGAGGATCAGCGCGCTGGTCGGCACCATCGTGCCGGCGGTGACGAGCACGTGCTCGACGCCCTCGGGCTGGTTGTACGAGGTGCCGCGGACGAGCCGGACGCCCTCGGCGATGCCGTTCATCCCGTGGATGTAGGCCTCGCCGAGCTGGCCGCCGTTGGTGTTGATGGGCAGCCGGCCGCCGAGCTCGATGGTGCCGTCGGCGATGAAGTCCTTCGCCTCGCCCCGGCCGCAGAACCCGAACTCCTCGAGCTGCGGGAGGGCCAGCGGCGTGAAGTGGTCGTAGATGATCGCGGCCTGGATGTCGGCCGGGCCGAGCCCGGTCGTGTTCCAGAGCTGGCGAGCGATGAGGCCCATCTCGGGGAGGCCGGTGATCGTCTCCCGGTAGTAGCTCGTCATCATGTGCTGGTCCTCGCCCGCGCCCTGGGCCGCGGCGCGCACCTTGACCGACGGCTGCGGGAGGTCGCGGGCCCGCTCGGGCGTCGTGACCACGAGCGCTTGCGCGCCGTCGCTCTCCTGGCAGCAGTCGAGGAGGTGCAGCGGCTCCACGATCCAGCGGGATGCCTGGTGCTCCTCGAGGGTGATCGGCTGCTCGTAGAACCAGGCCTTCGGGTTCTTCGCCGCGTGCTTGCGGTCGGCGACCGCGATGCGCCCGAAGTCCTCGCTGCCGGCCGAGAACTCGTGGCAGTAGCGCTGCGCGAACATCGCCACCCACTGCGCCGGCGTGAGCAGCCCGAACGGCGCGTACCACGAGAAGTGCGACGCCTCCGCGGTCGCCACCGCCGGGCGGCCCTGCACGCCGGACCCGAAGCGGTGGCCGGACCGCTCGTTGAAGGCCCGGTAGCAGACCACGTAGTCGGCGACGCCCGCGTTCACGGCCAGCACCGCCTGCTGGATGGTGCCGCAGGCGGCGCCGCCGCCGTGGTGGACCCGGGAGAAGAAGGACAGCTCGCCGATCCCGAGGTTGCGGGCGATCTCGATCTCGGGGTTGGTGTCGGCGGTGAAGGTGACCATCCCGTCGACCTGGGCCGGCTCGATGCCGGCGTCGGCGATGGCGGCCTCGCAGGCCTCCACCGCGAGGCGCATCTCGGAGCGGCCGGACTCCTTCGAGAACTCGGTGGCGCCGATCCCGACGATGGCGGCCGCGTCGCGGAGCTGGTTGGACTCGCTCACGGCAGCAGCTCGACGTCGACGGTCCCGGTCACGTGATCACCGATCTTGTTCGCGCCCTTGAGCGACACCTCGACGACGTTCCCGTCCTTCTTGGTCACCGAGCCCGACATCACCATCGTGTCGCCGGGGTGGTTCGGAGCCCCGAGTCGGATCTTCACCGAGCGCAGGACGGCGTCGGGGCCGGCCCAGTCGGTGATGAAGCGGCCGACGAACCCGTTCGTCGACAGGATGTTCATGAAGATGTCCGGGGACCCGCGCTCCTGGGCCAGGCCGGGGTCGTGATGGACGTCCTGGTAGTCGCGGGACGCGATCGCGGTCGCGACGATGAGCGTGCGCGTCAGCGGCACCGCCAGCGTCGGGAGCTCGTCGCCGACGTTGACGTCGGACGCGTGCCGGGAGGTCGTCGTGCTCATCAGGCGGCTCCAGCAAGGGTCTGGCCGAGGCGCGCCAGCTGGGCGCTGGCGCCGCCGAGGGTGTCCTCGATCTGCTTGCCCCAGAGGAAGTAGCGGTGGACGGGGTAGTCGACGTCGGCGCCCATCCCGCCGTGGAGGTGCTGGGCGATGTGCACCACCCGCTGCCCGCCCTCGGACGCCCACCACTTGGCGACGAGCACGTCGCTGGTGGCCTCCCGCCCGGCGTCGAGCCGCCACGCGGCCTGCCACGTCGTGACGCGGATGGCCTCGGTCTGGATGTAGCCGTCGGCGGCGTGCATGGCGACGCCCTGGAAAGCGGACAGGGGCTTGCCGAACTGGACCCGGTTCGAGGTGTAGCCAGCGGCGAGACGCACCGCGGCTTCGCACACGCCGATCTGCATCGCGCAGAGCCCGAGCAGTGCCCGGTCGACCATCCACGCCACCGCCCGGCCGCCGGCGTCGAGCGAGCCGAGGACCTCGCCGGGCGCGCCGTCGAGCAGCAGGTGCGGGTGGACCTCACGGTTGGTCGTGATTGCCCGCTCCAGCGTGACCCCCGGGCCGCGGGGGTCGACGAGGAAGACACCGACGCCGTCCGGCGTCCGGGCCGGGACGAGCACCCGGTCGGCCACGTGCGCGGCCGGCACCGCGACGCTGAGCCCGAAGAGCCGCCAACCGGACCCGTCGGCTCGAGCCTCGACCGGCGGACGGTGGGGATCGTTGGTGCCCGGCCCGGCGAGCGCCGCGCTCAGCAGCACGTCGCCGCGCACGACGCCGGGGAGCCACGCCTGGCGCTGCTCGGCGCTCCCCCACTCCGCGATCGGGAGCGCGCCGAGCACGACCGTCGCCCACAGCGGCACCGGCGCCACGACTTGGCCCTGGGCCTCGAGGACGAGGCACAGCTCGAGCAGGCCGAGGCCGCTGCCGCCGACCGCCTCCGGGAGGCACAGCCCGAGGAGGTTGGCGTCGGCGAGCGCGGCCCAGAGGTCGCGGTCGACGCGCTCGTCGGTGGCCTCGGCCGCCTTCACCCGCTCGGGGGTCACCGAGCCTTGGAAGATCTGCTCCGCGAGGTCGCGCGCTGCCGTCTGCTCCTCGCTGAGGGTGAAGTCCACGGTCGACTACTTCGCCGGCTTGAACGCCGGGAGCGACAGCTCCTCGTCGAGGTCCTGCCACTCGACGACGACCGGCATGCCGATCGTCACGGCGGACGGGTCGACGCCCACCAGGTCGGCGACGAGGCGGGTGCCCTCCTCGAGCTCGATGAGCCCGATCGGCAACGGGTAGTCGAAAGCCGGGATCTGCGGGTAGTGGTTGACGACGTAGCTGTAGACCGTCCCCCGCCCGCTGGCGTCGCGGACGTGCCAGTCGTACGACCCGCAGGCACAGCGCGGCTCGGGCGGATGACGCAGCGTGTCGCAGTGGTCGCAGACCTGGATGAGCAGGCGGTGCTGCAGCGCGCCCTCGAACCAGAACGCGTTGTCGGGCGTGATCGAGGGCCGCGGCCGCCTCGGTCGCGCCTTCGTGCCGTCGTCGGACGGCGCTTGGCGTCCGGTGCCGGGCTTGAACTTCAGGATCCGGAACAGCATCCGGGCGACCGGCTCGCCGTCGAGCGTCTCGTACTCGACCCGCGTCGTCACGAAGTGGCCGACGCCGAGCCCGGTCTGCTTCTCGTCCGAGATGGAGTCAATGACCGTGCGCGTCCGCAGGTGGTCACCCACGTGCAGCATCCGGTCATACTCCTGCTCGCAGTTCGTGGCGACGACCGACGAGAAGCCGGCGTCGTCGAGCAGGCGCAGCAGCTCGTCGCGCGGCGACCCACCCTCGGCGGGCCGGTTCCGGATCCCGCGCATCACCCAGGCCTGCAGCATCACGGCCGGTGCGATCACCTGTCCGTGCACCGACTGCGCCGCCGCGTCGGGGTCGACGTAGACCGGGTTCGCGTCGCCGATGGCCTCGACCCAGTGCCGGATCATCGGCTGGTTCACCGGGTCGGCGCCCTCTTCGACGCCGACCTCCAGGCCCTCGAAGGCGCGCAGCTTGGCGACGAAGGCGGCCTTCTCGTCGACGTCGGTTGTCGTCATCGCTCCTCCACCACTAGCGCGCCCGCCGGACCATGCCGAGACCGGTGGCGGCCACCATCTCCCGGAGCACCTCGAGGACCCCGCCGCCGAAGGTGTTGATCTGCGCGGCGCGAGCGGCGCGCTCGACCTCGCCCCGCAGCGCCGCGCCCGGCGAGCCCTCGCGGAGGTAGCCGGCCGCGCCGAGGATCCCGAGGAAGAGGCGGTAGGCCTCGATCTGAGTCTCGACGCCGTAGATCTTGGCCGCCGACGCGTCGCTCGGGGTCAGCTCGTCGGCCGCCACGGCGGCGGCCATGCGCCAGTTCAGGAGCTTCATCGCCTCGAGCCGGGCGTTGGCGCGGGCCAGGTCCTGCTGCACCCACGGCACGTCGATCATCGTGCGGCCGAGCCCCTCGCCGGAGTCGGTGGCGCGGCACCAGTCGACCATGTCGTCGTAGAGGCGGTGCGTGAGCCCGCCGAGGGCGGCCAGGCCGACCCGTTCGTGGTTCAGCTGGTTGGTGATCAGGCGCCAGCCCGCGTTCACCTCGCCGACCACGTTCGACGCCGCGACGCGCACGTCGTCGTAGTACGAGGCCTGGGTCACGACGCTGCCCACCGTCACGATCGGCGTGCACGAGAACCCGGGAGCGTCGGTCGGGACGATGATGATCGAGATCCCCTGGTGCTTGGGTGCCTCGGGGTCGGTACGGCAAGCCAGCCAGATGAAGTCGGCTTGGTTGGCCCCGCTCGTGAACACCTTGTTGCCGTTGATGCGCCACTCGTCGCCATCAAGAACGGCGCGCGTTCGCAGCGACGCCAGGTCGGTGCCCGCCTCGGGCTCCGTGTAGCCGATCGCGAAGTTGATCTCGCCGTTCAGGATCCCCGGCAGGTAGCGCCGCTTCTGCTCCTCGGTCCCGAACGCCATGATCGTCGGGCCCACCGTGTTGACGGTCACGAACGGGAACGGGGCGCCGGCCCGCTGCACCTCGTCGAACAGGATGAACTGGTCGATCGCGCCGCGGCCCTGCCCGCCGTACTCCTTCGGCCATCCGAGCCCGAGCCAGCCGTCGGCGCCGAGTCGGCGCACCACCTCCCGGAAGCGGGGGTTGCCCTCGCCCGGGTGTCCGAGCTCGGCGCGGACCTCGGGTGGGCCCAGCACCTCGGCGAAGTACTCGCGCAGCTCCTTGCGGAGGGCTAGCTGCTCGTCGGTGTAGCCCAGAAACATAGAACGCGTTCTACTCTAATCCCGGCGACGCTGGCACAGGCTGGCCGACGGCGGACGCGGTGGGGTCCGGCGGCGGCAGGACGCGCGCTCAGGATGGGCCCGCAACCAGGTCCCCGATGACGCCGGCCTCGGCGAGCGCGGCGAGCTCGTCTGCGCCGAGCCCGATCTCGCCGCCGAGGACGGCGGCGTTGTCCTGGCCGAGCGTCGGCGCGCCGAAGCGCTGCGCGGCCTCGGCGAACGAGAACTGCATCGGCCAGCCCGGGTACCGGCGCGGGCCGGTGCGCGGGTGGTCGAGCGTGACGTAGTACTCGCGCGCCGTCAGCTGGGGGTCGTCGAACATCCACGGGACCGAGAGGACCCGAGCCGCTGGCACGCCGGCGGCGACCAGCGCGGCCACCGTCTCGCCGACCGGCCGCCCGCTGGTCCAGGCCGCCAGCCCGTCGTCGAGCTCGTCGTGACGGGCGTGGCGTCCGGCCGCCGTGGCTAGCCCCCGGTCGGCGCGCCAGTCCTCACGTCCGGTCGTCTGCGCCAGCGCCTCCCACTGGGCGTCGTCCGCGACCGTGATCGCGACCCACTCGGGGCCACGCTCCCCCGCCGGGCACGGGTACACGCCTTGCGGCGCAGCATGGGCGTCCCGGTTGGCGAGTCGCGGGAGCACGCGATGGTGCGCGGACCACTCGAGCACGAGCTCGGCCGTCAGGTTGGCGCCCGTCTCGAGCTGCGCGACCTCGATGAGCTGTCCCTCGCCAGTGCGCTCGCGGTGGGCCAGGGCCGCCTGGACGGCCAACGCGGCGTGCATGCCGATCACCGGGTCGGCGAGCCCGCCCGGGTGCATCGGCCGGTCGGGCGGTCCGGTGACGCTGGCCATGCCGGTCGCCTGCTCGATGACCATGGCCCAGCCGACGTAGTCACGCCAGGGTCCGACGAGCCCGAAGCCCGGCATCCGCACCATGACGATGTCGGGCTTGATCGACCGGACCTGCTGGTAGCCGAGCTCGAACTGCTCGACGACCCGGGCCGAGAAGTTCTCGAGTAGCACGTCGGCCCGCTCGAGGAGCGGCCGCAGCAGCGCCCGGCCTTCGGCGGTGGTGAGGTCGAGCGTCACGTCCCGCTTGTTGAGGTTCGTGCCCGCGAACACGCCGCCCCGCTCGTACCAGTCGGCGCCCAAGGCTGGGTTGGCGCCTTGGAACCGGAACCCGTCGGGACGCCGGGTCGACTCCACCTTGATCACGTCCGCGCCGAGCGCGCCGAGGTACATCGTGCAGTACGGGCCGGCCCAGAACGTCCCGAGGTCGAGGACCCGCAGCCCGGCCAAGGGGAGCCCCGGGGTGCCGATCGCCGGTCGCGCCGGCTCGCCCGCGACCGGGCGCGGCGTCGTCACTCCGAGCGCCGGCGCCGCCCCGGGCCGAGCCGCCGGCGTCGCGCTCAGCCGGTAGGGCGGCCCCGGGAGCGTCCGGTCGGCCTCGGCCACGAAGAACGGCCGCTCGCGGAACTGCGCGTACTCGAGCATCATGGGGCCGTCGCCGACCGGTGCCGCCGGCACTCGGAACGCCTGGCTGAGCTCCACCACCGCTTCGGCGTCGCGGGCCAGGAGCCACGGCTCGAGCCGGTCGAAGAACTCGGTGAGCGGCGGCCCACCCTCGGCCAGCTCGGGCTGGCGGTCCGCGTACTCGTCGAGCTCGAACATCGCGCACGCGTCCGCGAAGTGCTGCCCGGTGAGGGCGTTGATCCCGACCCAGCCGTCGCGGCAGCGCACGATGCCGGGGAGCGGGAAGTGCCGGGCCTGCGGAGGCGCGAGCCCCGCCGAGAGCATGTCCTCCATGACCAGGTTCGGGTACGGGAGCGTCCCGACCAGGCACTCGATGGTCGAGAGGTCGACGGTGACGACCTCGTCGGCGAGGCGCGCCGCGCGCACGGCGGTGAGCGCGGCCGCGGCGGCGAAGGTGCCGGCGACGAACTCGTGGAGGCGCAACCCCACCTGCACCGGGTCGACCTCCGGCACACCGTGGCTCGAGACCCAGGCGCCGAGCGCCTGGAGCACCAAGCCGCTCGTGGGCCGGCCGACGTAGGGACCGCGCTGGCCGAAGTCGCTGATCCGCACCACCGCGACCGGGGTCCCCAACTTGATCCCCAGGCGCTCGAGCTCCCCGGCACCGAGGCTCTCCACGACGACGTCGGCGTCCGCGACGGCGGCCTCCAGCACCGCCCGGCCGCCATCGGTGCCGAGGTCGGCGACGACGCTCGACTTCCCGCCGTTCAGATAGTCGAACAGCAACCCCGGCGGCCCGTCTTCTTCGGGGGCGGGCGTCCAGCGACGCAGCGGGTCACCGTCGGGCGGCTCCAGCTTCCCGACCGCCGCACCCAGGTCGACGAGCAGCTTCGTCGCATACGGCGCCGCGATCTCACCGCCCAGCTCGAGGACCCGCAGTCCCTCGAGGGCGCTCACCGACGCCGTCGGCCCGCCTCGCCGGTCACGCGTTCTTGGGGATGCTGCGGAACGGCTCGGTCTTGTCAGGCCGCGGCTCCGGCGGCAGCCCGAGGACGCGCTCGCCGATGATGTTGCGCTGGACCTGCTCGGTGCCGCCGCCGATCCGGACGCCCCACTGGCCGAGGAACTGCTGCTGCCAGAAGCCGCTCTCGAACGCGTCGCGACCGGACAGCATCCCGGCTGCGCCCTCGATCGCCAGGGCCAGGTCGCCGTTCTGGGCCGAGTGGTCCGAGATCACGAGCTTGGCGACCGAGCTCTCCGGCCCGAGTGCCTGCCCGGAGCGCGCCGCGGCCTGGGCGCGCTGGCCGAGCCAGCGCAGGATCTGGAACCGCGTGTACGCGGCCGCCAGGCGCTGGCGGATGTCGGGGTCGTCGGTCTTCCCGTGGTGACGGGCCAGCTCGACGTAGTCGCGGAACCCGAGCGGCGACGCGCCGCCGATGAGCGCTCGCTCGTTCATCAGCGTCGTCTGCGCGACGCCCCAGCCCCCGTTGACGGCGCCGACGACCTGGTCGGCCGGGATCCGCACGTCGGTGAGGAACGTCTCGTTGAAGTGCGCCACGCCCGTGATCTGGCGCAGCGGGCGCGGCTCGACGCCCGGCGAGTGCATGTCGACGAGGAAGTAGGTGATCCCCCGGTGCTTCGGCACGTCCCAGTCGGTCCGGGCCAGCAAGATGCCCCAGTCGGCAAGGTGCGCGAAGGAGTTCCACACCTTCTGGCCGTTCACGACCCACTCGTCGCCGTCGCGCTCGGCGCGGGTCGTCAGGCCCGCGAGGTCGGACCCCGCGCCCGGCTCGCTGAACAGCTGGCACCACAGCTCCTCGCCGCGCAGCACCGGGGGGACGAAGCGTCGCTTCTGGTCCTCGGTGCCGTGGGCGAGCAGCGTCGGCACGACCATCCCGAGCGCGACCGAGAACACGCCGGTGTCGATCTCGTAGCGCACGACCTCCTGGCGCCACACCCGCTCGAGGGCGGCGGTGTCGCCGCGTCCTCCGTAATCGCGCGGCACGCTGATGCCGGCGAAACCAGCGTCGAAGATCCGGCGCTGCCACGACTTGGACGCCTCGACGTGGGCCTGCTCGTCCTCGGGACCGGTCGCGGCCACCCGGCGCTTGAACTCGCTGCTGTCGTGCCGCCGGCGGGGGGCGTTCCCCTCCAGCCAGGCGTGCGCCTCGTCCCGGAACGCCGCCTGCTCGGCGGTCTCCGACGTCTCGGCGACCGCGGTCACCGCTTCTGGTCGACCGCGTCCAGCGTCGCGCCGACGACCCACATCGCGAAGTACTGGGCCGCGCCGCCGTACGCCTGCGCGAGCCCGACCTTGGCGTCCGGGACCTGGTGCTCGCCGGCCCGGCCCCGCACCTGGAGCGCGGCCTCCGCGAACCGCAGCATCCCGGAGGCACCGATCGGGTTCGACGACAGCACGCCGCCCGACGGGTTCACCGGGAACTCGCCGTCGATCTGGGTCTCGCCGCTCTCCACCATCCGCCACCCGTCCCCCGGCCCCGCGATGTCGTGGCCTTCCAGCCACATCGGCTCGTACCAGGAGAACGGGACGTACAGCTCGGCGACGTCGCACTGCTTGCGGGGATCGGTGATCCCCGCCATGTCGTAGACCTCGTGCGCGCACTCGACCCCGGCCTGCGGGCGCACCGGGTCGCGACCTGGGAAGGTGCCGAGCTCGCTGCGCATGGCGGTCCCGAGCACCCACGCCGGCGGGTGGGGCGCTTTCTTGGCGCCGTCCTCGGTGGTGAGCACGAGCGCGCAGGCGCCGTCGGAGGACGGGCACGACTCGTGCCAGTGGATCGGCTCCCAGAGCATCGGGGACTCCTTGACGTCCTCGATGGTGAGGTCCGGCATCTGCAGGTGTGCGTACGGGTTCTTCGCCGCGTTGCGCCGGGCCTTGACCGCGACCATCCAGCCGATGTGCTCGGGCGCGCCGGACCGCGTCATGTACGAGCGCATCCACGGCGCGAAGATCCCGCCCGCGCCCATGCCGCCGCTGCGGCCACCGGCCAGGCCCCACTGGGCGTTGCCCTCGGCCTGCTTCTCGTAGGCCACGGTCAGGACCTTGTCGTGCACGCCGGTCTGGACGAGGTGCGTCGCCACCAGCGCGGTCGAGCCGCCGACGCTGCCCGCGGTGTGAACCCGCATGATCGGCTTGCCGGTCGCGCCGAGCGCGTCGGCGAGGCTGAGCTCGGGCATCATCACGCCCTCGAACGGATCGGGGGCCTTGCCGAGCACGACCGCGTCGATGTCGGTCCAGGTCAGGTCGGCGTCGTCGAGGGCCCGCTGGGCGGCCTCTCGCACGAGGCCCGGCAGCGAGACGTCGTCGCGCTTCTTCTTGTGCTTGGTCTGGCCGATCCCGACCACGGCCGCGGGGCGACTCATCGCGTCACGCCCCCTCCAGCACGCACACCAGGTTCTGCTGGAGACACTGCCCCGAGGTGGCGTGCGCCACGGCCCGGCCGGCGCCGCCCTCGGAGATGGCGCGGGCGGCCTCGGCGATCCGGGCCAGCCCGACCGCCATGACGGGGTTGGCGGCCAGCGGGCCCCCGGACGGGTTCACCCGAACCGTGTCGTCGAGACCCATCGCCTCCCGCAGCAGCCGCTCCTGGTGCGTGAAGGTCGCGCAGAGCTCGGCGACGTCGACCGGCGCGTCGTCGACGCCGGCGTGCTTGGCAGCCTGGCGGGTCGAGATGGATTCGGTGAGGTCGCGCATGCCGGGCTGGTGCGGCTCGACCCGGTGGTCGATTCCGCGGATCCACGCCGGGCGCTCGCAGGTGGCGCGGGCCCGGTCGGCGGTGGCGAGCACCACCGCGCACGCCCCGTCGCTGACCGGCGGCAGGTCGTGGCGCCGCAGCGGCGCGGTGAGGTAGGGCTCCTGGAGCAGCGCGTCGGCGTCGGGGCTGCTGCGAATCTGGGCGTGCGGGTTGTCGGCCGCGCTCTGGCGGCTGCGGGCCGCGATCTCTGCCATGTCGCGCTCGGTGATCGTGCCCTTGTCGAGCATGGCCCGCGCCTGCAGCGCGGCCAGCGACACCGGGTCGGCGCCGAGCGGCGTGAGCGTGTACGGGTCGAGCTGTAGCGAGAACACCTCGTCGAGCCGGCCCGGTGACGACTTGCCCGACCCGAAGGCGAGGGCGAGGTCGATGTCGCCGTGCTGGAGTCGCACCCAGGCCTCGTAGAGTGCCCAGGCGCCGTCCATCTCGACGTGGGACTCCGAGATCGGCGGCCACGCGCCCACCGCCTCGAGGTTCGACACGAAGGCGAACGTCTGCCCCGACAGGTAGTCGCAGCTCCCCGCGCACGTGAAGCCGATGTCGCGGCGCTCGATCCCGGCCCGCTCGATCGCCTCGCTGATGACCGGGAAGAGGAACTGCGGCTCGGTCAGCTCGGCGTTGCGCCAGCTCGGCGACTGCGCGTACCCGACGATCGCGACGTCGAGCACCTAGAACGCCTTGTCCCGGAGCTGCTCGGCGGGTACGTCGGGCTCGCCGGTCGGTCGCCAGCCGTCGATGCAGCCCTCGGCGCTCCCCCAGCTGCGGTTCGAGATCTCGTCGACGTTGCGCTCGCCGGGCGGCTTCCAGACCGCCTCGACGCGCATGCCGACGTGGACGTCGTCGACCGGCACGTCGACGATGTCCTGCAGGTTCATCATGCCGCCCTCGCCGTCGAGGAGGATCGACGCCCGCACGAACGGCTCGGTCTCCTCCTGCCCGTAGTACTGGACGGGCGTCACGACGGTGTAGTTCGTGACCGTGCCCTTGTCGGCGAGGACGATCTCGTCGACGTCGGTGGTCTCGACGACGCAGATCGGGCAGTAGCCGCGGGGCGGCACGTACACCAGGCCGCAGCTCGGGCACTTGTGCCCGACCAGGCGCCCCTCGAGCAGCTGGCTCGCGTAGCGGCGCACGACCGGGCAGAGCAGCTCGTGGTACTCGAGCTGCATGAAGTAGTCCATCATCGTCACCGGGCCGTCCTCGGCCGGCACGGTGTCGGCGGCGCTCATGCCGCCGCCTCGGGGACGAACACGACGTCGGTCATGTGGCCGATGCGCTCGTCCTTCCACCGGGCCGTCACCCGCATGCCGGTGCGCATCTGGTCCATCGAGCCGGCGTCGACGGCGTGGAGCAGGCCGGTGCTGGCCCCGTCGAGCCGGATCAGCGCGAACGCGAACGGGTGGTCGAGCGGATGCTTGCGCGACGGCTGCGTGACCCAGGCCCACGTCTCGACGGTGCCGCCCGGCCCGACCTCGACCAGGTCGGGCTCGATCGCCTCGCCGGTCGCCGGGTCCCACTCGAGCGGGGGCACGAGGACGCCGCCGTTCGGGGTGCGGGCGCCGAGGATCCGCTGGTCGCGCAGCCCGGTCAGGAACGGGCCGATGACCGGGCCGAGCGTCCGGGTGTAGGGGAACTCGATCGTGTGCGTCGTCCGGGGCGGCTCGGGCACGGGCCGGAGTAGAACACATTCCATTTTGTGTCCACAAGTGGTGGCCTCAGCGCCGCGCGAGGAGGAGCCGGGTCGCCGATTCGAGCTCGGCGTTGACGGTGGCGGTGTCGTGCCAGCCGTTCACCCAGCCCACCAGCCACCCGAACCACGCCATCCGCAGCGTCCGGGCGGTCGGCGCCCGCAGCTCGGGCTCCAGCCCGTCCATGGCCGCGATGAGCGCCGCGTCCATGATCGCCATGATCTCGACCTGGCAGTCCCGCACCGCCGGGTCGGGCGACCCGGTGGCGGTGACGAGCGCGGCGGTCCGCCGCGGCTCGAGCTCGGCGGCCCGCATGGCTCGGGCCAGCAGGTCGGCGACCCGCTCAGCCGGGGTGGCGCCGGCGGGGGGCCGCCGCGCGAACCGCTCGGCCATCCCCCGCCACAGCTCGACCTGGCAGGCGGCGAGGAGATGGTCCTTCGACGTGAAGTAGCGGTAGATCGTGCCGAGGGCGACCTGGGCTCGGGTCGCGACGTCGCGCATCTGGACCGCGTCGTAGCCGCCCTCCGCCGCCAGGTCGAGCGCGGCGTCGAGCACCCGCTCCCGTCGTGCGGCCTGGTTCGGGGTGAGCGCCTCGTCCTCGACGGCCACGGTCAGGATCCCGACTCCGATGGGATCGGCAACGCGCCGACGACTCGCTCCTCGGCGACCGCGCTGTCGTCGCGCACCAGGTCGAGCACGGCGTCGGCCACGACGTCGGGCGACAGCAGCCCCATCATGGTTTCGGCCGCGTACGCCCAGCCCGCCCACCGCTCCCCGTCCCCCGACTTGGCGAGCAGCGGGGTGTCGATCAGCCCCGGGAGCACCGCGTTCACGCGGATGCCCTCCTCGGCGAGCGGAGCGCAGGCGCGGGTGAACATGGTCACGCCGGCCTTCGTCGCCGAGTAGATGGGGTCGGGGGTCAGCGGGAACAGGGCCGCCATCGACGCCGTGTTGACGATCGCGCCGCCGCCCCGGCGGCGCAACACCGGGACCGCCAGCCGCGTCCCGACCACGACGCCCCCGAGGTTGACGTTCAGGACTCGCAGCAGCGTCTCGGGCGTGATCTCGGGCCACTCCGGCTCGCCGCTGACCAGCCCCGCGTTGTTGTGCAGGATGTCGAGGCCCCCGTGCTCGGCCTCGGTGGCCGCGAAGAGCGCCTCGAGCGACCGGGGCTCGGTGACGTCGGTGCGCACGAACGAGGCCTGCCCGCCGGCGTCGTGGGCCAGGCCGACCGTCTCGACGCCCCCCGCCTCGTCGATGTCCGCCACGACCACCGCCGCGCCGGCCCGGGCCAGCGCGAGCGCGGTGGCGCGCCCGATGCCGGACCCGGCGCCGGTGACGACCGCGACCCTGCCCTCGATCTCCACGGCCAGTCATGCTCCCACGGCCACGAGAACACGTTCCACTGTCGGCGCGTACGCTTCCTGGTCGTGGACGAGCACCGCGAGACGCCGGACGGGCCGCGCCTGGCCTTCGTGCACCTCGACGACGTCCCCTGGCGAGAGGTCATCGCCCAGGAGCACGGCGACCGACGGGTGTCGGTCCACGAGAAGTTCCTCGAATGGACGCCGCAGCGGATGGTGGTGCTCGGCCGCTACGACCCCGGGATGGTCATCGAGCGGCACGGCCACGAGAGCGACAACCTCGTCTACGTGCTGGAGGGCGACCTCGACGTCGGCGGGCGACCGTGCCCGGCGGGCACGCTCATCATCCTCGAGCGGGGCGCGGTGTTCGGGCCGCTCACCGCCGGACCGGACGGCTGCCTGCTCTTCGAGACCTGGGGTGACGACGTGACGCCGGTGCCGGCGGACAAGGACGGCTACGCCAAGCTGCTCGCCGAGCGCGGCATCCGCCGGCTCCCGAACCCGCCGTTCGAGCGGCCGGCCGGCGCCCCCGACAGCGACCTCGGCACCGGCGACCGCTGGTCATAGCTCGTCGCTAAGGCGCGACGAGCGCCGCGATCGTCGCCGTCGCGGCGTCGAGGCGGGCCGCGGTCGCCCGGACGACGTCGGCCGACTCGCCGAGCGGGTCGGCGACCTCGTCCTCGGGCCGCCCGACCACCCGACCGGTGGGACGGCGCGCCGCGACGCGGGACGCCCAGTGGCGAAGCGACTCGTCGGCCCGGCGAGCGCCGACCTCGCGCCCGAGCCGGACCAGCTCCTCAACGAGGAAGGTGCGGGAGTCGGCGTCCGTGTCGCGGGCGAGCACCCCCCACACGTGGTCACGCGTCATGCCGAGGACGAGGTCGGCCTCGGTCACGAGCGTGGTGCGGAGGGGCTGGCTGGCGTGCGCCGACACGTCGAGGTCGAGCTCGCGCATGGCCGCGATGACCGTGGGCGGCGGCGGCCCCGGCCACGGCACGAGCCCGGCCGAGCGGACCCGGGTCGGCGGCGTGCGGCCGTCGAGTCGGGCGCGCAGCAGGGCGGCGGCCATCGCCGAGCGCGCGATGTTGCCGGTGCAGACCACGAGGATGGTGGACGCGGCGTCGTCGGGCTCGTCGATGAGCCGACAGAGTACGGGCCCTTACACTGCGCGCCGCAGGGAGGGAGCACGGTGACGACCACGCTCGAGGACGTCGAGGTCATCGACGTCGACGGCCACGTCTGGGAGCCCGACGAGGTGTGGGAGCAGCACCTCGACCCCGCGTTCCTCGACCGCCGGCCCCGGATCGTCCGCGACGACCGCGGCACGACGCGGTACCTCCTCGAGGACCGGCTCATGCCGATCGGCACCGGACGGGGCGCCTGGGCGCCCGAGGGGTTCCGGGAGGCGTCGCTGCACCGCCCGGGCGGCGTCGACCCCGACGCGCGGCTCGTCGACATGGACACCGACGGGATCGACGTCGCGGTGCTCTACGGCACCCTCGCGCTCGGTCTGTGGTCGATCCGCGACCTCGGGCTCCAGGTCGCCTGCTGCCGGGCGTTCAACGACTGGCTCGCCGGTTACTGCGCCGCCGATCCGGCCCGGCTGCGCGCCGCCGCCGCGCTGCCGCTGGCGTCGATCGACGACGCGGTCGCCGAGGCCGAGCGCGCCGTCACCGAGCTCGGCGCCGTCACGCTGACCGTCCACGGCGCGATCGCAGGCCGCAACCTCGACGACGCGTCGATCTTCCCGCTCTACGAGGCCGCCGAGCGACTCGACGTCCCACTGGGCGTCCACGCCGGCGGCACCGGGCTCGCGGTCGACCGCTTCGTCGACCAGTACGCGCTCGTGCACGCCTGCGCGTTCCCGATGGACGTGATGCTGGGTGTGACGACCCTGCTCGGCGGCGGGGTGCTCGAGCGCTTCCCGCGGCTGCGGGTGGCGCTGCTCGAGGCCGGCTGCGGATGGTTCCCGTCCTTCCTCGAGCGGCTCGACGAGCACTTCGAGAAGCGGGGCGACGAGATGCCGGTGCACCGACCGCCGAGCGAGTTCGTCGCCGAAGGCCGGGTGGTCATCTCATGCGAGCCCGAGGAGCACGGGATCGCGTACGCGGTCGACCGGCTCGGCCCCGGCGCGGTCGTGTACGCCTCCGACTACCCGCACTGGGACGCCGAGTTCCCGGGCTCGGTCGCCGAGGTCCGCGACCGCGAGGACCTCGACCCCGACGCCCGGCGCGCGATCCTGGCTGGGAACGCCCGTCGGCTGCTCGGGCCCCGCTTCGACCGGGTGGCCGCACCATCGAGAGGGGGACGGCGATGACGGCGCGCACGCCGGTCACGAAGCTGCCCGAGCCGGACCTGGGCCAGGCGCTGATCCCGAAGGACCGGTACCTGTCCAGTGAGTTCCAGGCGCGCGAGCGCGACCGGCTCTGGCCGCGGGTGTGGAACTTGGTCGGCCCCACCACCGACGTCGCCGAGCCCGGCGACTACCTCGTGTTCGAGCTCGGCGTGGAGTCGGTGCTGGTGGTGCGGGGCGACGACGGCAGGCTGCGGGCCTTCCACAACGTGTGCCAGCACCGCGGCCGCCGCCTGCGGGAGCCCGGCTCCGGTCACGCGGCGGCGTTCCAGTGCCCGTACCACCTGTGGACGTACGAGCGCGACGGCCGCCTGTCGTGGGTGCCGGACGCCGAGGACTTCCCGCAGGGCGACCCGACCGGCTGCATCGGGCTGCCCGAGGTGCGCTGCGACACCTGGAACGGCTGGGTGTTCGTCAACCTCGACGGCGCCGCCGAGCCGCTCGACCAGTACCTCGGCCCGCTCACCGAGCACCTGGCCGCGTACGACTTCGCCACCAACTACCACCTGGTCGAGGACATCTCGATGGCGTGGGACTGCAACTGGAAGGTGGGTGTCGACGCCTTCAACGAGGTGTACCACGTGCAGGGGATCCACCCCGAGCTGCTGTCGTTCACCGACGACGTCGACTGCCCGGTCGACCTCCTCGGCAAGCACAGCCGGTTCATCTTCCGGGTCGGCTACCCGAGCCCGCGCTGGACCGACGAGCTCGCGCAGCGGGAGGGCTACGCCGACCGCCACCAGGTCACCCAGATGATGCGGGTGATCATGGAGGGGGCGGGCCTCGACCCGGTGGAGTTCGAGGGAAGAGCCGAGGACGTGCGCCCGGCCCTGTTCCGCGCCCGGCGCGAGTTCGGACGCCAGCACGGCCTGCGCTACGACGACCTCGCCGCCGAGCAGCTCACCGACGACTTCCACTACTTCATCTTCCCGAACATCACGCTGAACATCAGCGCCGACCACTTCTGGTTCTTCCGCCACCGGCCCCACGCCGCGGACCCGGAGCGGATGTGGTGGGACTTCCAGACCTACGCCCGGCTGCCGCCCGGCGTCGATCCGCCGCCCCGGCCCGAGACCATCGTGTGCACGTTCGGTGACGGCACCGAGCAGAAGCTGCACCTGGCCCTCCAGCAGGACGCCGCCGCCGCGCCGCCGGTGCAGGCCGGGATGCGCTCGGCCGGGTACACCGGCCTGTACCTGGCGCATCAGGAGCGGCGGATCCGTCACTTCCACCAGGTGCTCGAGGACTACGTCGGCTCGTGACCACGTACGTCCGCGTCGCCGACGTCGGCGACGTGCGCCCGGGCCGGGCCCGGGCCGTCGCGGCGGCGGGTGAGCACCTGCTGCTCTGCAACGTCGACGGCGCGCTGTACGCGATCGCCGACCTGTGCACGCACGACCGCGGCCCCCTCGGCGAGGGTCGCCTGCGCGGCGCGACCATCGAGTGCCCGCGGCACGGGGCGCGCTTCGACGTGCGTGACGGGTCGGTGGTGACGCCACCGGCCGTCCGCGACTTGGCCACGTACCCGCTGCGAATCGTCGACGGGAAGGTCGAGGTGGCGGTCGACGGGGGCGACGCCTCGTGAGCGGACCGCTGGCCGGCGTCCGGGTCGTCGAGCTCGGTGTCTGGGTCGCCGGCCCGGCGACGGGCGGGATCCTCGCCGACTGGGGCGCCGACGTGGTGAAGATCGAGCCGGCCGATGGCGACCCGGCCCGCCAGTTCCTGTCCATGCTCGGCGGCGACCTGCCGTTCAACCCGCCGTTCGAGCTCGACAACCGCTCGAAGCGCAGCATCGTCATCGACCTCACCGTGCCGGCCGGCCACGCGCTGGCCCTGGAGCTGCTCGCCGACGCCGACGCCTTCGTCACCAACATCCGGCTCGACGCGCTCGAGCGGCTCGGCCTCGACGCGCCGACCCTGCAGGCAGGCAACCCGGGCCTCGTCTACGGCGCCCTCACCGGCTACGGCCTCGAGGGCCCGGAGCGGGACCGGGCCGCCTACGACGTCGGGGCCTTCTGGGCCCGCAGCGGCGTCGTCCAGCTGCTGACCAAGCCGGGCGGCGAGCCGCCGTTCCAGCGGGGCGGCATGGGCGACCACGGCGCCGGCATGGCGCTGGCGGCCGGGATCTGCGCCGCCCTGGTGGCGCGGGCGCGGACCGGGCAGGGCCAGGTCGTCGCCACGTCGCTGCTGCGCCACGGCATGTACACGATCGGGTTCGACCTCAACACCGCGCTGCGGCTCGGCCAGCCGATCGGGACCGCGACGCACGCCACGATGGGCAACCCGACGATCAACTGCTACCAGGACCGTGACGGCCGCTGGTTCTGGCTCATCGGGCTCGAGGGTGATCGGCACTGGCCGGACTTGTGCCGGGCCGTGGGCCGGCCGGACTGGATCGACGACGAGCGCTTCGCGACGGCGCGAGCCCGTCGCCACAACGTCGGCGAGCTGATCCCGGCCCTCGACGCCATCTTCGCGACGAAGACGCGCGAGGAGTGGGGCGCGGTGCTCGACGAGCACGACATGTGGTGGGCGCCGGTGCAGACGACCGAGGAGGTGCTCGGCGACGCCCAGGCGTGGGCGGGCGGCGGCTTCGTGGAGGTGCCGGACGGTGACGGCACGGCGACGATGATCAACACGCCACTCGACTTCGTGGGCACACCCGGCGGTCCCCGCGCCATGCCGCCGACGCTCGGCCAGCACACCGACGAGGTCCTCGGCGAGCTGGGACGCACCGCGGAGCAGATCGCCGCCTTGCGGGCGGACCATGTGGTCGGCTGACGACCGCTAGCGAGACCAGGCTTCCGGGAAGACGCCCCAGCCGGTGTCGTGCGCCGGCCAGTCGGCGGGCGGGAGCCCGAGTGGGGACGTGCCGACGTCGCGCCCGTACCAGAGGAGATGCTCGCGACGCACGAACAGCCACTGGCCGTGGCGCCGCTCGTACTCGTCGCGGTACTGGATCATCTGCACGATCCACCGGTCGTCGACCTGGAGCTCGGCCCGGCAGTAGACGATGCCGCGGGCGTGGGCTGCGTCCTGGAGCTCGATCAGGTGGGTGCCGACGTTCAGGACGCTGACCGTGATCCGAGCCAACGAGTCGGCGAAGAACTCGCGGAGCGCGAGCCGGCCCCGCCGCCCTCGGCCGACGCGCACGTCGTCGACGAACAGGCCCGCCAGCTGGTCGAGGTCCCGGGCGTCGAGCGCGACCGCGTACCGCGCCACGAGCTGTCGGAGCTCGTCGCGGGCGACCGCGCGCTCGGCCGGCGACAGCGCCTCCACCGGCTCATCATCGCAGCGTCGCCCGACTGGGGCCCGGCCGTCAGGCCAGGTGCTCGCGCACGAGCCGCTCGGCCCGGGCGGTGTCCTCCTGGAGGAAGAAGTGGCCGCCGTCGACGGGGACCATCGGTGCGCCGGCGCGGGCGGCCTGGGCCTCGAACCACTCGAAGGGCAGGTCGGACCTCGTGCCCCCGAGCACGACTGCCTGCGTGGAGAGCGCGGCGAGGTGCTCCCAGGCCGCCGGGGCACCACGCGCGTCGGCCGACATCTCGAACAGCGTCGCCTCGGCCTCGGGCGGGCACGCCAGCTCGATCTGCCCGTCGGGACGATCGACGAACCCCCAGCGGATGTATGACGCCAACGCTTCCGGTGCGAGCTCGTTGAGCGGCGGCCGGCTGCCGTAGGACGCGAGGACGGTGGCCCGGTCGGGCCAGACGGCGCGGCGCTTGCGGGCGATGGTCGCCATGTAGTTCCCGCTCGCCTCGCCGGTCGGCGTCGGCCGCGGCGGGCGGGGCGGGAACTCGAACGCGATGGCCTCACAGAGCATCACTGCTCGTGTCGCGCCGGGCCGGGCCGCGTCCACCATCGAGCACACGCCGCCGCCGAGCGACTCGCCGAGCGCGACCCAGCGCGACACCCGGAGGGAGTCAAGGACCGCGAGCACGTCGCTGGCGAGCCGGGCGAACGCGTAGTCCTCCTCAGGATTCGGCGGGACGTCGGTGCCGCCGTGGGCGCGCAGATCCACCGCGATGGGTCGGTAGCGGTCGGTGAGGCGCCGCGCCAGGGGGTCGAAGAGACCGGCGCAGAAGCCGTTCGGGTGCAGGAGGAGCAGCGGCTCGCCGGCTCCGCCCCAGTCGAGGGCCGCGATCCGCAGCCCGTCGTGCGAGACCGCGAACTCGGTGGGGTCGGCGGCCAGGCGACTACCCGACCGGCTCGGCGGCCAGGATGCGGCCGAGCGCCAGCAGCTGCGGCGTCGTCCCGCCGAGCGTGAGCTCGATCTGCTTGGCGAGGAGGAAGTACCGGAACAGCGGGTAGTCCCGGTCGACGCCCATCCCGCCGTGCAGGTGCTGCGCGGCGTGCACCACCCGCTGTCCGCCCTCGGCGGCCCAGAACTTCGCCACCGCGACTTCCGCCGCGGCCGACAGCTCCTCGGCGAGCCGCCAGATGGCCTGCCACGCCGTGAGGCGGATGGCCTCGGTGTCGATGTACGCGTCGGCCGCCCGCTGACCGACGGCCTGGAAGGTGGCGATCGGACGCTCGAACTGCTCTCGCGTCTTGGTGTACTCGGCGGTCATGCGCACCGCCTCCTCGCACACGCCGATCGCGAGCGCGCAGAGCGCGGCCGTCGCGCGCTCGAGCGTCCACTCGAGCACCACGGCGCCGGAGTCGGCGTCCCCGACCAGGTCCGCGTTCGCGACGCGCACGTCCTGCAGCCGGAGCAGCGCCTCCGCGTGACCGCTCGTGGTCTGCTGGCGCTCCCGGGTGACGCCGGGCGCGCTCGGGTCGACGACGGCGACGATGATCCGGTCGTCGTCGGTGGTCGCGGGCACGAGCACCCGGTCGGCGAGCATGCCGTCGGGCACGCAGGTCTTCTCGCCGTCGAGCACCCAGGCGTCGCCGTCGCGACGGGCGGTCGTGAGCGGCTGGCGGGGATCGCCGCCGGCTTCGACGAGCGCCGCGGTCAGCCGCGTGGTGCCGGACGCGACGCCGGGCAGCAGCGCCTTTTGCAGCGCATCGCTGCCGAAGCGGGCGATCGGCAGCGCACCGTCGACCACCGTCGAGAGGTACGGGACGGGCGCCACGGTGCGGCCGATCTGCTCGAGGACGATCGCGGCCTCGAGGAACCCGTAGCCACCGCCGCCGTGGGCCTCGGGCAGCGCGATGCCGAGGAGGCCGGCCTCGGCCAGCTTCGCCCACAGCTCGCGGTCGAAGTTCTCCTCGCCGGCCTCGATCTCCTTCAGGCGCTCGTGCGTCACCTCGGCGTCGAGGATCTGGCGGGCGAGGCCCTGGAGGTCGGTCTGCTCCTCGTTGAACGCGAAGTCCATGTCGGCTCCTGCTACCGGGGGGCGAGCGGCATGCCGAGCCCGAACACCGCGATCAGGTCGCGTTGGATCTCGTTGGTGCCGCCACCGAAGGTCAAGATGATGAGGCCGCGGTACGAGTGCTCGAGCCGGGCCTGGAGCATCGCCCCCGGCGCGTCGTCCTTCAGGTACGACTGCTGGCCGAGGATCTCCATGAGGAGCCGGAACGCCTCCAGGTAGAACTCGGTCCCGAACACCTTCGTCGCCGACGCGTCGGCCGGCTGCAGCGACCCGGTCGTCGACGCCCAGGCGATCTTCCAGTTGATGAGCCGGAGGAACTCGAGCCGGGCGTGCACCCGGGCCAGGCTCAGCTGGACCCACTCCTGGTCGATGACCCGCCCGCCGCTGGGCAGCCTGGTCTGCTGGGCCCAGGCGCGGACGTCGGCGAGCGCCCGCTCGACCATCCCCGACGAGCACAGCGTCACGCGCTCGTGGTTCAGCTGGTTCGTGATCATCCGCCAGCCGCCGTTCTCCTCCCCCACCAGGGCCGAGGCGGGGACCCGCACGTCCTCGTAGAAGACCTGGGCGATGTCGGATTCGCCCATGACGTGGATGGGCACCACCTTGATCCCCGGCGTGTCCATCGGGACGACGAACAGCGAGATCCCCTTGTGCTTCTTGACGTTCGGGTTGGTGCGGACGGCGAGCCACACGTAGTCGGCGCCGCTGGCCAGGCTCGTCCACATCTTCTGGCCGTTGATGACGTACTCGTCGCCGTCCCGCTCGGCCTTCGTGGTCAGGGCGGCGAGGTCGGTGCCGGCGCCCGGCTCGGAGTAGCCGATGCAGAAGTGGATCTCGCCCTTCAGGATCTTGGGCAGGAAGAAGGCCTTCTGCTCGTCGGTGCCGAACTGGCGGATGGTCGGTCCGACCGTGTTGATGGTGAGCATCGGGACCGGCGCGCCGGCCCGCATGGCCTCGTCGAACCAGATGAACTGCTCGACCGGCGTGAAGCCGCGGCCGCCCCACTCCTTCGGCCACCCCACGCCGAGCCAGCCGTCTTCGCCCATCTGACGCACGACCTTGCGGTTGGCGTCGCCGACGCCACCCGAGCCGGTGAGCTGGGCGCGCACCTCCGGGGTGAGGAGGCGCTCGTAGTAGGCGCGGACCTCCTGGCGGAGCCGATCCTGGTCTTCGGTGAGGCCGATGTACACGCGACGTCCTTCCTCGCGCGAGGGCGAAACGAGAACAGGTTATAGAGAGCCCTGTGGGGTCGCCAACGGGCCCGCGTCACGAGTCGAGGAGCAGGTCGGAGAGCCCCGACCGCATCCCGGCCGTGAACCCGCCGTCGACGACGAGCGCGTGGCCGGTCACGAACGAGGCGTCGTCGGAGGCGAGGAACAGCGTGGCGGCCGCGATCTCCTCCGGCCGGCCGAACCGGCCCAGCTTGTGCTCCTCGCGGTAGCGCTCGCGGTACTCGGCCATCGAGCCCGAGCCCATCACCGACTCGAACATCGGCGTCTCGATGAACCCGGGGCAGACGCAGTTGACGCGGATCCCGAGCCGGCCGTAGTCGATCGCCAGGTTCTTGGTGAGCAGCACCACTGCGCCCTTCGACGCGTTGTAGACGCTGCCGCCCTCGGTGCCCGCGAGCCCTTCGATGCTGGCGAAGTTCACGATGCTCCCCGACCGCTGCTCCACCATGTGGCGCAGCGCGTGCTTGCACACCAGGTAGGTGCCGGTCAGGTTCACGCGCAGCACCCGGTCCCACTCGCCCGCATCGAGGAGGTGCACCGGGCCGCCGCCGGCGACGCCGGCCGAGTTCACGACCACGTCGAGGCGGCCTTCGGCCTCGACCACCGCGTCGATGGCGCCGGCCACGGCGGCCTCGTCGGCCACGTCGACGCGGTGCTCGATCGCCACCGGCGCCCCCGGGTTGAGGTCGAAGCCGGCCACGGTGGCGCCCTCGGCCGCGAACCGGCGGGCGCACGCGGCCCCGAGCCCCGAGGCGGCGCCGGTCACCACCGCGACCCGTCCGGTCAGCCTGCCGTCCGCCACCGGTCCTCGCTCCGCCTCGGTGCCGCCGCCTGTACAACTGTATAGTTCATGTTCAGTTGTACACCGTCGTCCCTGCCGAGCCGGCCGCCGCCACGCCCGAGCGCATCCTGCGCGCGGCCGAGGAGTGCGTGCGGCGCTGGGGAATCCGCCGGGTGTCGATGGGCGACGTCGCGCTGCAGGCCGGCGTCTCCCGCGGCTCGGTCTACCGCTACTTCACGGACCGGGACGCGCTCGTGCAAGCCGTGCTCGAGCGCGTCGCCGAGGTTCACGTCGCCGAGGCCGAGCCGGCGGTGCGCCGCCAGCGCACGCTCGCCGGCAAGGTCGCGGAGGCGGCGGTGGTCGTGCGCAACCTGGCCGAGGACGAGCGCAGCCTGGGCCTCCACGAGCACCCCGGCGAGCCGGAGCTGGCGACGCTGCGACTGGCGTCGGGACGCATGTTCGGGCGCTGGGTCGACTTCTGGATCCCGTTCCTCGAGGCCGCCCGCGCCGACGGCGAGGTCCGGGCCGACCTCGACCTCCGGCAGGCATCGGAGTGGATCATGCGCATCCTGATCTCGCTCGTGACCGTCCCGTCGGCCACGATCGCCCTCGACGACCCCAAACAGGTGCGGCGCTTCATCGAGGACTACCTCGTGCGCGGCTTCCGCGACTGAAGGAGACGATCGCCCGTGAAGTTCGCGCTGTTCTACGAGATCCCGGTCCCCCGGCCGTGGACGCCGGACCAGGAGCACCAGGCGTACAAGAACACCCTCGACCAGGCCGTCCTCGGCGAC
>Ga0073928_10003502_pt1 | contig 24690 bp, 19 predicted proteins | sample PaiPotPPA55metaG_FD_76969 | JGI IMG/M metagenome (GOLD analysis project Ga0073928, IMG submission 76969) | Iron sulfur acid spring bacterial and archeal communities from Banff, Canada, to study Microbial Dark Matter (Phase II) - Paint Pots PPA... ...
AATGCCAATCAAGTTGAAGCCCTTCAAATTTCCTTCTACTCGTACCCGCGAAGCTGGAAAGGCGGTGGGTATGCACTTCTCGATCCCATCCTTTATCCCGATCTTGTCGATTTGGAGCATAGCAAGCGAGCGTCTCTCCTTCTAAAGCGTGTTATCGATATCGCTGGCAGTTCTCTCGCGTTGGTCTTTCTCGCGCCCGTGTTTGCCATTCTGGCTGTGCTTATTAAGCTTACTTCCAAAGGACCAGTCTTTTTTCGCCAGCAGCGTCTCGGTCAATTTCAGGTCCCATTTGCATTTCTAAAGTTTCGGTCGATGCATGTCGCTACCGATGCCGAAATTCACAGGGAGTATGTGAAAAGCTTTATTGCCGGCCGCGCAGAGCCCAACGCATCTAATGGCCGTAAGCCGCGCGTTTACAAGCTGACCAACGATCCGCGCGTCACCTGGATCGGCAAATTCATGCGGCGCACAAGCCTGGATGAGATTCCACAATTCTGGAACGTTTTGATGGGGCAGATGTCGCTTGTCGGGCCGCGGCCACCCATTGGCTACGAAATTGAAGCGTATGACGTCTGGCATCGCCGGCGCTTGCTGGAAGCCAAGCCCGGCATCACCGGACTTTGGCAAGTGCACGGTCGCAGCAGGACGACTTTCGACGATATGGTTCGCCTGGACCTCCGCTACTCGCGAATGTGCTCGCCCGTTTCTGACTTGAAGATTCTTCTGCAGACTCCCCGCGCGGTATTTTCCGGAGACGGCGCATACTGAAACAAACGCGCAGTTTCTCACAAACTTCCTGCTTTAAAACGGAGCCACCCATGCCCTCCGCCATGCTTTCGCAACATAAACCCGAGTTCAAGGTGAATGTGGATGGCTACTAGCTTTACAGTTGGAACTTCGCCAAATCTTCCATTAGGCCCAGGCTTTAGTAGGGATGTGATCCGTGTGGGCGTAATTGGCTATGGTTACTGGGGCCCGAACATCGTCCGCAATTTTCAAGGTCACGAAAAGGCCGACGTAGTCGCGGTCTGCGACAAGAATCCCAAGTCGCTAGCCCGAGTGCGTCGCGCTCATCCGGAAGTGCCCGTAACCTCCGACCAGATGGAAGTGCTCACCAGCACGCAAGTGGATGTTGTTGCTGTCGTCACTCCCGTTTGGACCCACTTTGAGCTTGCCAAACTCGCGCTGGAGAACGGCAAGCACGTATTTGTCGAGAAGCCATTCACTTGTACTACGGCGCAAGCTGAACAATTGATAGAGCTGGCCGATCGTAAGAACCTGAAGATCATGGTCGATCACACATTCCTTTTCACCGGAGCAGTGAAAAGGATCAAGCAGTTAGTCGACGACGGCACCCTGGGCGCTCTCTACTATTACGACTCCACACGGGTAAATCTTGGCCTCTTTCAGCATGATTGCAACGTGATTTGGGACCTGGCGCCTCACGATTTGTCCATCATGGACCACCTCATCATGGCCAAGCCAGAAGCGGTAGTCGCAACCGGCGCCAACCATCTTAACGGCCACGCAGACGTAGCTTTCCTCACCATCTATTATCCAAATAACCTAATTGCGCATATCAATGTGAATTGGCTTTCCCCTGTCAAAGTCCGCACCACTTTGCTGGGCGGCGAGAAAAAAATGCTGGTTTGGAATGACTTGGAAGCCGATGAGAAGCTCAAAGTTTATGATCGCGGCGTGCAGATGATGAGCGGTGAAGCCGTGTACCAGCAGCTCGTCAGCTACCGGACGGGCGACATGTGGTCACCCAACATCGAGCAGATTGAAGCTTTGAAAGTGGAAGCTTCGTACTTCATCGATTGCATTCGCAATAACAAGCGGCCTTTCAACGACGGCGAGGCTGGATTGCGCATAGTGCGAATGCTGGAAGCCGCGGACGAGTCCCTGAAGCAAAAGGGGAGAGTTGTTCAGGTATAACCTTAAAGTCGCCGCGCCGCGGGAACCGAAAATATGAAGCTCTCCGTCGTAATCATCTGCTGGAATGATCTCCGTGTTATCCGCGATTGCTTGCGTTCCATTTACGAGGGCACGCATGCCATCGAATTTGAAGTGATCATCTCGGATAACGGCTCGGTTGATGATTCCACTGAGTTCGTTCGTAAGCACTATCCGCAAGTACGAATCGTCGAAAATCAACAAAATCTTGGGTTCGCCCGAGGTAATAACGCGGGCATCCGTGCAAGCCGCGGTGAATACGTCCTCATCTTAAATCCGGACACAATCATCCACGACGGTGCCTTCGATAGGCTCATAGAGTTTGCGAATCGCCATCCCGAGGCTGGGGCCTTCGGTTGTCGCGTCCTGAATCCGGACGGAACGTATCAAGTTTCCGCGCGTCTCTTTCCGACAGTTTGGCGTTATTGGGTTTCCGCGCTTGGCCTTTCTAAATTGTCTTCACTTTTCGTCTATGAAGAATATTCGCGATGGCGCGGTGATACTGAGCGCTCGATCGATTGGCAATCGGGGTGTTGCGTAATGTTTCGTGCGGACCTCCTCAAGAGCCTTGGCGGATTCGACGAACAATTCTTCTACCACTTTGAGGAAGTGGATTTGTGCCGCCGGGTTTGGAATGCGGGCCGTCCGATCCTCTTTACTCCAGAAGCGGTGATCACTCATCTTGGCGGACAGTCCGTCGGTCGCTTTCCTGTCCGTTTTGAGATCGAGAAGCACCGTAGCCGTTATCGTTACTTCTACAAGCACTTCGGCGCCAGGGCGGTGCGGCGTTGCCGGCGTCTCTCGATCGCCAAGATTCGAGTGCGTCAGCTTGGTTACGGTCTGCTCAATAAACTCAAGCCTGAGGAAACGACTCAACGTCGGCTGGATATGTACCGCGAAGTCCTCAGATGGAACAAGGCTATCGACCCCGTGGACTTTGTTGAACGCGGGGAAGAGCCTCGACTGGAACAAACCTCTGTTCCTCAAGTATCGATCTAGTTTCGATTCCACCTCTTTGAAAACCTCAAGCGCAAACGAAAGGAATGACGGAAAGATGTCCACTTCATTGGTGACCGGCGGCGCGGGCTTTATCGGATCGCACGTTGCTGACGAGCTCCTCGCCCGAGGTCACAAAGTTGTTGTACTCGACGATCTCAGCGGCGGATTCGAAGACAACGTTCCAAGCGGCGCAGTTTTTGTAAAGGGCTCGATATTAGATGTCGAGCTAATTGATCGCCTCTTCGACCGTCACAATTTCAATTACGTGTATCACCTTGCCGCGTATGCGGCTGAGGGTCTGAGTCATTTCATTAAGCGCTTCAACTACAACAATAATTTGATTGGCTCCGTCAATCTGATCAACGCCTCAGTCAACTATGGCGTGCGCTGCTTCGTCTTCACTTCCTCCATCGCTGTTTATGGCGCCGGACAGTCCCCCATGTCGGAAGAGATGGTGCCGATGCCCGAGGACTCCTATGGCATCGCCAAGCTCGCGGTCGAAAGAGAGCTGAAGGTCACACACGAGATGTTCGGCCTAGACTATGTAATTTTTCGACCCCACAACGTTTATGGCGAGCGCCAAAATATTGGTGACCGTTACCGCAACGTCGTGGGCATCTTCATGAACCAACTCATGAAGGGCGAGGCAATGACTATCTTCGGTGACGGCGAGCAGCAGCGCGCTTTCACCCATATTAATGACGTAGCTCCTCTAATTGCGGACTCCGTCGAGTTCCCCGCAGCCCGCAACCAAGTGTTCAACGTCGGCGCTGACATTCCTCACACCGTGAATCATCTGGCACAAATTATCGCGGACGCGATGAGCAAAGAGCGCAACGTCACTCACCTCGATCCCCGCAATGAAGTGAAAATTGCTTTTTCAGATCATACACGTGCGGAGAGCGTCTTCGGTACGCGGCAAAAGGTATCCCTGGAAGAGGGGATTCAGAGCATGGCCGCCTGGGTGAAAGATCATGGCTCGCGCGAGAGCAGCATTTTCGAAGATATTGAAATCCCCAGGAACTTGCCGCCAAGCTGGGCCACCGTGGCTCGTGTACGGGCATGAACGAAATGAAAACCGCGAACCTACAATCAACAAACGGCAAAGCCCATCCTGCGGCGGGAGAGCACCTTTCCATCGCACCCGACGTGCAATTGGGAGCAAACGTTAAGCTTTCGAAGTTCATTAATCTTTACGGCTGCCAGATCGGCGACAACACCAAAATCGGCGCGTTCGTTGAGATCCAGAAAAACGCAAAGGTCGGAAAGAACTGCAAGATTTCCAGCCATACGTTCGTCTGTGAGGGTGTAGACATTGAGGACGGCGTTTTCATAGGCCACAGCGTCACATTCATCAACGACAGCTATCCTCGCGCCGTCACCGGCGATGGAGAACTGCAGACCGAACAGGATTGGGTCGTTGAACGTACCGTTGTAAAAAAGGGCGCATCGATAGGCTCCGGATCGACAATTCTCTCCAACGTGGTGATCGGTGAAAACGCCATCGTGGGCGCCGGCAGCGTCGTTACGAAAGATGTTCCTGCTAATGCCATTGTGGCCGGCAATCCGGCAAAAGTTTTCCGCTACATCACAGAGGAGCAGAGGATCGCGTAAATGTCCAATATGTCCACCACCGTGCAAATACCGTTTCTGGACTTGGTAACGCCTCACAAAGAACTAGAAGAAGAGCTTTTGTCTACTCTAAGAGACACGTTGGGTACAGCGGGATTTGTTGGAGGTCCGAAGGTAGAAGAATTCGAGAGGGACTTCGCAAAGTTCTGCGGCGCGGCGCATTGCGTTGGTGTAGCCAGCGGAACGGATGCCGTTCGATTCGCCTTGACGGCTGCTGGCGTAAAGCCCGGCGACGTGGTCGTCACTGTTCCGCACACATTCATTGCGACCACAGAAGCGATCAGCCAAGCCGGAGCCCGCCCCGACTTCGTCGACATTGACGAGCGCACCTATTGCATGGATCCACGCAAGCTTGAGGAATACCTTGAACAACATTGCTCTGTAGACGCGAACACGGGCAAGCTCATTCACCGGAAACTGCAAGCTCCTGTTACGGCTATCGTTCCCGTTCATATCTACGGCCAAACCGCCGACATGGATCCGATCCTTGATCTTGCCAATAAGTACAACCTTATCGTTATCGAGGATGCTTGCCAGGCGCATGGGGCAGAGTACTTCTCCAAGAAATCGAACACTTGGAGGAAGGCGGGCAGCATCGGCCACGCAGCGGCTTTCAGCTTTTATCCGGGCAAGAACCTTGGAGCGTGCGGGGAAGCTGGTGCGGTAACAACTGACAGTGAAGCCATGGCTCGCACGATGCGCATGCTTCGCGATCACGGGCAGGCCCAGAAGTATTATCACCAGATCGAGGGTTACAACAGTCGCCTAGATGCTCTGCAAGCGGGTTTTCTCAGTACAAAACTTCGCCACTTGGCCGATTGGAATCGCCAGCGCCAGGATCTCGCCGAGCGCTATGACCAGGCGCTTGCGGGGATTGCTGGGGTTATCGCCCCCTATTGCCCGGATTCTGCGCGGTCTGTCTATCACTTGTACGTGATTCGCGTCACCGACCGTGATGCTTTGCAGAAACACCTGGCCAAGGCCGGAATTGGAACTGGTATTCACTATCCTGTTCCTCTTCATCTTCAGGAGGCCTATCGTCATCTTAAATATCCGACGGGGAGTTTTCCGGTATGCGAGCGAGTTGCCTCGGAAATCCTTTCGCTGCCGATGTATCCTCAGCTTCGCATTGACCAGAGCCAGCGTGTAGTTCGCGAAGTAGCCACGTTCCTTTCTCCCCTGCGGGCAACCCCCAAGGCAGAACAAGTTCAACCCGTAGCGCTCTAAACCGCGCATTCATCCCGCCCATATGCCCGACTCCACAGGTCCGCACCATAAACCGATGAAAATCTGCATGCTCGCGTACTCGTTTTACGAGACGGACGCGCGCATCAAGCAGTACGCTACGGCTTTGGTCGAGCGTGGCGATAGCGTCGACGTCATCGCGTTGCGCCAACCTGGTCAGCCAAGTCGCTCCGTCCTGAGGGGGGTAAATGTATTCCGCATTCAAACCAGGAAGATTAATGAACGTGGTCCGCTAAGCTATCTCTTTCGGATCATGAGGTTTTTGTTTTTCTCGGTTGCATTTATCGCCCGCCGTCAGCGTTCGGAAAAATATCAACTGATCCATGTGCATTCCGTTCCAGATTTCCTCGTGTTCGCCGCGATCGTCCCCAAACTCCTGGGCACTCCGGTCATTCTAGATATTCACGACGTTCTTCCGGAATTCTACGCCAGCAAGTTTCGCGTGGCCCGTGGCTCTTTCTTGTTTCGTTGCCTCGTCCTCGTGGAGCGATTGTCCATAGCCTTTGCCGATCACGCCATTGTCGCGAATCACCTTTGGTGCGAGCGCGTCGCTGAACGCTGCGGAATGCCGCAAAAATGTTCGCCCATTCGCAACTACCCGGCACGTGGACTCTTCAACCCAAAAATCCGTGCTCGAGCCAACAGCAAATTTGTCATCACGTATCCGGGTTCACTGAATTGGCATCAGGGTGTTGACGTAGCTATCACAGCTTTCGCCAAGATCAAGGACCAAATGCCCGACGCCGAATTCCACATTTACGGCGAGGGGCCGGCAAAGGAGTCATTGATCCGTTTAGCAGACTCGCTCGGTCTGACTAACCGGGTCATTTTCCATGGTTTGCTCCCCACAGAACAAATTGTTCAAGTGATGGCGGATACAGATCTCGCCGTTGAGCCCAAGCGCGCGGGCTCGCAATTTGGCAATGAAGCGCTCAGCATGAAAATCTTTGAATTCATGGCCGTCGGGGTCCCATTGGTAGTATCGCGAACCAAAATCCATCAGTACTACTACACCGACGCCTTGGTGAAGTACTACGACGGTGACGACGAGGCAGCGCTGGCCACTAACATCGTTCTGCTCAGGAACAATCCTGACCTCCGCCAGCGCCAGGTTACCAACGCGTTGAAATATGTCGAGGCCCATAATTGGGACGTCGAGAGGTATCAGTATCTCGGTATTGTGGATTCTCTTGTGGCCAGGGAACCGGTGCTTCAATCTTCACCCGCACCACTCGAACCCTGCGCCATTGCTACTTCCAAATCAAATCAGGGGTAAAGACGAATGCAAATTTCAGTTATCGGTGCTGGTTATGTGGGCCTGACGACCGCCGCTTGTCTCGCGGAAATTGGCCATCAAGTTCTCTGTGCGGATAATGACCTAAGCAAGCTCAAGAAGCTCAATGCTGGCCGCTTGCCTTTTTTCGAGCCCCACCTGGATTTGCTCGTCAAGCGCAACGCCGAGTCTGGCCGTCTGCAATTCGTCTCTCCCGCCGAAGCTATTCAGAAGGGAAGCGCCATTTTTATCTGCGTCGGCACTCCTCCGTTGGAGAACGGCGAAGCCGATCTCAGCGCCATTGAGTCCGTCGCGCGCACCATCGCGTCCACCGCACACGGTTACCGCCTAGTGATCGAAAAAAGCACCGTGCCTGTGCAAACCGCAAAGCGCCTCTGGAAGCATCTCTCTATTTACAACGTCAATGGCCTGGAATTCGACGTGGTCTCCAACCCTGAATTTCTCCGTGAAGGCTCCGCGGTCGGCGACTTCTTTCATCCCGACCGTATCGTGATTGGAGCGGAGACTCCGCGCGCCATTTCGATGATGAAGGAAATTTATCAGCCCGTCCTTAACCCTCCTTCCGCCTGCCCGGTGCATTCGCAATGTCCGCCGGCGCACGAAATTCCGCTCATCGTAACCGATACAAACAGCGCCGAACTCGTAAAGCACGCCTCCAACTCATTCCTGGCTATGAAGATTTCCTTTATCAATCTAGTAGCGGATGCCTGCGAGGCTGCTGGCGCCGACATCGCCAAAGTAGCCGAGGGCATCGGCAGCGATCGGCGTATCGGCCAAAGTTTCCTGAATCCGGGGATCGGGTTCGGTGGCTTTTGCTTTCCCAAGGATCTTCAGGCCTTCGTTCGTATCGGGGAAAAGCTTGGCTGCGACTTCTCCTTGCTAAAGGAAGTGGAAAAAATCAACCTCCGGCGTGCAGAGCAATTCGTAGCTAAGGTAAAGAAGGAGCTATGGGTTTTGCGCGGCAAGACCCTTGCCGTGTGGGGTTTGGCATTCAAGCCAGACACTGACGACGTCCGTTTCGCACCCGCACTGAACATCGTGAAGCGGCTACTCGCGGAAGGCGCAAGCATTCGCGCCTACGACCCGCAGGCAATGCAAAGAGCCAAGGACGAGCTGCCGGACATAACCTACTGCCTGAGCCATTACGAAGCGGCCCAGCATGCAGATGCTATCCTCGTCCTCACCGAATGGGACGAGTTCCGGCATCTGGACTGGGCTTCCCTTGCGAAGAATGTCGCTCACCCGCTGCTGATCGACGGCCGCAATTTGTACTCGGAGAGTGAAGCGGTCGCGCACGGCTTCCAATACGTCTGCATCGGCAAGGAGCCTTGCGCCCTCCCGGTTGCGGAATTGCGGACTAATGGGAATCGGCCCCCAGCAGCTTCAGAGCTGACGTCCGGAATTTCCCCGCTGGCTCCGTCGCCATCTCATTCCGTCCCGGTACAGACTCAGCCTTAGCGGATAAACAGATTTAGCACGTAATTAACTGGTTTAGCTACGCTAGATTTTAACCGCATCCTGGACGCGTACCTGTCCTCAAATTGTTCCTATGTACAGTAGTACCAGCTCTTTGTTATCTGTAACCTCGAAATACAGGAAGTTGCTTTTAAAACTAATGGTCGGAATCTCTCGCTCTCACGTCCCAGGTCGCCCTGGCTAAATTGGCTAGGGGGCCTATCCTCGTCCTCTCAAGAGAGCTTTCCATCGAGGGGCAGATAACGATGAGTAGGTCCATTTTAGCTTTCTTCTTGTTCACTGTTTTGTTTAGTGCATCACCCGCTTCAGCAAAAGACTTCTACGTTGCGGCCAGTCAGGGCAGTTCGGGAACTGGCACCGGGTGCTCCACCGCTAAGCCCATCACGTGGCTCGGCAATGCGGCCAGTTGGGGAACGGGCAGTACCCAGATCGGTCCTGGAACAACGGTGCATCTCTGTGGCCTGATCACTGGCACACCAGGTCAACAGCTTTTTGTGGTCCGCAGCAACGGTACCAGTACGAGCCCGATCACGATCAAATGGGAACCCAACGCGATCCTCAGTGCTCCCTATTGGTCCGCCATGGGCGCAATTTACGCATCGGGGAACAGCTACATCGTCTTCGATGGCGGAACAAATGGAATGATTCGGAACACGGCCAACGCTACCACCGGTGCCTATAAGCAGAGCACCCGAGCCATCTATGCTTCCTCCTGTAATGGATGTGTGGTCAAGAATTTAACGATTGCGGACCTTTATGTCCGCACTTCACCAAACGATGTGTCTATTACCCAAACCGCCATAAACTGTGTCTTCTTTCTCAGCGCGAACAATTTTACGATCAGTCACCTGACCTGCCACGATGCCGGATGGGCTCTCGCCGGCAATGGGAACAATGTCACGATCGAATACTCAAATCTCTACAACATCGACCATGGTCTGGCCTGGGGTGCCACAGGCAAAATGTCCGGTTTTTCGATTCACGACAATCATTTTCACGGCTACACGAATTGGGATTCGGCGACCAACGCCTATCACCATGACGGTATTCATATGTGGGGACAATCCGGCGGCACGGTCACAAATGGCGCCATTTACAACAATCTTTTCGACGGCGACTCTGGCGTCAATGTGACCGCTCACATTTATCTGCAGGATTCCATCCAGAACGTTTCCGTTTACAACAATGTTTTTGTCGTGCCGTCTAACCGCACAATTCCTTGCTTATGGTTCGCTGCTCGCTCCACCAGCGGAATGCCTGGGGGCAATGCAACCGGCAACTCGGCCTACAATAATTTCATCAACGCTGGCGGGCACGGGCATGGAACGGGGCTTTATATCTTGAGCCAGGTAAATTTCAGTGCTCACAACAACATTCTGATGGGCGGTCAGTCCGACATCACCCTTCAAGGAGGCAGCACGCTTTCTCCTGCTGGCATCGACCGAAACATCTATCTCGAGCTTGCGGACTACGGAGACCGCAACACGTTTGGCCACAATGGGCTCGTTTACCAGACCCTTGCTCAATGGCAGAGCGTGTGCCACTGCGATGCGAACTCAAAGCTCGTTCACATGTCGCAAATCAACGCTAACAGCCTCGGACAATTGCTATCTGGCTCAGTTGCCATCGGTGTCGCCAGTAATCTAAGCAACATTACCACGGGCAACTTAGCGCCTTTGTCCAAGGACAAGGTTGGTGCAGCGCGGCAGTTGAGCGGCAACTGGGACGCCGGTGCGTACAAGTATGGATCTACAGCGCTACCCTCGTCACCGACGGGACTCACAGCAATAGTCCAGTAAGCATCGCGCAACCTAACTTAAGGCAGCCAGGGTCTCGGCCGCTCAACGTCGGAAACATCAGTTGACCACAATCTGACACGGTACGTTTGCTTGGGAGTGGACCTGTTTCCACTCCCATCTTCATTCGCGTAACACTTCGTTTTCGTCGGACGAAACGATTCCCTTATCTCCTCACCTCCCTATGGATGATCACAAACAGCGCGGCAGGCGTCTGATCGCCAAAAACAGCATCTTTAACTTGATTGGTCAGGTTCTGCCCATGCTTGCGGGCCTTCTGACGATTCCCTACATAATCCGAGGTCTAGGGACGGCGGAATATGGAATCCTTTCCATCGCCTTTATGCTGCTTGGCTATTTCAGCATTTTCGATCTGGGACTAAGTCGTGCCACGGTGAAGTTCGTGGCCGAAAATCTCAGTGCGGAGAGGATTCACAGAGTACCCGAACTCGTCTGGACGTCTCTCTCGCTTCTCATTGCCTTAGGGACTATCGGCGGCATTGTGGCCGCTCTGTTTGTCCCTGTTTCTGTGACCCATCTCTTCAAAATGCCGCCTTCGCTTGCGGGCGAGGCGCGCTCGGCCCTGTTTATCCTTTGTGCCTCTATGCCGATCATGCTCGGCAATGATGCGCTTCGGGGAGTTCTGGAAGCGTCCCAGCGCTTTGACCTGGTGAATTGTGTCAAAGTGCCTGCCAGCATTCTCCTCTACTCGATTGCCGCTCTCGTCATTCCCTTGGGCGTTCATGTCGCTGGAATCGTAGCGCTAATGGTCGCCATTCGCCTTGTCTCAAGCTTTTTTTATCTCGCCTTCTGCCTGCGCGTTATTCCCGGCCTCCGGTCGAATTTCCGCGTCTCGCGCCAGGCCCTTGGCCCGCTCGCGACTTTCGGCGGATGGATCATGGTTTCCAACGTGACCGCGCCGGTCTTCGGCTATCTCGAACGCTTTATGATCGCCTCGCTCTTATCGGTTAGCATGCTCACTTTCTATTCTGCCCCCTATGAGTTGGTCTCCAAGCTTCTGATTTTTCCCATGAGCATTGTGCCGTCCCTATTCCCTTACTTCAGCTATCACGGCAGCAAAAAGAGCGCGGAAGTGTCCGACGTCACTTCGCGCACTATAAAGTACCTTTTCCTTGTGCTAACGCCACCGGCTGCGGTTTTCATCTTCTTTGCTCGAGACATCATGAATCTGTGGCTCGGGCCTCAATTCGCCGCTCAGAGCACGCTCGTGCTGCAGCTCATAACCATGATGTTTTTTCTGAACGCCTTTGCGATCATCCCTTTTACGTCCGTGCAGGCTCTTGGCAGACCCGACCTGAAGGCCATTCTCGACCTGCTCACCATTCCAGTTTATGTCGCTCTCGCCTGGTTGCTTATGCGTCGGGCCGGCATTGACGGCGCTGCTTTGGCAAAACTGCTCGTCACAATCTCCGATGGGTTCTTCTTGTATATTTTTGCGTTTAAGCTTAGAGCGTTCTCTCTGCGCGACTGCGTGTCCGGTCCCCTGTTTCGCGCGATTCTCGCGAGTGCGGGCCTCTTCTTCGCCGTTTTTGCCATTCATTCCATGCACTTGAAGTTGTTGCTGGCCGCTCCCCTGGTTGTCCTTTGTTTCGTTGTGTACGCCATTGTCTTTTGGGTTTTTGCAGTTGACGACGAAGACCGCATTACCATCTTCGGTTTACGCGAGAGAGCCCTGGCCCTGTTGAGCGGCAGGCGGCCTAATGCAATTCTCCCGTTACCTGGGAATGATGCTGCGGACTGAAAACGTAGACTCCTGAAACGCAAGCGCATCAAAATCCGATGAGAATCAATTTTCTATTGCCTTGTTTTGCGTGGGGCCCCTCGGGCGGGTTCAAAGTCGTCTACGAGTACGCCAACAGGCTAGTCGCCCGCGGACATCGTGTTAATGTTATTCACCCGCGCCGCCTAAAATTCCCCCCGCCGGAGAAGCTCACCCCTCGCAAGCGCATGCGCATAGCTCGCTTGTGGTTCAAGGAGATTCGCTCGGAGCCCGTTGTCCATTGGCATCGAATAGATCCTCGTGTGCGCCTTCTCTACGTTCCTAGTTCGGATCAACGGTACATACCCGATGGTGACATTCTTTTTGCCACCGCATGGCACACCGTTCGTTCCGTCATGGCATGCCCCGCGACAAAGGGCGAGAAGTGTTACCTCATCCAACACTACGAAACGTGGCAGGGCCCCCAAAGCCTGGTCGACGAGACGTGGCGCACCCCGTTGCGCAAGGTAGTGGTCTCGAAATGGCTGGCCGAATTAGGCCAGGGCCTTGGCAGTGGGGAGATCGCTCACATCCCTATAGGCATCGACCACGACGTTTATCGGGTGACTCACCCCATCGAGCAGCGCGGCCGACACATAGCGATGATGTTCTCGTGCGTCCCTTTCAAGGCCTCTGCCGACGGCATCAAAGCCTTGGAAATTGCCAAGCAGCAGTTTCCTGATCTGCAAGCCATTTTATTCGGAATATCCCGTCGGCGACCGTCTATTCCCGGCTGGATGACCTACCTGAACGATCCGCCACAACAGCAGCTGGTCGAGAACGTTCTCAATACCTCCAGCATCGTTCTGTCGCCAAGCCTTGCGGAAGGTTTCGGCCTGCCGCCTGCCGAAGGCGCGGCCTGCGGCTGCGCCATGGTTGCAACGGACAGCGGAGGCGTCCGCGATTTTATCGTTCATGGTGAAACTGGTCTGCTTTCACCTCCAAGCGATCCAGGAGCATTGGCTCGCAACCTGTGCCTCCTCTTACGCGAAGACGATCGCAGAATCCGGCTCGCGGAAGCGGGTCGCCGTTTTGTCGAACGCTTCAATTGGGAGCACTCTACCGATCTTCTCGAATCTTTCTTGAACCGCGGCGAACGAAACCAGGTTTCCAATCATTCCACGGTAGCGGTGACCCCTCCACCACAAATGCGAATTTCTCCATTGGAGATGAACTGATGCAACCAGAGAATTTCAGATTCGGCGGCGGTGCCTCAGAAACGATTCTGCACCCAATCGTTCTCGTCGCGATGCTCATTGCCATGGCGCTAATCTTATTGCTCCGCCGGAAGTACATAATCTGGCCGGTAATCGCCGCCGCGTTCCTGATACCGCTCGGACAGGAAATTCTGATCAGTGGCCTTCACTTCTCCGTGTATCGCATCATTATTCTCACGGTGGTCGTTCGCATGCTGCTCTCTATGTTCTCGTCTCCGGAAGGCGTTTTCGGAGATCGTCTCGGCACCCTGGATGTGGTCTTTCTCTTGTGGGCTCTCCTCCGCGCCTTCGCCGGTGTATTGGTCTTTTCCTTCAATTCCGGCGCCTTGGTTTATCAGGCTGGATTTCTGCTCGACGCTCTAGGTGGTTACTTCGTTCTCCGTTACTTGATTCGCGATGAGGACGACATCTATCGGACGCTGCGCGCCTTCGCCGCCGTCTCGTGCGTCATTGCCGTCTGCATGGTCTTTGAGAGGCTACATCAGGTGAACGTGTTTGGACTCCTTGGCGGAGTTCGCGTCAGTCCGGAGATCCGCAACGGCTCAGTCCGCTCCCAGGGACCTTTCCAACATGAGCTTCTTGCGGGGACCTTCGCCGCGACTCTTCTGCCCTTATTCTTTCTCCTCTGGAAGAGCGGTAAATCGTATGTTCTAGCCGCGATTGGAGCCATTTCCGCGACAATCATGGTTCTTACGTCCCATTCGAGCACCCCTGTGCTCGCTTATGCGGCGGGCATCCTTGCTATCTGCGCTTGGCCGATTCGCAGGCACACGCGCGCGGTCCGTTGGGGAATCGTGGCCGCACTCGTGGGCTTGAATATGGTCATGAAGGCCCCTGTCTGGTTCATCATTCAACACATTGACGTCGTGGGAGGCTCCTCCGGATATCACCGCGCCATGCTCGTCAACGACTTCATTGTGCATTTCCGTGATTGGTGGCTCATGGGCACCACAGAAAACGCCCGTTGGGGCTTCAATATGTGGGACATGTGCAATCAATTTGTAGCCGAAGGCCAAGTGGGTGGCTTGGCGACTTTCCTCTGCTTCTTGGCCTTGATCTGCATCTGCTTCTCGAGGATCGGAATTGCGAGAAAGGCGGTCGAAGGTGACCGCGACAAAGAGTGGTATTTCTGGCTCTTTGGGGCCGCCTTGTTTTCCCACGTGGTCGGTTTCTTCGGCATCAGCTACTTCGATCAGACTCGTTTTTCGTGGTTCGCACTGCTTGTTATGATTGTTACCGCCACCGCTGCCTACTTACCAGAAAAGGTCCGATCGCCACGGACAGTGCGTCTTCCTGCCGCGCGGCCCGCTGAGACTTATCCGCGGGTCCGGCCTTCCGGCCGTGCACCCTTTCCGGCGCTAAGACGCCCAAACCGCGCTTAGCTCACCAAGTTTCACTTCTATCTGTAGTCCACTTCTAAGGGTCCATTGATGCGAAAAGAAAAACGAAAAATGAAAGCTTCGATTCGTGAACGTCTGTATGGCAGTCCCCTCTTTTTTCCCGTTCGCACCGCATACCAGTGCATTTTCGATCGGGCCAAACTCGTCGATCGCAAGCAGATGCGCGATTTCTACGCGCCATTCGTTCGGCACGGAGATCTGGTGTTCGATGTCGGGGCTCATTTCGGCAAATACGCGGAGTGTTTCACCGCCCTTGGTGCGACTGTTATCGCTATTGAGCCAAACCCTAGCTGTTGCGAAAGTCTGCGGCAATTGGCTCACTCGCGCAACATCCACGTTGAGAACTGTGCTGTCGGAGACCAGCCGGGCAAGCTCAAGTTGCACATTTGCGTCGAGTACCCCAGTCTCTCCACGGTGACCAGCGAGTGGTATGAAGCCGCCCAGAATTCTCCATTGCAGCACCGCAACGCTCATTGGCAGGAACCGATCGAAGTCGACGTCGTAACGCTTGATCAGTTGGCCGATCGATACGGCGTTCCTTCTTTTGTCAAAATTGATGTCGAGGGTTTTGACGATCATGTTCTTCGCGGCATGTCGTTTCAACCTCGCGCTCTCAGTTTTGAGTTCAACCGGGAAGTCCCGCAAGTAGCGGAGCGATGTTTCGACGCCCCGGTACTAGCCAGCGGATACGAATTCAATTACACCTCGGGTACAAAATTGTCCTGCGCACAATGGATGGATGCTAAAGAGCTTCGCAGCCAAATCTTTAACGCCGAGAGATATTTTGGCGATGTCGTGGCGCGTCGTGTCTCCCGATCCCACGATGCAGACGGCGTACCCCGGGAAGGACTCAGGTCTTCACTAACCCTTCAGAGGAAGGCGTCATGAACCTCGGCCCTACAAAATACGTCGTTATTTCGCCCGTTCGAGATGAGGAAGCTTATCTCACGTTCACGATTGAGAGCATGATTGCCCAAACTGTCCGCCCGTGTGAATGGGTAATCGTAAATGATGGTTCAACAGACGGAACCGCTGCCATCATCGATAAATACGCTGCTCAATATCCGTGGATTCGCGCCGTTCATCGCCTCAACCGTGGATTCCGCAAAGCCGGCGGCGGCGTCGTAGAGGCTTTTAATGATGGCCTCAACGCTTTGAGCACAAGCGATTGGGACTTCATCGTCAAAATGGATGGCGACCTCACTTTTGAGAGTACTTATTTCGAAAAATGCCTGGAAAAGTTTCAGCGCGAGCCCAGCCTGGGTATCGGTGGCGGCGTCATCTGTTACATAGAAAATGGTGCAAAACGTTTCGAGCCTTGTCCAGAGTTTCATGTGCGAGGCGCCACAAAGATTTATCGCCGCGATTGCTGGGAGGCTATCGGCGGATTTTGGCCCGCTCCGGGATGGGACACCATGGACGAAGTCAAAGCGAACATGCTAGGTTGGGGCACGCGGAGCTTTCCTGAACTTCATCTTCGGCATCATCGCTATACGGGAACGGCCGACGGAGTCTGGGCAGGTTTAGTGAAGAATGGTCGCGCGAATTACGTTTGCGGTTATCACCCGCTGTTCATGCTGGCAAAATGTTGCATACGTTTGCCGAAAAGGCCTTACGTCATCGGTTCCATTGGCCTGCTTTACGGTTTTCTTACCGGATATCTGAAGCAAATCCCTCAAGTGGACGATGTCAAAACGATTGGATTCCTCCGCCGTCAACAACTTGGCCGGCTTTGGGGCCGTGAGACGATCTGGCGCTGAGTTCCTTGCTCAACAATTTTTCTGAACTGAATCTCGGTCTTGCTTGCCGGTTGTTCTTTCGAGGCGAATCTTAAATGTGCGGAATCTGTGGAAAACTTGTCTTTGATCATGAGGCTCGCGTTTCGCCGGCTCTCATCAAGAGCATGGCGGACACGATCAGCCATCGCGGCCCAGACGACGACGGATACTTCGTCTCCGGTCCTGTTGGCTTTGGCTTTCGCCGCCTCTCCATTATTGACCTCAGCGGCGGTCACCAGCCATTGTCAAATGAGGATGGCAGCATCCACATTATTTTCAACGGCGAAATTTACAACTACCAGGAGCTTCGCCAATACTTGCTCGGCCGCGGCCATATATTCAGGACACAAACTGACACGGAGACAATCGTTCATCTTTATGAAGAGCTAGGCGAAGCCTGCGTTGAAAAACTGCGTGGCATGTTGCCTTCGCTATTTGGGACGATCGCAGTAAATCACTTTTTCTTGCGCGAGATCGTGTCGGAATCAAGCCTCTCTACTATTCGCAAACGCCGAACTCGGTAGTTTTTGCTTCGGAGATCAAGGCCATCCTTGCCGATCCCGAAATGAAAGCGGAAGTCCGCCCATCGATGATCGATAGGTTTCTGACCTTCGACTACATTCCAGGTGAAGAAACCCTCTTCGAAAACATCTACAAGCTAGCACCTGGACATTCCCTGACCTTTCGTGCAGGGAAATCCTACAAGCGCCAATATTGGGATCTGCATTTCGAGCCCTCGCCTTCGACTTTCCGTCAGGCGAAATCCCGACTCTTGCATCTTCTCGAAGAATCCGTAGCGCTCCACATGATCAGTGACGTTCCAGTTGGTTTTCTCTTAAGCGGTGGGGTTGACTCCACCGCCATGCTGGGATTCGCGGCGGGGAAAACATCTCATCCCATCAGCAGTTACACCATCGGCTTTTCCGACCCGCAAACCACAGACGAACGCCCCTATGCTCGCTTGGCGGCGCAGAAATACGGCTCCGACCATCACGAAACAACAATCAATGCCCATCAATTCGCGGAATTCCTGCCACAGTATATTTGGCATATGGAAGAGCCCGTCTGCGAGCCTCCGGCAGTCGCCTTGTATTACGTGTCCAGGCTCGCCAAAGCGTTTGTAAAAGTCTTGATCTCGGGAGAAGGCGGAGACGAAGCGTTTGCCGGGTATTCCAACTACCGAACGCTCCTGTGGCTCCAGCGCTTGAAAGGGTTGCCGACCCCGATGCGTCAGCTATTCTCGGCAAGCCTCTCTCTGTTCACACGATTCGCATCCAACCGCGCATCCGTAAAGTCGACGGAATATCTGCACTCTCGCCTGGAAGATTCATATTTCAGCAGGACATCAAGTCCATCGCGGTTTTTCAACCGTCAATGGCAGCAATTCTATTCAAGCGATTTCGCGCAAAACGTCGATAAGAGATTCTCTGCCTACGCGGCCACGAAATACCTCCGCAATGGCCGCCGTGTCGGTCCGCTCGACACAATGCTCTATGTCGACACCAAAACCTGGCTCCCCGACGATCTCCTCATCAAAGCGGATAAGATGACCATGGCCAATTCGATCGAGCTCCGCGTGCCTTTGCTCGACCACAAAATTCTGGAATTTGCGGCCTCTTTGCCGCAAAACTTTAAGGTGCGCGGTTTTACCACTAAATACATCGCCAAGAAAACTCTTGCCGGTCGCGTCCCTCGCGAAATCCTCGATCGAAAAAAAGCTGGCTTTCCCGTTCCTTACGAGACGTGGCTTCGTCGAGATCTTAAAGACTGGGTTCACAGCCTTCTGCTGGATCCCAAGACCACAGCCCGCGGCTATTTCCAGAAAAGCGCCGTCCAGCGAATGCTTTCCGACGATATGAGCTCCGGTGGTTTTTCCAAAGAGATATTTAACCTCATCGTGCTCGAACTTTGGCATCGCGAATTCTTGGAGAAAAGAAAGTCAGCTCTGCAGCCGCAGCCTTCACCGGAGCCGCCGTGTTATTCCGCTACTAGCACCGCAGCGTGAGTCATTTTTCCGAAACCATATATGAAGCCTGAACTAAACTCAAAGCGCGTCCGAGTTCTTTACAGTTTTCCCCACAAGATAGGCGCAAGCCGCATCTGCTACATCGCTTGGCAGCAAGTCAAAGGCCTCGTTGACGCAGGCGCCGAAGTTACCGTTTTTCCTGGTGCTGTCCATCGGCCGCTTCCTTCCGCAGTAAGGGTTCAGCCAACCCTCGCGCGAGGGAAAATGCGCATCCCTTACAAAATGATCGGCGCAATGCGCGCTTTCGCTCTGCACGATCACATCGTGGCACGCCGACTCGAACAGTTGGAAGGCCAGTTCGACATAGTTCACACGTGGCCTCTTGGTGCGCTGGAAACGTTACAGACCGCGAAGCGATTAGGGATTCCCTCCGTGCTGGAGAGGCCGAACGCTCACACCGGTTTCGCTTTTGAAGTTGTACAAAAGGAATGCGACCGCATCGGGGTGAACCTTCCACCCAGCCACGAGCATGCCTTTAAGCCCGATGTACTCAGCAAAGAAGAGAGCGAATATCGCCTCGCTGACCGGCTTCTGTGTCCGTCAGAGTTCACGATGCGAACGTTCCTCGATCGCGGTTTTTCCGCCACGCAATTGGCGCGCCATATCTACGGATACGACGAGAGCATTTACTATCCGAACGCCGCCGCTGCTCCGGGCTTGAACCGCGGACTCACCGTTCTCTTTGTTGGAGTCTGCGCCGTAAGGAAGGGACTGCACTTCGCTCTTGACGCGTGGTTGCGCTCTCCGGCTCATCGCGATGGCACCTTCCTCATCGCCGGAGAATTTCTACCTGCCTATCGAGAGAAGCTGGCGGCACAACTCTCGCATCCCAGTGTCCGTGTACTCGGCCATCGCAATGATATTCCTGAGCTCATGCGCAAGAGCGACATGCTCGTCCTCCCCAGCATCGAGGAGGGTTTTGGGCTTGTCTGTGCCGAAGCTCTGGGCAGCGGTTGCGTTCCGCTCGTCTCAGAAGCATGCACGGATATCTGCAAGCACATGCACAACTCGCTTGTTCATTCCATCGCGGACGTCGATGCTCTTACCCAGCACATCACGTTCTTGCACGAAAATCGCGAATTTCTGTCGAAGCTAAAAGCCGAAGCGTTGCGCTCTGCGGCGGAATGCACGTGGACTGTGGCAGGGCGGAGGCTCTTGGACGTTTACCGCCAAGTCCTCGCCGATACTGATCGGACAGCGAAAAGTTCACGACCGCTCGACACCGCGCATGGCGAGAACATGATCTCGGCAACAGCCTGAGAAATTTCATGGGTATTTACAAACTCAACCCGTTGCAAGATCCCCGCTGGCAGAGCTTTGTCGACCGCCATCCCCGTAGCTCGGTCTTCCATACCACGCAATGGCTTGAGGCTCTGCGCCGCACCTACGGTTACGAGCCTGTCGTCTACACAACCACGCCCCCTGCAAGCGAACTCTCCAATGGCGTCGTGTTCTGCCGCATTCGCAGTTGGCTGAGCGGCAGCCGTCTCGTCTCTCTTCCATTCTCGGATCACTGCGAGCCTCTTGCCAGCTCGGAGGAATTGACCGAGTTGATCGATTGGCTTAGCGCATCGCGCCATCGCAAACACTGGAAGTACATCGAGCTCCGGCCGCTTTCCCCGGATGGTGCCACAGGAACCGCCGATCTCACCAAAAGCGAATCGTTTTCCCTGCAGGTGCTCGATCTTAGGCCGAGCATCGATACGCTCTTCCAGAACTTCCACAAAAGTTGCGTCCAGAGAAAAATTCAACGCGCTGAACGCGAGAAACTAGCCTACGAGGAAGGCCGCTCGGATACGCTTCTCAAAAAGTTTTACGATCTGCTGTTACTCACGCGCCGGCGCCACGGTCTCCCGCCGCAACCTCTCGTTTGGTTTCGCAATGCTGTTGCTTGTCTCGGCGATCGCGCTCTCATCCGCATCGCCTCAAAGGACGGTCAGCCAGTTGCCAGCATCGTTACTCTCCAGTGCAAGGATGTCCTCGTTTACAAATACGGATGTTCTGACTCTCGCTTCAACAATCTCGGCGGGAACTCGCTTCTGTTCTGGAGAGCCATTCAGGACGCCAAAAAGGATGGTGTGGTGAAATTCGATCTCGGCCGCTCAGAGCTAGATAATTCCGGCCTGGTGAGCTTTAAAGAGAATTGGGGTGCCGTAAGCGAGCCCCTTGAGTATTACCGCCTTCCCGCGCAGCAGGCTGTCCAACTCAATTCCGGCTGGCGCACACGAGTTGCGAAAAGCGTCTTTTCCGTAATGCCCGACCCGCTCCTTGCCGCTACGGGAAGGCTCCTTTACCGCCATATCGGCTGACATTTGGAACGCCACGAAATGAATAGGCAATTTCTCGAGTATTTCCGTTGTCCCGCGAACTACGTGGACTTCCGTCTCAATGGAGAGCTCGTTTCCGAGCCCGGCTTCTTCCACGTTGGTCCTGATTTGACGTGTTATGGCAGGGTTTCCACCGGCAAAACTAGTGCTGACTCGTCCGCTCCGCTTGACGATGTTTTCGCTGCTGTGCACGGCGAGAACAACGCGTGTGTTCTACCCTTTGATCTTGACGAGGTTGTGGAGAATTTACGTTTCGAGCGTTACACCGCTGCTATGCCCCTTGCGGGCAGGTCCCTTGCCAGGGCCGTCGGTCGCAAAACGTATTACGCTATGCGACCCTTCCTGCCAACCGCCGTACGCAAACATCTTCAGCGTATGGCGCTTCGCGGATGGGATCGAGCTCGTTTTCCGGACTGGCCGATTGACCAAACAGTTGACCACCTCTTCGATGAAATGATGGCCTGCGCCATACGTGCCAATTCCCGCCAACCCATCCCGTTTATCTGGTTTTGGCCAGACGGTTACTCCAGTTGCGCGACAATGACCCACGACGTCGAGACTGCCGTCGGGCGGGATTTCTGCGCCACACTCATGGATCTGGACGACTCCTTCGGCATCAAAGCCTCCTTTCAGGTCATTCCCGAGGTCCGCTACGAAGTTTCCGACGGGTTTCTATGTACGCTTCGCGACCGCGGTTTCGAGATCAACGTTCACGATTTCAATCATGATGGTGACCTCTTTCGCGATCGTGAGGAATTTCTTCGCCGCGTAGCTCGCATCAACGACTACGGCAGGAAATTTCGCTCCGCCGGTTATCGTTCAGGCGTTCTGTATCGAAATCTCGATTGGTACGAATTCTTCGATTGCTCGTACGATATGTCCGTGCCTAACGTCGGCCATCTCGACCCGCAGCGCGGTGGCTGCTGCACCACCAAGCCTTATTTTATTGGGAAAATCCTGGAAATCCCCGTCGTCGCTACGCAAGACTACACTCTATTCAACATCCTCCGCCAATACTCGATGGACCTTTGGGAGCAGCAAATCGAACTTGTTCTCGAGCAAAACGGTTTGATCAGCTTCATTGTGCATCCCGATTACTTGCTCGATAAGCGTGCCCGCGATGTGTACTCCAGCCTTCTAGAACGCCTCGCCCACCTTCGTCAGCAGTCTAAGATGTGGATCACTCTGCCCCGCGAGCTTAATGATTGGTGGAGAAGCAGAAACGAAATGCGTCTGGTTAAAGAGGGAAGTAGTTGGCAAATTAAAGGTCCACAAGAGGCGCGCGCTCGCGTAGCCTTCGCCCACTTAGAGGACAATCACGTCGTTTACAGTTTCGATTCAGGATTCCAAGTTCACGAGATCCCAACCTTTGCGTCTTCGCACACAAGCCCTCATGCCTAGCACTCGTGCGCTACCTTACCTTCTAAACTAGCTCGCGCAAGTCTTTGGCCCAGTAAGACAAGCCAACACCCCAAAAAAACAAATGTTCTGCGACGTTGCCGTTATCGGCGCAGGGCCTTACGGTCTAGCCGCCGCCTCCCACTTGCGCCAAGTAAAAGGCCTCAGTGTCTCGATCTTCGGAGAGCCCATGCGTTTTTGGCGGACTGCCATGCCCGCCGGAATGCTCCTTCGCTCCTCATGGTCCGCTTCGCACATCGCCGATCCCAGCTCCACCCTTTGGACGCTTACAAGGTAAGTAGTGGCAACCATCTCGGCACCCCTATCTCTCTTGAGCGCTTCATTGACTACGGTCTGTGGTATCAGCGTGCTGCGGTCCCTGATGCGGACACGCGTAAGGTCTGCGCGATTGAGCCTCGCGGCGGGAAGTTTCAACTCACACTTGAGGATGGCACCGACGTAACCGCTTCCCGCGTCATCGTCGCCGGTGGTATCTCCGCCTTCGCCACGCGCCCGGCTGCATTCGACCATGTCCCCGCGGCGCTCGCCACTCATACTTCGGAGGGACCAAATTTATCTCGTTTTGTAAATAAACGCTTGATCGTCATCGGTGGCGGTCAGAGCGCCCTCGAATCCGCCGCCCTTCTTCACGAAGTCGGTGCCGAGGTCGAAGTCCTTGTTCGTCGCTCTCACCTGCATTGGCTTGGTTGGAAAGAACGGCTGCGTCCTCTCGGCGCGGCATCCGGTCTGCTTTTTTCTCCCACTGATGTCGGACCAGCCGGAATTAGCCGACTGGTAGCTGCTCCCGACGTTCTCAGGAGGTTTCCGCGCTCGATTCAGACTCGTTTACGTACCCTTTCGATTCGGCCTGCGGGCGCGCGGTGGCTGAGAGAACGTCTGCAGACTGTACCCATCTCAACGCGGACAACCGTGATCTCCGCTGTGCCCAGTAACGGGTCTCTGAGACTTATTCTCAGTGATAACAGCACCCGTTTGGTCGATCACGTGATTCTGGGAACCGGCTATCGCGTGAACATCACCCGTTACAACTTTTTAAGTCCCAGCATCTTTGAGCGCCTCCAGGTTGTCGACGGATTCCGGCGCCTCGGCGCTGCTTTTGAGTCCTCCATACCAGGATTGCATTTCCTCGGCGCTCCCGCCGCCTCAAGCTACGGCCCGCTTATGTATTTCGTCTCTGGAACTAAATACGCCGCTGCCGCACTGTTTCGTCATCTCTCTCTCTCAAGAAGCGCCGCCGCACGAGCGCCTGTTACACCACGGATGTGTTGCGCAAGAACACTATGCTCAACCTTGGCCGCCCCCCGGGCGCCGTTGTAATCGGCGGCGACTATCAGGGACTAGGTATTGTCCGCAGTTTAGGCAGAATGGGTGTTCCCGTCTGCGTCATAGACGATGAGCACTCCATCTCGCGCTTCTCCCGCTATGCCACTCACGGTGTCCGTGTTCCCGATCTGCGTCAGGAACAGCCCACTATAGAGACGCTCCTGCGTATTGGTAGCTCCCTCAATCTTCAGGGCTGGGTCCTTTTTCCGACGCGCGATGAAATCGTGGCCACGCTCGCTCGCAACCGCTCCATTCTTGCGAAGACATTCCGTGTCCCCGTGCCTGAATGGGATACCGTCCAGTGGATGCTCGACAAGCGCAAGACCTATCAACTCGCACAGCATCTGAACATTCCCTTCCCGAAGACCTGGTTGCCTCTCACAGAGGAAGCGCTCGATCAGATCGACAGCGCGTTTCCCGTCGTTTTGAAACCCGCTATCAAGGAGCACTTCTTCTACGCAACAAAGGCTAAAGCTTGGCGGATCAACTCTCGCGCAGAGCTTCGTCTCATGTTCCGTCGCGCGAGCGCGCTCACGGGAGCCAATGAAGTGCTCATCCAAGACATGATTCCGGGGGACGGTCAGCAGTTCAGCTACTGCGCGTTCTTCAAGGAGGGCAAAGCCATCGGCAGTATGGTCACACGTCGCCGACGCCAGCATCCGCACGACTTCGGCCGCGCCAGCACTTTCGTGGAAACGATCGACCTACCTGCTCTCGAGGCGCTGTCAAGCCGCTTCCTCCGTAGGATCAATTATTACGGTTTGGTTGAAGTCGAATTCAAGCTCGACCCGCGAGACGGCCAATTCAAATCGCTGGACATTAACGCGCGCACCTGGGGATACCACACGCTCGGCACTCACGCTGGTGTCGATTTTCCCAGTCTGTTATATCGTGATCAGCGCTCTAGTCCCGTTGAACCGTGCCGTGGCCGCGCCGGCGTGTCTTGGGTTCGCCTGCTTACCGATGTTCCGACGGGCCTGCTGGATGTCGCCGCCGGCCGCCTTCGTTTCGGTGCTTTCTGG
>Ga0073928_10003503_pt1 | contig 24688 bp, 33 predicted proteins | sample PaiPotPPA55metaG_FD_76969 | JGI IMG/M metagenome (GOLD analysis project Ga0073928, IMG submission 76969) | Iron sulfur acid spring bacterial and archeal communities from Banff, Canada, to study Microbial Dark Matter (Phase II) - Paint Pots PPA... ...
GTAAATTTGGGCCTAGAAAATGGACCTGAGGCCACAAAATTGCGGTTTTTCCCTGCAAATTCCCTATTACCAGGGAAAAATGCCTCGGAGACGGGTTCGCTCGTGACTGGCCCCTCCGCCACCCAGTCTGTCTCTGCCGCGTATGTGCCGGCCACCCTGTGAATTCGCCGGCGTTTTGCGCGATTTTCTGACCGAACCGGACCGGAGAACGTAGGCTCTAGGCCCGCCATTCGTCCGAAAACGCCGATTTTCTCTGTTCGGCAGTGAGGCAGTACGGTTCGGGTCAGTGCGACTTGGCTCGGCTGTAGAGAAGCCGCTGCTGTTCGCCCATTCCGCAGCTTCGATTTTGCGTCCATCAAGCGCGACTGCAAAGCGCGCCGCCTGGGGTCGTCGAGCGCGACGCCACCGCGGCCAAACGGGGTCCGCAACGCCCCAACCACAATGCCAAGGAGCAGCTACGCCAGCGCGAAATGCCCGGCCAATCGAGGACGTCGCGCGCCAGTGACGTGTCCGGCAGCGTGACGGTGAACGCGAGCCCGCGCTGATCTTCGGCGAGTTTCAGCTTCCCGCTGCGCGTGCGCCCGAGCAATGCCTCCGGGTGGTGATCGACGAGCGCGAGGACGTCATTGCCGGTCGCGAGCGTCGCCTTGAACGCACCGGGCGCGATCCGCTCGGTGGAGCCGGCGATCCGCGTGTCCTCGTTGAACACCGCGGCATAGCCCCGCAGCCGATGCCCGTCGCTACTGTCGGCGCGGAGCTCCCGCCCGTAGACCGCGCCCCAATCCGGTTTTTTTGGATTTCGAAATTTGAAAACCGCGACCGCCGTTCTCCCGGATCGGTCAAGTTCGGACCGTCCGACCGCGGAGCGGCACCAGGGCCAGTCCGGCGCCCTCGATCTGCGCATTGATCAGCTCGACGATCTCGGGTGCCCCCGCCGCAGCAGCGCTAGCCCGATCAACGATCTGGCCGGCCGTATCAATAGCCGGGTTTCGTACGACGACCATCTGTTTCAGCGGTCAGGGTCTTCCCCCAAGCACTTCTCTGGCCTCGGCCTGGGCACGCTCAAACCTTCCCACCCTAATTGAGCTGCCTACGGGCGGAAGGGCGCTCTCAGCCGTGACGCTGAGCGGCAGCAATTCATCCGGCGGAACCTCCGATTGCAGCGCTTCGACGAAGGCCAGCCGCGCCCGGGCGAATCGCCCGACGTTGCGCCGAGGTCAGGCCGTCATCGTTCATGGGCTCATCATGCCCCGCCCAGGAGCGCCGGGGAAGGGCCGCCCCAAGGGCCGGAAGGGATCCGAGACCTCCCGGATACCGGCCGACCGCTTCAGGCCCACAGGCGGCCACCGGCCGGCGGCGCGCCGTCTTGCGCTTGCGCTGGCGCTCGGAAAGGCAGCCTGTACGCGCCCATTGGGGAGGGCACCCTCCCGACATGACGTCGGGCCGGTAATCAAAGGCGCTGGCGTTGCTCGATCCAATTGAGCGGCAGGTTGATGTCGCCGCCGGTGAGCCGCGCCGCGGTCAAGTCGACGGGCTGCTCGCCTTCCAATATCGCCTCCACAATGTGAGGCGCCAGAAAAGCCAGGGGGATCAGTCGTCGGACATAGCCTTCGGTGATGCCCTCGCGGTCGGCGACGGCCTGCAGCGATATGGCGCGTCCGGTGGCAACATCATCGAACCAGAGATGAGCGCGCACCACCGATTTGATCAGCGCGGGGTCCGGCCGCGCCGGCTTGTCGGTGTCATCCGCGATCACGACCTTCATCTCGACACCGCGGCGGCGGAACTGCACCGGTACCGTGAGGTGGATCGGATCGTTATGGTCGCCTGTATAGGTCTTGCTTAGCGCAGCGCGCCGCAGCGTAATGGCGAGCGCGTCATCTCCGACTACGACGCGCTCGAGCAGTTCGTGTATCAACCGGGCGCGCGCGGGCGTGGGGCCATTGTCGAGTGCGGCGGCGATCTGCTTGGCGCCGTCGAGAAGTTCACTAATCCGATGCGCCGCTGTACCGGGTACGCCGATCTGCTCGACCAGGAATGCTCGATTGCGGAGGGCGCGCGCTGCCGCACCGATCACTGCCTGCTCGATGTCATTGGGCCGGCAGACGCCAACCCCGTTCGCGACCGCTGCCGGATTCGGTGATCAGGCTGCGGGAGATGTAATAGCGGTAGCGCTTGCCGCTCTTGACGGCGTGCGACGGTGAAAGCCGCTCGCCGGCGGCGTCGAACAGCAGCCCCGTCAGGAGGCTCGACTCGCGCGCGCCCGACCCGTTGCGTCTGTCTTGGCCATTGCCCGCAAGCCGGGCCTGGACCGCGTCCCAGGTCTCGGGGTCGATCAGCGGCTTGTGGCGCCCCTCATAGAGCTGACCCTGATGCGCAATGCGGCCGACATAAATGGGGTTCGAGAGGAGCTTGTAAAGGTGCCCGCGGGAGAAGGGTTTAGCGCCCTGCGCGGCGCCTTTGACGATGCGGTGTTTGGTGGGAGGCCGAGCCGAGCGGCCTCCTCTTTGACCCGGCGCACGCCGCCGAGTTCGAGATAAAGCGCGAAGAGACGACGAACCGTGTCCGCCTCATCTGGATTGATGACGAGAGTGCGGTCCCGCAGATCGTAGCCGAGCGGCGGGTTGCCGCCCATCCACATCCCCTTCTGCTTGGAGGCGGCGATCTTGCCGCGGATGCGCTCGCCCGTGACCTCGCGTTCGAACTGCGCAAAGGACAGCAGCACATTGAGGGTCAAGCGTCCCATTGAGGTCGTCGTGTTGAACTGCTAGGTCACCGAGACAAACGAGACCTCGTGCCGGTCGAAGATCTCGATCAGGCGGGCAAAGTCCGCGAGCGAGCGGGTCAGCCGGTCGACCTTGTAGCAGATGATGATATCGATCCGGCCCGCGCTGATATCGGCGAGAAGGCGTTGCAGGGCAGGGCGCTCCATCGTGCCGCCCGAGAAGCCACCATCGTCATACGCGGTCGGGACGAGCACCCAGCCCTCGTGGCGCTGGCTGCGGATATTGGCCTCGCACGCCTCGCGCTGCGCGTGCAGGGAGTTGAACTCCTGCTCCAGGCCCTCCTCAGAGGATTTGCGGGTGTAAACCGCGCAGCGCTTGCGGAGCGTCTCAGACCGCGGCATCGGCGCGTTCCCCGCGTGAGCGCGGTCCCACTGTCCGCGGTTTCAGCCCGAAGAACACCGGGCCCGACCACCGCGTGCCGGTGATCTCCCGGGCGATCTGCGACAGCGACCGGTAATGCGCCTGATGCCACAGGAAGCCACTGTCGGTAACCACGACCGCATGGGTGCGTCCCTGCCACTCGCGCATGAGCCGGGTGCCGGGCTTGAGGCGCGGCGCGGCGGGCATCATCTCCTCCCCTCGTCGTGCCGCCTCGGCAATCTTGAGTAGCCGGCGGCGCAGTTCGGGGCGCAGTCCGCCGAACGCCTCTTGCTGCAGGCGATACGCAACCGCCGCGATCAGCAACGCACGCCCCAGCCGGATGGGGGCTTCGGCACCGTAGAGACGTCGCCATTCCGCCCGTAGCTCGCTGCGGCCCAAGCTCGGGAGATGCTGCAGCGCCTCCCGCATCCCATCGCGCCGATCGCCCGTCATCGGCTGCGCTTTCGAGCCGCGCCAGCATTCCGCGCGCCGGTGTCGACGACGCGGTAGGTGCGACCGCGTTCGCCGCGCTCCGAAGCGAGTGTCAGACCGAGCTTCTTCTTGAGCGTCCCGGAGAAGAGCCCCCGCACCGTGTGCGGCTGCCATCCCGTTGTCGCGACCACTTCGGCGATCGTCGCGCCCTCGGGACGGCGCAGCAGCGTGATGACCTCGGCCTGTTTCGAGGAACGCGGCTCCGATGATGCCGCCCAGGACTTCGGCCGGGATCCGCTGCGCTTGACCCGTACCTTGGGACCGGTGTGTCCACGTGCTTTACGCGTCTCGGAAGAGTTCGTGGCGCCTTTGCGCCGCCGTCCTGCCGGGCTGTGGGCTTTGCTCGCCTTACGTTGGTTTGCCATGGTTTGAACCTCCTCGGGTATTCCGACGCCGGCTGGCGCCGTCACCGCCATAAGCCCCGCCGATCGTGCCGGCTGGGGCCGTGGCGGCCCGGAGGTTCAAAACTGGCCGCGGGCAGCCAACGGGATGCACGCTCTGTCCGCCACCGAAGTCCAGTCGAAACTCAAACAGCTGTCAGGCTTGTCATGCGCGCGGGCCGCGCCGCGGCGCGAGATCCAACCGCGAAGTACCAGCGCGCCGCCTTGAAGGGGTCTTATCCTCGTCACCACCAAGGCGCGGTCTTGATGCGCGACAATGTCGCGGTCAACACAAACATCGCGATGACGCCGAAGATCGAAATGGCGACCAGCCATGAACACAGCGCGCCCACTTCTATTTCCCTATGGGAAAGCCTTCGTGGCGACCGCTCCAACGCAATCACCAACTGTTGGACGTGAGCCGCTCAGTCGTGGAGCACGACGTTGAGCAGCGAAGAGTGAACCGATAATTTTCCGTTATACTCGATGAAGCCTAGCTTCCGGAACTTGTTCATAAAGAAGCTAACCCGGGACCGGGTCGTTCCGATCATCTCCGCCAGCGTCTCCTGAGTGATGTTCGGGATGACCGCTTCCGGCTTGCCTTCCTTGCCGAAATTAGCCAACAGCAACAGCACCCGCGCCAGACGTTTCTCGCTGGAGTTGAAGAGCTGGTCAACCAGGTCCGCTTCGACCCGGATGTTGCGCGACAGCAGATGAGCGACGAACAATTCGGAGAAGGTGGGTTCGTCATGAAGCATGCGGATCATGGCCGATTTCGCCAGCCGGACGATAAGGCACTCGCTCATGGCGGTGGCGGTGGCGAGGCGGAGCGGTTGACCCGCTAAGCTCGCTTCGCCGAAAAAATCGGTATCCGAATAGATCCCGACCACCGCTTCTTTGCCTCGGCCGGAGACGATGGTCAGCTTGACGCGTCCGGTCTGCACATAAAAGACGGCGTCGGCCGGATCGCCCTGGGCGAAGATCACTTGGCCGCTGGCGCAACTAGAGGCAGCCCGACCTTCGCCGGTCTTGGCGAGAAATGCGACCGGATCGAATTGCAAACCTGTATTTGTTTTCACACCACCCTCGCGCGCCAAACTTGACCCACCGGGCAGTCCGACCAAGTGAACGATCAGCAGTTTAGTGCAGGGCGATAGAAGATTCCAGCAACGGCCGCCTCCGCACGCGTTGAATTTTTCTCGGCCTCGTTCGCCCAGTTCTCTAGATCACGCGCCATCTTCCTGAGATCGGCCGCGCTGTGGAGATCGACTGTGGCCAGTGCCGAACGAAGGCATTTCTCGGCCTGCATGCGCAGGAAGCGCGGACTGAGCATGTTTCCCCTCCTGACGGCCGCGCGGGGCTGGAACAAATTGCGACTGCAGCCTAAGCGTGGCGCTTCGTAGCGACACCGTATGGTCAAAATTGCTCGCTCACCCCTCGTAAAGAACACGGTCGCCCGCATTGCTGAAATTCACTCCTACCCCGAGCAATTTTGACCAGATGCCACGCGTGCATCGACTGATAGCCTGTGCTGTTGCCCCGAGCGCTATACATATCATCCCCTCCCCCGGACCACGCCCCGCTTGGCCTCCCCGGAATGTCTCCGGACCTAAACAGCATTTTGACGACCCATCCGCGCTGTAGAACGATAGTGATAGAAGAACTTGCAGGAGGCACAATGGTCTTCTTCGCCTTCCCCGAGGGCGCCTGCTGGAAGGACGAGCGGGATACGGTCGAGTTCACCGTGAGATCGGCGAATATACGGCACGGTGCGCGTCCATCGGCGCTTCTTCCAGCGAATCCTCGATCAGCCGCCGACCCCGGAGCGTTGCCTACAAGCCTTGCACCTCCAGCGGGGCCGCTTCGAGCTTGCGGTCGAACGGAAGCTGCGACGGCGGCATTGACTGATGACGGCAATGTCGAGATCACCGGACGCGATCTACGGGAGCGCGATCACAGGCGCTTAGCTGGCGAGGGCCCCGCCTGCGCGCACGAAGCTGTGTGGTAGAGCGATATGCGGCAGAGCCACAAGCTCGAAGGCGACATCAGCGAGGTCAAGATTGTTCTCCGAGTACCTCCTGAATATCCGACGCCGAACGTTGCGCCGAGCTGAAAAGTAGGCCCGTCATCTTGCCCCTTCGAGGCACGGCCGACATGGCTTGGGGAGAGGAGCGGAGGACGATCTGACACTCAAGGGGGATCCTTGGGCTTGCCACCGGAGCGGATCACCACTGGCCAGTCGATAAGCGGGTCAGGAATGTGAAGAACAACCCTCCGTCACTGATCGAGCCGATTTCACTCCGCGTGTTCGCGATCACCGGGTTTTGCGAACTCGGAGCGGGCAGGCTCGATGCCGTCTATGTCGCCGAGGCGCGCGACGGCGTTTTATGCCCTGGAGGACAGGTCCGGTCCGATTTCGCTCGCAAGGGGCTTTGGCCCATGCTCGACCAGCGACGCCGGGCCAGAAAAAAGCGCATCGTCCCGGTTTGGCTTCGAGCTTCTCGCTGACATCAATTCTTCGGCCGTCACAAAGGCCGATCCGCGAGGGCGTCATCCTACTGGTTGACATAGCAAAGCCGTGGCGGGAAATGCCCACACGACGCGCTAATATCGAAGAACTCGAAAAACGCGGCAATGAATGCGCGGTGAGCCGGGATTATCAGCCGGTATTGTGGGCCTGGCAAGGCGTCGTCCTTGAAGTCAGCTGCGGCCCGGGAACACCGGTCAGTTAAAGTTCGCCGAATTGTACGCCAGCGGACATTTCCGTTCTGTTGGCGCCCTTCGCGTAATAACGTTTGTTGCATCGGCGCTCCTTCCCCTAGGGCTATGACGCCGCCTGAGAGATCCTGATGCTCTCGCCCCGGCCGACAAGAAGGGCGCATGCAGATGGGTCGGCTTGGCGATCTCCTGATTTCTTCTGCCCTGCTCGCATTCACCTTGCCTCTGATCGCTATGATCTCGCTCGCGATCAAGTACGAGAGTCCTGGTCCCGTTTTTGAGCGGCAAGAGCGCGTTGGGCGTGATGGTCGTCATTTCAAATTGCTCAAATTCCGCGTCGCCATATACGACCCCCAAACACATAGTGTCCCGGTCTCAAAAAACCCGCATAGGTGAGTTCCTCCGTAACGCTCCGGTGACGGCCGCCTTGCACTGCGGCGCCCGGTTCGGGCTGTTGCTAGCATCGGTGCAAGCGACGGTGTTTGCACCGGTGTTAGCGACGGTGCGATGGCGAGAGTTGAGGTAATCACCGGCCCCGAGCGTCGGCGGCGCTGGAGCGATGAGCAGAAGCGGGCGATTGTCGCGGCGAGTTTGGAACCGGGTGCGGTTGTCGCCGATGTGGCGCGCCGGGCGGAGGTCGGTGCCGATCAGATCTACCGGTGGCGGCAGCAGTTCGCCCGAAGTGACGGCTTCGCCCAGGTGTTGATCGCCCCGCCCGAGGCCGCCTCGGCAAGAACCGTGAATGAGGCGGCATGCGCCGAGCCGATGGTCGAGATTGAGTTTGCCGGCAAGACGCGCGTGCGGATCCCGGCCTCGATCCCGGTACCGTTAGCGGCGTCGATCATCAAGGCACTGGCGCGGCGATGATCCCGGTTCCCTCGGGAGTGCGGGTCTGGCTGGCGGTCGGCCACACCGACATGCGCCGCGGTATGAACAGCCTGGCGATCCAGGTGCAACAGCTATTGAAGCGCGATCCGCACGCCGGCGATCTCTATGTGTTCCGCGGCAAGCGCGGTCAGCTGATCAAGATTCTCTGGCATGACGGGATCGGCATGTCGCTCTATGCCAAGCGGCTGGAGCGCGGCAGGTTTATATGGCCGTCGCCGGCTGACGGCACGGTGGCGATTACAGCAGCTCAACTGGCCTACATGCTTGAAGGGATTGATTGGCGCAATCCGGTGCTGAGCTGGCGGCCGCAGGCGGCCGGTGCGGAGGTTCTCTCCGCCTACGAGGCCGCCCAGGAAGCCCGTAAATCGACCGCCGATTGCTACCAAGCCGGCGTAGCAGCATGGCGCCGGGTCCACCCGGATCAAATCCACACGTACGCTGCGCAACGGGCCGTGGCCGTGATCCTCTCAGCCAAGATCAGAGGATGGATGATGAAGGCAACAGCAGTCGTCACCATAGCCATCGTTGTCACCATGTTGTCACCATATGGATGACGGTGTTTTGGGATTTCCATCGGGCCGATATGGTTTGTGACAACGGCCAAGACCCGAGTGCGGTATGTTCCGAACGCTTCATTACACTGAACCGGAGCAAGGGCGTCGTTCAACCGACTGACATAGAACTCGCCCGATAGCTGCGCTCCAAGGGGGCGCTTGCGCGCGCCTCGCTGATGCGCCGTTCGGGTCGGAGGGGTACAGGGGCATAAAGTCAAGCGATCATGCGCGTCCTAGGGCGTCCCTAGCGTCCCTGACGACGCCCTCCGATGCTCGACAGGTCGACACAAATGCGCAAGGGTGCGCTCAGAAAGCTCGCGGCGCGCTGGCGATAATTGGTTTGACCGGAGTTATCCTGTTCGCCGGGTATTGACCTTCCCCCAGAAGAGTGGACACCGGGTTATGCTGTTTTCAGGTCTGCCTGCTCTGGGGTGATGTATCCGATGGCGGAGTGGATCCGCTGCCGATTGTAGTAGCCTTCAATGTAGGCGAACAGGTCGCGCCGCGCGGTATCGCGATCGGGGTATTCGCGCTGGTGGACAAGTTCGGTTTTCAGGGTGCCGAAGAAGCTCTCCATCGGCGCGTTATCCCAGCAGTTTGCCTTGCGGCTCATCGATGGGGTGATGGCGGCGGCCTGCAGGATCTTGCGGTAATCGCCGGCGGCGTACTGACTGCCGCGATCCGAATGATGGATCAGGCCCGGCCCCGGGCGGCGTCGCTGGAGTGCCATGGTGAGGGCGGCAATGGTGAGTTCAGCGCGCATATGCTCGCGCATCGACCAGCCGACGACCTTGCGAGTGAACAGGTCGAGGACCACGGCCAGGTAGAGCCAACCTTCGCCGGTCGGGACGTAGGTGATATCCGCCAACCAGACCTGATTGGGCCTGTCGGCTGTGAAATTCCGATCCAGCAAGTTGGCGGCTACCGGCAGGGAATGCTTGCTGTCGGTCGTGCATACGCGATAGCGGCATGGCGCGTGAGCCCGGATGCCGTGCTGGCGCATCAGCCGCTCGACCCGCTTGCGGCAGACGGTTTGGCCCTCGGCACGCAGCTCGGCATGAATACGCGGTGCCCCATATCGGCCGCGGTGCTGCGCATGAACCCGCCGGATATCGACCAGCAGCTCGCGATTGGCGATCTTGCGCAGGCTCTCTGGCTGCGAACGCCAAGCGTAGAAGCCGGACGGCGACACGCTCAACGCATCGCACATGACGCGCACCGGCCAGACATCCCGGTGGTCCTCGATCAAGCGGAACCTCATCTCGGCGGTTCCGAGAAGATGGCCACAGCCTTTTTTAAATTGTCGCGCTCCATGCGCAGGCGATCGTTCTCGCGGCGAAGCCGGGCGATTTCTGCCGTCCGATCCGGGGAAGACGTCGACGCCGATGTGTTGGAATGCAACGCCGTCCCCGCACCCCGCCCGTCGCTGCGATTGCGCCAGTTGCGCAGCATCGAGGGAGAGATGCCCAGCTCCCCGGCGATCTGCCCCAATGACCGACCGCTGCTCGCCAGCAGGGCTACTGATTCCCGCTTGAACTCATCCGTAAAATGACGCCGTTCCTGGCCCATTCGACACCTTTCCGCTCCCATCGGAGCTTATCAAAGGTGTCCACCAATTCGGGGGAGGCTCATATTGGAGCTACGGGAGAATGGTCTTGTTCCCCGTTGCCTTGGGGGTTTGGTTGGTCTCCGCTGCGATGGTCGCTCATATCGTCCAATGGCCTGATCCGTTCGGCTGAGCGCGCGCTGATCAAGAAGGCGCAGTATCGTCTAGCGCGAACGGGCGACTTAACCCATGTGTATGGCCCCGCGCGGCGCTTCACCTTACCGCCCAAGCCGGGATGGAGCCCCGCCCGGCTCCCGCACGATTGAACGGCTCAACCATGACCCAATTTGTGTTTCGCAATCATCATGAACGTGAGGCGGCCCGCTTGCGGTCCTTAATCGCCAACGCGACGACGCCCGGCGTGAAGGCTCGGCTCTCGGAAGAAGCCGACAAGTTCGATCAACTTTCCGGCGAAGGGCCTGAGGATCTCTACGTTCCGGCCGTTCCCTAGCGCCGCCTGCCCTTTCTTCCGTGCCAGCAAGAGGCTGGACTAGAACGCGATGATCGACGAGAAACTTAGGCGCTGCCGAAGGATGTTCCCGACTATCACGCGCAGCAAGCGGCCCACTTGCGCGCGCTGAATGGGAACGCGGCCACCGCGCAGCTAAAGACAAAGCTCTTGGAAGAGGCCGCTCAGCATGAGGAGGGCGCGGAGGAGGTTGAAGCTCTAAAACGGGGCGCCTAACGTGGCGGGTACGGCTCTAGCTGCACTTCTCTGAAATGCCCGTACTTCTGCAGGGCGTACCGCAGCGCCTGCTTACCCGCGGTCGGGCCGGTAAAAATCTCGACCTCGCAACGACCGTCATCGTCGAACCACTCGACGTGCCATTGGTCCCCGTGCGCCAGTTAAATTCACTCCTACCCTGAGCAATTTTGACCAGATGCCGCGCGCATCGACTGATAGCCTGCTCAGATACATGGTCGCGGGCATGTCCGCGAAATCAGTCGGCCTGATGTGTGATCGAGGAGAATGCAAATGATGCCAAGTACCAAACATCTTTTGAGTAGCATCGCGATCATCGCGACCCTTGCGATCGCCGCGCCGGTCTGGGCGCAAACAGTCGCACCGATGACCCCTTCATCTCGCGCCCCAGCTGCCGCCGCACCAGCAGCGCCGATTGCGACTACGGCGACACACAAACGGATGTATGTGCACCATCAGGTTTCGCACCACCGCGGGCACCATTACGCGCACCACCGGACGAGGCCCGGCGACATCGCGAATCAGCTAAATGTCCAAGAGTTGGCGCGCGTAGGGAGCAGCTCGGCGCCAAGTATGGCAGGGTCGGCTGGTTGGGGCTACGGCCAGCAGCCCCCGACCCAGGGCGGCGCTCCTGCGGGCCTGATGGCGCCCGGCACGCTGGGCGGCGGCTACGGGCAGCCATCGCCAACCCAGGGAATGCCTGGGGGAAATCAGCCCTCAGCCAGCTCGCATCCTTAAACTGACACCGCGACGGCAGTCGAAGTCGCCAAAACGCGTCTGTCGCACCGGCAACGGGGGGAGTCGATCCTCAAGAGGGCGTTGGCTCCCCGTTGATGCGGTTTAGGAGCGCGAAGAACTTAGATTGAGGGCGCTACCGGGCCGGAACCTCGGCCCCCCGAGCAGCGATGGCGCACGGTGAGGCCGCGCGCTTTTGTCCTGGACAGATTGTCATTGGCTTGCGTTCTTTGGCAAGGAAGGGCGCCCGCAGCAGGAGGCGAGGATGAAAGCTGTCAGCCGAGCCGATTTACTCGGCCGCGTCTGTGTTGCCCTTTGGCTCATGATCCAGCCCGGTTTTGCGGCTGGTTCGGGCCCATCAGACGTTGTGCGCGGGTTCTATCAGACCTTGCTCTATAACATGCACAATGGACCGAGCCTTGGTCAGCAGGGCCGTTCCGCGCAACTCGCCCCTGTCGTGCCGCGAGTCTTCGATATCCCGTATATGACCCGACTGGCGATTGGACCGGCATGGACGACGCTCCCGGAGCCGCAGCGTCAGCAAGTCATGCAGGCGTTCGAGCGGTATGTCACAGCGGTCTATGCCGATCGGTTCAACACGTACTCCGGCGAGCGGTTGGAGGTGGTGGGAGAGCAACCGACAACCTACGGCACAGTCGTCAAGACACAGATTATCAAGGCCGGTGGCGAACCCGTTACCCTCAACTACCTGATGGTTAACGGCGGCGGCGGATCGCAAATCGGCGATGTCTATCTAGACGGCACCATCAGCGAGCTTGCCGCTAAGCGGGCCGATTTTTCTTCCACCCTGCGCACCCAAGGTGTGCCGGGTCTGATTACCGCGCTTAATAACAAGGCCCTGACCTTAGCACCCCCGAGGTCGTCACTTTCAGGGAGCTCTTCCAGCCGCTAACCGAGCGGTGTACTGCCGGAAGCCAGCGCGGCTCCGGTTGAGTTAGCAGAAACGTCAGACCTGACCCGCTCGCCATCAGAGGCGGCGCTTAGCCTCCCTGCGACGCCACTGCGTTGGACCATTGCTCGGGAGCGGAGCATCCTCTCTACACGGAGTTTGCCGTCCTCGACCGCACTGCTGTGGTAAGACGGTGGCGGCGTCTCGTCGGCGCTTCTCGAACATTGCAGGATTCTTCCGTGAATCGGGTGAGCGGCGGGGTCGCGAATGACCGGACTGGCCTATGCCTTCGCACTGCTGACTGGCTTGGGGTTGGCCCAGTGCCTCGCCGGTCGGATCCTGGTCACCCGTTTCGCCGCGCAAGCCAGGACGCTCCCAGCGCGGCTTCCCCCCGTGACCATCCTGAAGCCGCTCTGCGGCGACGAACCGCTGCTCGAGGAAGCACTCGCATCCTGCTGTTGCCAAAATTATCCGGCTTTCCAAATTGTTTTCGGAGTTCAGGACAAGGCCGATCCAGCGCTTGCCGTAGCGCAGCGGCTACGGGATCGCTTCCCCCGATGTGACATCGCCATCGTAGTCGACGATACGCCGCATGGGCCCAACCGCAAGGTCGCGAATCTGATCAACATGCTTCCGTCTGCTCGGTACGACGTGCTGATGATCTCCGACAGCGATCTTCATGTGATGCCCGACTATCTCGAGCAACTAGTCGCTGCGTTGGAAGTGCCAGGCACAGGCCTTGTCACCGCAGTTTTTATCGGTGTCGCTGCACGCCGGAGGTGGCCGGCATGGCTCGGTGCAACCCACATAAGCCATGTCTTTCTGCCCGGGGTGTTGGTAGCTCGGGCCATGGGGCGACAGGACTGCTTGGGAAGCACGGTGATGCTGCAGCGGCGGGTGCTCGAGGAGATTGGCGGCCTGCAGCCGCTAGTAACTCAGCTTGCTGAAGACAACGTACTCGGGCAGCGGGTCCGTGAACTTGGGCTGACGGTTCGGCTCGCCGACATCGTGTCGGCGGTCACTGTTCCAGAAGCCTCCCTCCGCGCACTGTGGCAGCACGAAATTCGTTGGGCGCGGACTATTCGCGGGCTGGTGCCAATTGCCCATGCTGTCTCGACGTTCCAACACCCCTTGTTCTCGGCCATGATGGCCTTCGTTTTTTCCGGCGGCGCCCGCTGGTCAGTCTTCCTGTTCGCGTTTGCCTGGGCAGTTCGTGCAATTTCAGCGCGCGGAATTGACGGCACCCTTCTTCCCAGGCTCGGGCGCCGCGCACCAGCCGCGCCGTATTTGCTTCTACCGCTGCGTGACGCCTTGTCGGTTCTCGAGACGATTGCGAGCTATTGGGGCAACGAGGTCATCTGGCGTGGCCACAAGTTAACCGCGCCCCTTGGGGCGCCGAAGCCAGGGAGCGGAACTTCTGTTGCCGGAACCGCCTTATCTCCCACAACCCACGCTCTCCGAAGATTTACCGGTGACGACTAAGTTTTTCCAATGCCAGGGGAGGAGCTGGTCGAGGCGGGAGATCGGATGATCGGCGATCCGGCGCAAGACGTCGGCGAGCCAGGCCTGTGGGTCGATGCCGTTGAGCTTAGCGGTCTCGATCAGCGTGAACATCGAAGCGGCGCGCTCGCCGCCGCGGTCGGAGCCAGCGAACAGCCCGGCCTTGCGGCCGATTGCGATCCCGCGCAGCGCCCGCTCAGCGGCATTGTTGGTCAGGCAGATGCGTCCGTCGTCGAGAAAGCGGGTGAAGGCGGGCCAGCGCTTCAGCATGTAATTCATGGCCTTGGCGGTTTCGGCATGACGTGACAGCCGAGCGCGCTCGGTACGCATCCATTGTTCAAGATCGCCAACGATCGGCTTTATGCGCTGCTGCCGCACAGCGACCCGCCACTCGATCGCGGCGCTATTGATCTCGCGCTCGATGGCAAAGATCTCGTCGATGCGGCGAACCGCCTCGATTGCAGCGGAGCCTGACGCAGATCTGCCAGCACAAAGAACTTGCGGCGAGCGTGTGCCCAACAGAGTGGCTCGGTAATTGGTCCGGGGCGTCGTTTGCTGGCATAGAGCTCGTTGAATCCGGCATAGGCATCGGCTTGCAGAATGCCGCTATAGGAGGCCAGATGTTGTCGCGGATGCTCGCCGCTGCGATCGCGCGAATAAAAGAACATCGCCGCCGGCGGGTCGTGGCCGCCGAATGGCCGGTCGTCCTTGACGTAGGTCCACAGCCGCGCCGTGACGGTCTTGTTCTTAGCCAGCGCCGGCACCGTCGTGTCATCGCCGTGCAGGCGCTCGGCAGCCAGCACGTGACGTTGGATCAACTCGATCAGTGGCGCCATCGTGGCGGCGCATGTGCCGACCCAGTCCGCCAAGGTCGACACGTCCAGCTCGACACCCTCACGGGCGTAAACCTCGCTTTGCCGGTTGAGAGGCTGATGCTGCCCGAACTTGGCGTAAAGGATCATCGCCAGCAGGCTTGCCCCGGCGTGCCCCCGCGCGATGGCGTGGAAGGGTGCGGGCGGCTGGGTGATCCTCTGGCATGACCGGCAGCTGAACTTCTCGCGAACGGTCTGGATTGTGTTTCGGCGTGGAAGATTGACCCCGGTAGAGGGGTGATCGGCGTCCAACTTTGACCCCCTTTCGCGCAGTGATGTGCAGGCTGACCCGCTTGGGGACGCGAGCGGGTGGCGGGGGATGCTGGTTGTGGAGACGATCGGCCGGATCAGGCGTGAGCACTTTGTCCGGGGCAAGTCGATCAAGGAGATCGTGCGCGAGCTGAAGGTGTCGCGCAATACGGTGCGCAAGGTTCTGCGATCGGGAGCAACCTCTTTCGCGTACATGCGGGTAGTACAGCCGCGGCCTAAGCTGGGGTTGTGGCACGCCGATCTTGACCGGATGCTGTCGGGTAACGAGGCGAAGCCGGCTCGCGAGCGGCTGACGCTGATCCGGATCTTCGAGGAGCTGCGCGGCCTGGGTTATGAAGGCAGCTACGACGCGGTTCGGCGTTACGCGAAGAGGTGGCGTGTCGAGCGCGGCGCGGCCACGGCGGAAGCCTATGTACCGCTGAGCTTTGCGCCGGGCGAGGCCTACCAGTTCGACTCGCATGAGGTCGTGCTGATCAACGGCACGACGGTGACCGTGAAGGTCGCGCATGTCCGGCTGTGCCACAGCCGGATGCTGTTCGTGCGGGCTTATCCGCGCGAGACCCAGGAGATGGTGTTCGACGCACACAGCCGCGCTTTCGCCTTCTTCAGGGGGACCTGCACGCGCGGCATCTACGACAACATGAAAACGGCGGTCGAGACCGTGTTCATCGGCAAGGACCGGCAGTACAACCGCCGCTTCTTGCGGATGTGCGGGCACTACCTGATCGAGCCGACCGCCTGCACGCCGGCCGCGGGCTGGGAGAAGGGCCAGGTCAAGAATCAGGTCGGGGTGGCGCGCGAGCGCTTCTTCACGCCGCGGCTGCGGGAGGCAAGTTACGAGGAGTTGAACGCCTGGTTGCTCGATCGATGCGTCGCCTATGCCAAAGCGCACAAGCACCCCGAACTCAGCGACCGCACGATCTGGCAAGCCTTTGAGGCGGAGCGTACCCAGCTGGTGTCGATCGGCGGCCGGTTCGACGGGTTCAACGCGATCCAGGCGTCCGTCTCGAAGACCTGCCTGGTGCGGTTTGACAACAACAAGTACTCGGTCAGCTCGCGCGCGGTCGGCCGGCCGGTCGAGATCCAGGCTTATGCCGAGCGCATCGTCATCCGCCAGGAAGGCGCGATCGTCGGCGATCACGCGCGCCGCTTCGGTCGCGGCGAGACGATCTACGATCCCTGGCATTACGTGCCGGTGCTCGCCAGACTCGCGGCGGTCGCTCCGCTCCGCGCGGGGCCCTCCTGTTCGCTACCAGGACAAACCTGTCCCAATGCCGAACAGGGGTCCAGATTGGACGCCGATCCGGGGTCAAACTTCAGCGCCGATTGACACTGGATCACCTTCCATTGGCGCGGCACCACCTCCAGCGTCTCGGTCACGTCCTCGCCGAGCTTGGATAGCTTGCCTGTCCGGCATCAGCGCCTATGAGACAGATCGGGCGAGTTGAAGAAGGGAGGATTTCTGGCCCATCGTAGCCATTGAAGGAGCGAAGATGGGACAGAAAGCCGGGCCGAGGAAGCAATCGGCAGAACGGGTTGTGAAAGAGATCCGCCGCGTCACTCGACGGCAGTTTTCGGCGGAGGAAAAGATCCGCATCGTGTTGGCAGGCCTGCGCGGCGAGGACAGCATCGCCGAACTGTGCCGGCGCGAGGGGATTGTTCAGAACCTGTATTACCGCTGGTCGAAGGAGTTTTTGGAGGCTGGCAAAAAACGCCTGGCCGGCGACACGGCGCGTGCGGCGACCTCGGATGAAGTCAGGGAGCTGCGACAAGAGGCCAGCGCCTTGAAAGAGGTGGTGGCCGAACTGATGCTCGAGAACCGTCTGCTGAAAAAAAACACGATCGGGGCTGGGGAGGACGGCGCATGAGATATCCCGGCATCGAGAAGCTGGAGATCATCCACCTGGTCGAGCAGTCCCCATTGCCGGCTCGTCAGACCCTGAGCAAGCTCGGTATTCCTCGAGCGACTTTTTACCGCTGGTATGACCGGTACAGCAGCGGCGGGCCGGAGGCCTTGAATGACCGGCCACCCCGCCCGGATCGCGTGTGGAACCGCGTTCCCGATGGCGTGCGTGAAAACGTGATCCAGCTGGCGCTCGACGAACCAGCGCTGTCACCGCGCGAGCTGGCCGTTCGTTTCAGCGATACCAGAAGCTATTTTGTCTCAGAGGCTTCGGTCTACCGCTTGCTGAAGGCGCGCGGTCTGCTTGCCAGCCCGACCTTCATCGTGATCAAGGCCGCTGAGGCGTTTAAGGACAAGACCACGGCACCCAACCAGCTGTGGCAGACCGACTTCACCTATCTGAAGGTGATCGGCTGGGGCTGGTTCTACCTGTCGACGGTGCTCGACGATTTCTCCCGCTACATCGTCGCTTGGAAGCTGTGCACCACGATGAAGGCCGAGGATGTCACCGCCACGCTTGACCTGGCGCTGCGGGCCAGCGGGTTGGAAAGCGCCAAACCGGCTGACCGACCCAAGCTGCTGTCTGACAATGGCTCCAGCTATATCGCAAGCGATCTCGCCAGATGGCTCGCCGACCGCAAGATCAAACACCTCCGCGGCGCGCCCTATCATCCGATGACTCAAGGCAAGATCGAGCGCTGGCACCAGACCCTGAAGAACCGCATCCTGTTGGAACACTACTTCCTGCCGGGCGATCTCGAAGCCCAGATCGCCGCCTTCGTCGAGGACTACAACTGCCGCCGTTATCACGAGAGCATCGACAATCTCACCCCAGCCGACGTCTACTTCGGGCGCGGCCCCACCATCCTGGCAGAGCGAGAGAGGATCAAGCGACAGACTATTGCCAACCGCCGCCTGCTACACCGATTGCAGGCTGCCTGAGATCACAACATCGATGAGCCAGAGCCTCCCTTAATTTAGCCGGCCCGTTGTCTCAAAAACTCTGACGACGGACAATCATAGCCTTTCTGCAGGCTCGTGCGGACGCCTGTCGCGAGGTCCAACCAAACCCGAAAATACCATCGTCCTTCGCTCGTAGGAAGGTTCGGAATGTACCTATGCTGGCAGCGCCGACCCGGGTTAGGAGTTCGTCTTAATTCAACTCGACAGTGGAAACCTGTAAGTGGTTGTAATGAATTATATCTAAGGCAAAGAGCGAGCGGATATAGATTCCAAGCTGAAATTCCGACCGTCGGGCTTTCAGGACTTGGCCCCCGCTGACGACGAAATCGGCATCGCGCGCATCGCATCGTGAGTAGCGCGATCATCGTGCTCAACGATCACGGTCGTCGCGATGCCGCACCCGCTGGCGTGTGAGGCTCGAACCGATGCAGCCGCCACCTTGGCGGCGACCACCGCCTGGCCAAGCGACGGCGGTCAGGACTTAGGCGCGAAAAGACTCCTCGAAACGGTACGCCTCATCTTTGCTGTTGAAGCCGATCTCAAACCCAACACCGCTTAGAGCGTTCGCAACCGACATGAACGAGGCTGGCTCGATGTGGCGGTGGTCCAGCCAAGTGCGGACAGCGTTCATAGTCTCGCCGAAGGAACCTCCCGGCCTTTCTTCGATACGCACGACAAATGGCGGAACAAGCGCCATATCGCACGAGCCGCCCGCGTTCTGGTGCGCCTTGTCGAACTGATTGCACGGTGAGAACGGCTGATCGGTTTCAAGTATCGTGCCGTCCGCCCGGTTGTAGATTGTCACCGAGGTTACGCCCTTGATGATGTCAAGGAACTCCATCGGGTTGCGCTCCTTCTCCATGAGGTTCAGCGGATAGATGCGCGTCGTCAGCATTCGCCCCTCAGTTCTTGAAGTCGGGGCTGTTTCCCCGTTGCTTCGCCCGGTGCGGGAGACCAGGAAGACGTCGTAGATAGAGGACTTGACGGCGAGTACCGGGGGCACGTGCCCCTGATGCTCCGGCGCAGCAGCAATCAATGTCGCGATAGTAGAGTGGTCTTTGTGACCCCCGCACACGCTAATGGGAGATCTATTGCTAAACCCGGTTAGTGCGCGCTATCCAGTTTCAGCAGAAATGCGCCCGCAGTTGCGATAGATGGCTACCAGCGGCAGGCTGCCGGACGATCTGCGCCAAAAAGCACGGCGCATTCCGACTTCATGCTTTGGGGTTGGGACGGCACACTGGAGCGCATCCATCACGATCTCTATGTGGAGACCCGGCGATCGTGAGGACGCCAGGCGATACCAACCACCGCGCTTGACCGGCGGTATCGCCGGTTCGATCAGTGCTCATCCGCTGTCACTCATATCACTTGCGTAACGCAAGCGTGGCGGTCGCAGCGCGGTGATGTTCAGGCTTCCACATCCGCACCCGTCAAAGCCGAGGCGAGTGCCGGACAATCAAGGTCTGGACCGCCCCGTCCGCAACGGTGATTGTCGCCCGACACTGGTCAGTCTGCATTTAGCGTGCCCGGTTTCGGGTCGTCTGCCCGAAAATAAAGATGAGGCCGTCGGCTGGTCCGCGCCGAGGCCATGGTGTTGTATTTGCGGTCGGGATTGCTGATGGCGGGCGCACCTCCGCCATACGCGCGTCGGCCTCGAATCGCCGCGCCTCGACCGGCTGCCCCTTCTCATGCTCGAAAATGAACGGCGACAACTACCGGATTAAACAGAGCAGGCAACGCCGGCGCCAACCCTACGGCGCGGTGTCTGTATAAAAGCTGCGTGACGAGCCTGACGCAGAGATTCCGGCACTCGCACTTCTGCCGGAACTGGATAGCGCGCGCTCACCAATACCCGCATTGTCTGGGATTGGAAGGCTGGTACTTCCGGAACCGAAGGTCGAAAGTGATGAAAAAGCAAGTGATGAAACGACTAACTTTCGTTGGTCTTGGTCTTTTCCTGGTCACAGCCGCGGCACCGGACGCGCTCGCCTGGCGCGGCGGCGGGGCTGCCGCAGTTCGCGGTCCAATGGGGGGCAGCGCCGTACGCGGGCCGATGGGCCGCACCGCCGTTCGTGGCCCCAATGGCGGCGGAGCCTATCACGGTGGCGCCTACCGCGGAGTCGGTTACGGCCACGCCGTTGTCAGGCCGGGTGTTGCCGCGGGCGTGGCGGTCGGTGCTGCAGCGGCTACGGCCCGTACGACGTATCCGTATTATTACTACCCGCCACGTTATTAGAGAGAGCGGCCATCGAGATCACGGCTGCCGAATAAGACCGCACGATTGGAAGGAGCCCGCTCGAAATGCAGCAGCATCATCAGCCGCACCCAGGGAATCCACGGTGCGACCCGGAGAAGTTAAGAGCATTGGCGTCCTGGTACAGAGCTGCCGCCGAGCAGAAAAGCAATCCGATGATCCGGGAGGGTCTACTATCCAGGGCCGCAGACCTAGATAAAGAGGCCAAGCGTCTTCACGAGCGAGTTCACGAATCTCACTCACTATCACTGTGTCTTCCTGTTCCGGGTGTAGGGCAGCGCTTAGTGAAGTCCGCGAAGTCGTCGACGTCGCTCGATGTGGCCCGCTGCTCGGATTCCGTCACATCCAGGGATGCACCTACGGGTCAAGTTTTTTCACCGCCGCGCCCACAACTACAGAGGAATTCGCTGCCTGAGAACTCTGCCACCGAAGCGACACGGGACTATGACCCTGTCGAGGACCGAACCTCGCATGAGGGCGGAAACGTCCGCGAGCGGACAAGGGTTGGTGGTCAGATGTGGGTGTCCCGACGACGCTTCGGCATCGGCATTTCACGCATTGAGTTTAGTGCTAGTTCGCTCCTTTCTTGCGTCGACAGCTCAACTTCGGACTCCAACAGAGGACGGGAGTGGGATGCACCACAACGTGGCGATCATGGAATGCTCAACGTGACCGCACTCTATCTTCAGTTGAGCCATTGAGGAGACACGATGATGGCACACGTACTTAGCGCCCAAAACCAAAGCCGGGTTTTGTTTCGCGTTTTGATGGCGACCGGGATAGCGCTCGCCCTCGCTGTGGCGCTGCCCGGTCGCGGCACGGCCGCGCAAGATCCCCAAGCGTTAATTGGCTACGTCGGCACGCATGGAATGGCGACGCTCGGTCCGAATATCTTGCCAGCGCAGCGCATTGCTCAGTTGCGTGATCTGTTTCAGGACTATTTCGACGTGCCTGGCATTGCCGAGTTCGCGCTCGGGCGCTACCGCTCGAGCGCGAATCCCCAACAGCAAGAGGAATACCTCGGGCTGTACCAGGACTACACTGTGCACGCCTATGACACGCAGCTAGGCCAATATGGCGCAGCACCGTTTCGCGTCACTGGTAGCCGGTCGGATGGCGAGGAGACTGTCGTCACTAGCGAGATCATTCGTTCAAGTGGCAGCCGCGTGCAGATCGATTGGTACCTCGCGAACCAGCGCGGACGGTACAAAATCACCGATCTGAAATTCGGCGGCATCAGCATGAAGATCACACAACGCGATGAATTTGCCCGATGGATTCAAAACAACGGCGGCCGGTTCGATGCCCTGCTCTCCGTCCTGCGGCAGCAAACCGCGCGGGTGCGATAGACATCTTATACTTCTACCAGAACGGCACAGGCGAAGCGGTGGATGTGGGGACAAATCCAACTCGCCATTCACCCGCCCATTTTGGTTTCTGCAAGGCGGCAGCCTAACCGTTGTCTCTATTTGAAAGCTGAGGGGAAGCATGAGCGTCAAGAAATCACTTAGGGCACTTCCCCAGGGAGATCCCCGGTTACCACGCACGGCAAGCAGCGCATTTGCGCGCGTTGGCCCCGAACACGACAACCGCCTCGCAGAAGGCTCGGCTCTTGAAAGAAGCCGAACGGTACGAGCAAGCCGCCCGAAGAGCTTGAAGGAATTTAAGGTTCAATGGGCGCAGGTGATGCAAAGACTGCCGAGCAGCGCTGCGTTTCGCTTAGGCGGTCAACGCCAATTTGATGGGCTTGGTCGGCGCAGTCGCGGCCTGCTTAACGCCGGAATCAGCAGCGCGAATGGGGTTAAGTTCGGCGCGGACTGCGGTTGCGGCTGCATCAAAGGCGTTAGCCCGCGCGACTGCAATCGCTTGCCGATACGAGCTACATCGATCAAAGACCCGAGGCTGGCGGTTAGATTACCACGACCCGCGTTGCTGGCGAGGTAGAGGCGGCGATCACGGTCCGAATGAGCAGTCTCTTAGGGATCATGGGATCTCAACGCGGCGTTACCGATAATGTAGGCCGGAAGCGCGCACAACCCCACAGATTGCTCCGCGAGAGAGCGGAAGGGTGTCGTTGGCCAGGGTAGTCAGTGGCGCTGGTAAGTCGCAGGATACTGGGATCTCCTAACAGAGTTCGAAGAACAAGCTGCGGTGAAAGCAAAAGGAAAATGACGATACTCAGTCTCGAAGGCGACGATGTGCTGTTCGTGCATGACGGCAGACAAATTCGCCAAAGTGATAACGTGCGTCTGAAGTATGGCCGATTGGTTAGACGACCAAATCCAGTCTCCTTATTCGGTCGAGTGTTCGACCCAGTGCATCTGCGAAGTTCTTTATCTCACTCCCACCGAGACATAGAAGGCGAACTACAACGTGGCATGGATTCAAGGATTGCGCCCCTTTTGATAGTTCTCTCAGCGGTCCTCACTTCCGGCGTTCTTGTAATTGCTACAGCGATAACGCTGTGCACTACTATGATACATGATGCCGTTCTCCTCTACTTTAATATGGTCTGGATGTTGGAAAGGATCGCGCAGTAGCGGCAATTTAGCGAAGCGCTGAGAGCGGTTTGCCATCGATTTATACCACGTCCCATTGATCAGAACCGCCGTGCGCAATCAGAACCGCTGTGCCCAATCGCGCAATCCGATCGACATAATGGTCCAGGGCTGATCAATGAGCCTGTTCCAGGCAAAGCAGCAGTGCTCGAGGATATCGCCGTAGGAGCGGAAGACCCGATTGGAGAGCCAGTTGTCGCGGATGAACTGCCAGACATTCTCGGACCGGGTTGAGTTTGGGGCATTTGGGCGGCAGCGGGACGAGCGTGATGTTCGGCGGCACGATAAGTTTGTCGGACAGGTGCCAACCGGCCTGGTCGAGGAGGAGCACGGCGTGGGCACCCGGCGCCACTGCTATCGCGATCTCCGCCAGATGCAGGTTCATCGCCGGGATATTGCAGCGAGGCAAGACAAGGGCCGCGCCCTTGCCGTCCGGGGCAGATGGCGCCGAAAATATAGGTCGAGGCGGTGCGTTGATCGGTGGCGCCGAGGGTAGCGAACCGCGCCTGACCCAGCGCCGGGTGATCTTGTTCTTGCTGTCGGACACGGGCCTCGTCGGCAAACCACCTCTATCGCTGCCAGATCGATCTTCTTGTCGCGCGCGAGCTGGGTCCACAATCTCGGGGAAGCTTATGGGACGGCCCGCCCCTCTCTTCCGACAGCGTAGGCTGGCGGTGGCTATTGGAGGGAAAGGATCAGCCAATGAAGATCGCGATTCTCGGGATCGACCTGGGCAAAAACAGCTGCAGCGTCGTGGGGTTGGACCATGCCGGGACAGTGGTGAAGCGGCGCCGCATGCGATCGGAGAGCATCGCTGTCTTTACTCGGACGACGCCGGCATGCACCGTCGCGATGGAGGCTTGCTGCGGTGCGCATCATTTCGGCCGACTGCTGAGATCGCAGGGACACACGGCGCGGTTGATATCTCCGGAATACGTCCGCCCCTACGTCAAGGCGCAGAAGAACGACGACCGGGATGCGGAAGCGATCGCCGAAGCGGCGGCCCGTCCGACCATGCGGTTTGTCGAGCTGAAGAGTGAGGAGCAACTCGACATGCAGAGCCTGCACAGGGTTCGCGATCGGTTGGTGGGTGAGCGGACGGCGCTAATCAACCAGCTGCGCGCCATCCTACTCGAGCGCGGCTGCGCCGTCCCGCAGGGACGCCGCAGGCTGGAGCAGCACCTTGCGGCGATGCCGGACCCGGACAACGACACCTCTCTCAGCCCGCGGGTACGCCGGTTGATCGACGACATGCGCGCGGAATGGCTCGAGCTGGATCGACGGATTGCCACGTTCGACAACGAGTTCGCTGCGCGCGCCCGCAGCGACCCGGACGCACGGCGGCTGGCGACCATTCCCGGCATCGGCGTGCTAAATGCCACGGCCTTGGTAGCCGCGATCGGCAACGGCGAGACCTTCGCTCGTGGGCGCGATCTTGCCGCCTGGCTTGGGTCGCGGCGAACTCTTCTCTCCGCCACAAAACGGCCCACGTGATCCGAGCCAGTTTGTTAGCCAGGGCAACCACAGCAACATTCTTGTGCACGCGCTTCATCAGCGCCGCAGCCACTCTCCGAGAGCTGTGGGACCGCTTGCTAGCACCGGCAAAGCGGACCGGGCACCGTGGATGATCAGCTTGCGCAAATACTTGTTGCCTCGTTTGGTAATGCCGACCAGTCGCGGCTTGCCGCCCGGGCAGCAACGTAACGGGATCGGCCGAAACTGCGGCAAGGGGTGCTGCGCGGCCACTGATGTCTGCTGGTGGTGAATGCGAGATGGCCTGACAGTCGACCGGCGTTGCGGACACCTGATTTAAAAAACGTATGGCCCGCCCTGTCCGCAAGAGGCTTGTGCGAGGTGATCTGACCGGTCTGCGTCAACGTATCCGGTCTCCGGGCCGTTTGCCCTGGCCAAGATGAAGTTCCGCGCGCTCTGGTCCTCATAAATGATCCACCCCCGCCGAAGTGGTCCAGCCTGAGCTATGGTTTAGCCAAGGAGGACCGCGATGCCGAGGAAGAGCTACAAGCCGGAAGAGATCGTCGCCAAGCTGCGGCAGGTTGACGTTTTGACTTCGCAAGGTCAGAGCGTAGCGGAAGCGATCCGCTCGATCGGAGTAAGCGAGGTGACGTATTACCGCTGGCGCCAGGAGTTCGGCGGCTTGAAGAGTGACCAGGTCAAGCGCCTGAAGGATCTCGAGACGGAGAACAATCGGCTTCGCCGTGCGGTGTCGGATCTA
>Ga0073928_10003504_pt1 | contig 24686 bp, 21 predicted proteins | sample PaiPotPPA55metaG_FD_76969 | JGI IMG/M metagenome (GOLD analysis project Ga0073928, IMG submission 76969) | Iron sulfur acid spring bacterial and archeal communities from Banff, Canada, to study Microbial Dark Matter (Phase II) - Paint Pots PPA... ...
CGCTCTTTGATCCGTCAGACGAAAAGGTGAGGCAAGCCAACCGTAATCATTCGATTGAGGAGGCGGTCGACTTTCTGGTAGCGTCTGCCACGAACGACATACGACTTCGATCTCTGATCGCGGAACAGTTCGATGCGTATCTATTCAGAGGGCTGCGGTTTAACCTCTTGCACAATGATCTCCGTTACCCTGCATTTTTCGAAAGGACAGGCGCATATTCATGTTTGGAGATTTCCGAGAAGGACCTGCTGGCGATGTTTGAACGGCTTGATTGGCTCAAGACATTTATGGAAGAATTATCGCTTCTTGTGTCGTGACTCCGAAGTGCTCAGGCCATGACAGGCTTAGCCAGATTGGATGAAGAAGAAGAAGTTATCGTTTCTAGCCTGCCCTTCGCAGAGATCCGCGAGATACGACACAACCTGTTCTGTGGTTAGGATGCGGACCACTGGTCGAGCGATGGGATCTATGAGAGCGTACGAGTCGCCGGGAAGTTTCTTGATGCTCGTGGAATGGCCCCTGAGCCCGATTGTACAGAGGCGCGATGAATAGGTATCGAGGTATTCCAGCACATCGAGCATCTCCAGCTGGACTTCGGCCGTGGTCTTCCGCAGTCCGTCTATCGTCAGGATGTCCTCTTGCCGTGGCGTTTGGCCATGTATAAGGGAAAATAATCTGACGACATCGGCGTGGCTTAAAGGACTGTCGGGCGCCCGGATGTCATCTGCATTGCGGTCTTCCAAGCGCCGTAGCTTGATGGCTAGTGCTCTGGCTTCGGCTACTGACATCGGTAATTGTCCCCCGTGCTCTATTGACCATGTGTTTAGGAACGTTGCGAGAACGCAATCTCCTGCGCGAACCTGTTGGATGAGCTCCACGCGACGTATTTCACCGTTGAGCCGCAGATCTTGAACGTGCACCTGGTGTGAGTTGCTCTCGTTGTCCCACTTGTGGATAAAGGATTGGCTATCACGTGCGACGTTCTCTAGGTAGCTATTCCAGATGTCGCTGAAGGCGGGATTGTCGTTGACCATGTCGAATAATGGCTTGTTAGAAATCACGAGTTGGGCTTGATGGTGTCCGCGCGCCGGATCATAGTCAACCTGTAGTTGCACTAAGCAGATGCGGGTACTCCGGTCGGTTACGTATAAATTTAGATCTGACCGATGATCGTCTGCTAGGGAGAACTCGAGGCGTCGGACCTCATGGGTGTCGTGTGTGTTTAGTTCAAGCGTGCCCAAAACCGCGCGGTGTTGCCCGGCTGATTCTGGCGTGAGTCGTATGTGTGGTAAATACGAGGTCAAGGCGGTTAGGAGTGTTATGATCGGCGTAGCGATACACGACTGGCGAGGGCAGGTGTAAACGTGAGGTGCAAGGATGAACCAGGATTGTTGTGTAAAGCCGTAGAGTGAGTATTAGTTCGGTAGGCTAATGATATAAGGCGAGATAACTCTAGTCAAGGCAGAGCGGGAGCGGTCTCGGTCTGTGATCTAGCCGAGAATCCCATAAGGAGAGACGACCGTTTTGGGTCGCGTTGTGACACTTCGGGTCGGCGAGGCGTAGCGGTCTATTCCGATGAACAAGCTTTTCAGCATACGGGTAAGTGAGTGTCTTGATTATGCCGCCGGTCCTGCGAGCTGTAAATCCGGGCTGAGCATCTATCCGCAAAAGCAGCCCAGATCGCGGGCGCGCGGGCTTTCTTGGTTATCTTTCGGGGATCAGGGTAACGTCCCTGAGCGCGGGAATAGGGTCTTTCCTGTCGTTGATGATCGTCAGCGTTATCGGCTTCTGAACGATATCGGGGACAGAATAGGTCTTGCTGAGATCGGCGAAACTGACCGATACCGAAGTCAGGAGATATTCACCACTCGCGGTGAACTCCTGCACTGGGCCGCTGATCTCCCATTGGCTCGGATTACTCAGCGGCTTCAAGCCGCCGCCGTTGATCCAGGATGGCCAGAGCTTCTGTGCCTGTTCCGCCAGCTTCCGGAGATTGAAGCGGAAATTGGCGCTGGAGAGCTTGACCGGTCCGTCAAACGTGAGGACGACGCGAACCACGTCACCAGGACGGCGGGCGTCAGCCGTTAACGCTGTGAGGTCCTGACCATGGGCGAACGGCGTCAGGACCACCAGGAGAGCGACGAACAGCCCGTGCTGTAAGCTCCGAACTCCCAACATCTCTCGCAAGTTCTTCGTACGGTTTTGGCTCATATTCTCCGCCTGCAAGACCTTTTGAATCCCGCGGCAATCTGGACCCGCCGCGAATGCACCCCTGCGGCCAATTCTTCGGCTGGGCAGCTTGCCCTTCAATAGGTGTTACTCTGAAGCGTGACACCGCCTGAATGTCACGCTTCGGCGTTCTCATCTACAGGGCTGATTCACGCGTCGAGCTTTAGATGGAAACAGAACAGGACCACCACGGGGACGTGGCGTTGCTCCGCCAGATGGCCGGGGACAACGGGGGTGGTGCGACGGCCCAATGTGCGTGGGCGGAATTCTACCGACGCCACGCACCTTACCTCCTTCGCGTCTGCCACCGTGCCCACCACAACATTTTAGGCGACCTCGGCGTGTCCGACGCGGTCCAGGACACGCTCATCCGCGCGTTCCATCGGGCCGGCACATTCCGGGCGGACGATACCCTTGACGCGGACGCGCAGTGCCGCGCCGTTCGTGCGTGGCTGGGAGCGATCCTCGAAAACGTGATCCGAGATTCCTTTCGTAACCAACCTGAGATCGAGTTCGTTGATCCCATTGTCCTGGGTTTGAACCCGCAGACCGAGTCCGACGCCATGCCGGAATCTGCACAACTCTTGGCCCTTGAAGAAGCGCTCGCGGGCCTCAGTGACCGCGAACAATACGTGCTGCGCACGACGGCCCTCTGGTACAATCCGGGCCAATCGCAGCAACGGCTGCCTAATGAGGTAATGGAACATTTGACCACACACCTGGAAACCACCTCGGCAAATATCCGCCAGATCCGCGCACGGGCTATCGCCAAGCTTCGCGCGTCGTTGATGTCATCTGGCGCTCACGAAGGTACGGAAGGCCATGAATAAGCCACGGGGACGCAAGACCTTATCGGACCGGCAACTTGAGGACAGCTTGCGGACCATCATGCGCTCGAAGGGATGGCTCGTGCCCACAAGTGCCGCGGAAGTTCTGGCATTCGAACAGTCCTTCTCCAAGGAGACCTCCGCGATGCCCACCGTCGCCGACCCGATGTCCCTTTGGCCGAAGCTCACCCGGACCTCTGTCAGTCCGCCGGAAGCACAGTCATATTGGACCCATCCCTCGGTCCTCCTCCTGCGCGACGCCGGAGATCCGGTCGATGTCATCACCAACAAGGCGCGGCTAACCGTTCTCACGGCGATGGAGAAAGGCTGGCACGGTCCCCCGTACGATCCATTTGCGCTCGCCGAACTCCTCGGGATCAGGACCGTACCCACCCAGGACGTCATCGACGCGCGGACGTTCGGAACCTCCGGAGGGAAATACGTCACGGAATTCAACCCGAACCGCCCTCCGGCCCGGATTCGTTACTCCGTGGCACATGAGATCGCACACACGCTGTTCCCTGACTGTGCAGCGGCCGTGAGGAATCGAGCCACACACGAGCAGATGGCCGCGGACGAATGGCAGCTTGAAATGCTGTGCAACCTCGCGGCGGCCGAGATTCTGATGCCGATCGGCACGTTGCAGGATGCCCAGGACCACCCGCTGACGATCAACTACATACTTGACCAGCGCGAGCGATACCAGGTTTCCTCGGAAGCCATTCTGCTCCGTGTGGTGCGGCTCTCAAGAACACCGGTGCTCGCCTTTGCCGCCCGCTATGATGCACAGCGGAAGCGATACGCCCTGGATTACAGTTTCTCGTCTGCATCGTGGAAACAGCGGCTCAGGCCCGGTCACCTCCTGCCCAGATCGAGCAAGGCCTCAGAGTGCACCGGTATCGGGCATACGGCAGCAGCTCGGGAGGAACTGGGTCCCGCCTTTGAACCCTGCGATGTGGAATACCTCGGTATCCCACCCTACCCTAACCAGACATTTCCCCGCGTGCTGGGGATAGCGCGTCCCAGCCAGAATGTCGCTTCTGAGGAGCCCACCCTCACGTATGTGAAGGGTGATGCGACAGATCCGAGGGGGCAAGGCGTTCGCTTGATCGTGCAGATCGTCAACGACCGCGGGCTTACCTGGGGGGCCGGATTCGCTCTTGCCGTACGAAAGAAATGGCCCCACGTACAAGATCAGTTCACCACGTGGGCAACCTCGAACCGGTCCCAGTTCCGTCTGGGGTCTACGGTCTTTATACCCGTGAGCTCATCGGTGATCCTCGCAAATCTCATTGCCCAACATGGGTATGGGCCTTCGCCAAATCCCCGCATACGGTATGGCGCCCTCGTAAGCTGCCTGCACGAGGTGCAGCGCTTCGCCCTTGTGAACAAAGCTTCGTTGCATATGCCCAGGCTCGGTTCCGGGCAGGCGGGCGGGAACTGGTCTATCGTGAGCGAACTGCTTGAGGAGTCCCTGTGCCGTGCCGGCCTGGACGTGACGGTCTATGATCTCCCGACCGCAAAGGCCACTGGCTCCGAACAGCAGCAGCTCGATTTTCGGGGGGACCGTTAAAGGGGACCCGACCGGGAGGCGATACCATGCCAAAGCAGATCGTCCTAGTCTCGGGTAGTGTCGCGTCGGGCAAAACGACGCTTTGTGAAAATCTCCGAACGCATTTTGACCGCGTCCACATTCTCAAGACAAAAGACGTGATCCGCGAACTGGCGTCGCGACGCCTCGGAAAGGAACTGCCGAAGGAACGCCGGGCGATGCAGGAGTTCGGCGACCGGTTGGACCGCGAGACCAAGGGCCAATGGGTCCGTGATGAACTGCGAAAGCTGCTCTCCAGACTGGGGCTGGAGGAGCCGAATGCGATGGTCCTGGTCGATGCCGTCCGTATACCGGACCAGATCCGTGCGATCCGGCAAGCGTACGGCTTTGCCGTCACCCATATCCATCTGTGCGCTCCACCGGAGACATTGTCGGAGCGATACCGCGGCCGGCGCTCAAGCGGATTGCAGGAGCTCCCGTCCTACGCTGATGTTGAACGGAACCCGACGGAGGCGCGGATACAGCAACTTGAACGGGTGGCCGATGTGGTGATCGATACCCGCCTTTGCCGGAAGGAGGACGTGCTGGTGCGCACGGCCGCCCACCTGGCGCTCTATGCCCGCGAGTTCGACCGCCTCGTCGATGTGATCGTTGGGGGACAGTACGGAAGCGAGGGAAAGGGCCACATCGCGTCCTATATCGCGAAGGAATACGCCATCCTGGTCCGGGTCGGGGGTCCGAACGCCGGGCACAAAGTGTTCGTCAGCCCGGCTCCTTATACCCATCATCAGCTTCCGTCCGGGACCTTGAGGAGCGACGCCAAACTGGTGATCGCTCCGGGTTCCGTTTTGAACGCGGAGGCGCTGATGCGGGAGATCGCCGAGTGCAAGGTCGAGGCCGATCGGTTGTCGATCGACCCGCACGCGATGATAATCAGTCAGAAGGATATCCGCGGCGAAGCCGGCCTGACAAGCCGGATTAGTTCGACCGGGCAAGGCGTCGGCCTTGCTACGGCCCGGCGTATAACCGACCGCGGCAACACGGTTGTGCTTGCACGGGATGTCAAAGAGCTGGCCCCGTACGTGCGGGACACCTGGGTCATTTTGGAGGAAGCATACTCCCGGGGGAACAGGATTCTGGTCGAAGGCACGCAGGGTGCGGGTCTCAGCCTCTACCACGGCGAGTACCCGTTCGTCACCTCGCGTGATACTACCGCTTCAGGTTGTCTTTCTGAGGCAGGCATCTCGCCCGCACGGGTTCGCAGGGTGGTCATGGTATGTAGGACCTACCCGATCCGGGTCCAGAACCCGCCAGGCGGGACATCGGGACCGCTATCGCAACCGATCTCATGGGCGGTGGTCTCCAAACGGTCGAATATAGACGTAGGCCAGATCCGGAAGGCCGAAAAGACCTCGACGACGAACCGGAAACGCCGTGTGGGCGAGTTCGACTGGGTGCAGTTGAGAAGGGCAGCCGCCTTGAACGGACCCACGGATATTGCCCTCACCTTTGCTGATTATCATCACCGGAGCAACGAGGACGCGAGGCGCTATGAACAGCTATGGCCTGACACGATCCGGTTCATCGAGGAGATCGAGCGCGTGGGGTCTGCGCCGGTGTCGTTAATATCCACCCGGTTCGATTTCCGCAGCATCATCGATCGGCGGTCCTGGTGAGGGGATCATGGCGATAACCCCGGAGGAGTTTGCAGAACACTACCCAAAGCTGTATCACATGGCCGAGATGGGTTCGTGGGACTCAATACTCGCCAATGGATTGTTGAGCACGACGGCGCTTTTGGACCTTTTCGAAATAACCGGCGATCTACGTGACGCGATAGAGCTGCGCCATCGGCCCGAGTCGGTTCCGATCATTCATCCGGCCCACGGCCATGCCACTATCCGTGATCAGAAACCGATGCGCGAGTCGGCTTTGAAGGCTTGTCTCACTGACATGACCCCCCGTCAATGGTATCGGTTTCTCAATGGCCGGGTCTTTTTCTGGGTCACTGCGGAGCGCGTCCGGGCGCTGCTGAATGCCAGAGCGTATCGGGATCAGAGACATACCGTAATTACGATCGATACCAGGACATTCGTCGATCGCCACGCGAACAGGATCTTGCTATCGCCGATCAATTCAGGCAGCACGATCTACAAGCCGGTGGAGAGGGGCACCGGAACGTTCCGCCCCTTTGGGGAGTATCCCTTCGATGAGCGAAGAAATGCCCGAGGCCTTGCTAACGCCATTGCCGAAGTTGCCGTCGAGTATGCCGTTCATGACATACGGGACCTGGCACTAAAGGTCGAGCTTCGCCAGCGAGATCGAATCCTTGATGTAGTGTTTCGCGCACAGGATCATTAGAAATGCGGCAAGAGTCGTAACAATTTCATGCTCGAACCGAGTGTCGTGGATTGTCACGTATCATGACATATTGGCGCCGGGGGGATCGAATCCGATGGGGTAGGGACGCCATTCTGGGAGAGACCGCCGCGCCGTATTTGATTGAAAAAGCCTATTTTTTGGTGTATCATCTTCTTTTTGACGGAGGTTCCCTTATGCCGCGCCCGTTTGACGCTTACCGCGAAGGCTATCCGCTCACACGTGATTTGCTTTTCCCCTTGTACCACGCCTGAAGCAGTCGTTGAAAGCTACGCCACCACCTCCCCAAGTCCTCGAATGACCAGCGAAATACAGTTCGTAAGGCAAAGTTATAGGACGGACATCCAACGGTGGACTTGGGTCGTGGCAGCCGGGATTCGTGCTGACAGATCCGGGCGGTTGCCCACCCGTGATGTAGCTCAGGAGCCGGGCCGATTTGAGATTCGAGCAATAGCTCGCATACCAGACATAGCTCGACATGTGAACTACACTCCCTTCGTTAGGCTGTCTTTGGCTTCACGACTGAAAGCTTTTGATCGTCTTTGAGTCTGGCCTCGATAGCCTTGGAAAGCTGCATCGCGGTTTCGTAGTACTGGCGCAATTTCTGCCGATTTGCTGAGTATTCGGGCGCGGCATGATGGGCATCATCTAACGTTTCAAAGATGAGCATCACGCGATTGACCTGCGGTGTCGCAATGCCGCACTCTGTCAAGACTTTGAGCACCTTCTCAGAGTTCAATGTCGCCGGATTTTTGGGGATCCCTTTGACCCCCTCGTGCAGAGTGCACGCCAGTTGGTGTAATACCTGTCGCAATTCTTCCTCGGCCTGTTGGAGGCGAACGCTGTCTGCAGTCTGGTCTTCTATCAGAGCAAGTATCGTTTGTAGGCGCTGTCGAGGTTCCACCCAAGGAAAAGCTCGAATCACGGGTCCATCTTCGGTATACCCAGTAATCTCGTAGTAGAGCCCGTTGAAATCCGCACATCCGGTTCGCACTTGCTTGATCCACTCGCCATTATGTGACAGCAGGACTACTTGTTTGCCGCGCTCTACGAGTTCGCGGATCACGCCGATGAACTGGGTCTCGTGGTCCTTGTCCCACGATTGAATCGGGTCATCGATGATGAGGAAATCAAAGGGTGATTTCTCTTTGAGGTTAATGGCGATGCTGATGCAAAGCCCGAGGGCGTTCAGCTTGGATTCGCTTAGTGACGAGACCGCGCTGACAAGGTCCTTTCCGTACGACGAGGCCTTGATCTGCACCCTGCCGCCCTGAGGAGTCTTCTTCATGTCGAATCCAGCGAAATGCACGTCGGGATCACCGACAGTCCGAATACGCTTATACCAATCCATCACGTCGCCGGCCAGCTCGCCGGAGATGGCCTCAAGCATAAGTTTAGTCACAAAGGCGTCAACGTCGGCTTTCAAAGTTTTAAGATTGTCCGTTGCAGTCGCAAGGATTATTCGCTTTTCCAGTTTTTGATCGTTCTCGATCAGCGCAATTAGTAAGCTGATCGTACCGGTGCCAGCTACTGCGTTCAGCTCGTCAGTTAACACGCCATTTGCCTGCGCCAGAGATGCTGCGTGTCTGTCCATGACTGATTTAGCAGCTCCGCCAGCGGCAATGTAGTCGACGAGAGCTTGGCCAAGCCGCTCGACGGCCGTCAAGTCTGCGACGGGTTGCTGCACTAGTGACTCCACAGTCTTGATGGCGGAACGGACATCTCGGCCTCGGTCGACGAAGCTTGTTATTGTGGCACCAATCTCTTCCATCGCCGCCCGAATCGTGGTCAGGTGAGCTCCCTGCTTACCGCCCAGCAACGCCTCTAGCTGGGGCAGGGCCGTATTGGCTTCCAAAAGAGCCTTGGTGCGCCCACCGATTCGCTTATAGTATTCAGTCACCCGCTGGCCAAGGTCGGACAAAACCCTAGCGACTTCCTTCTGCGCGCCCCGCAATCCCGCCGTTGCCTGTTCGGCCGCCATAAGGCTACCGTGTCGCTCGCGGATGTGGGCAACATCAATCGGCTTCAGCTCTCGGTTACAGAACGGGCAGACGGCTGGAGCAGTTTCCAGAAGCGAGAGGCCCAGTCCGTAGAATTCAGCCTCACGCAAGATCTTGTGTTGAGCGGATTCGGCGGCTAATGTCGCAACCAGCGGGGGAAGCTCTGTAGTGACAAGCGCCAGCATAGCTTGCTGCTCTGTGCCAACGGCGATGGAGTCGCTCTCGGCAAATGGTCCGACAGCGACGCTACCCTGGAAAAACTGTGAAGTCGCCGCATCCCTTGCCTTGATCAATTCACCCAGCAATTCCGGGCCTTTTGGCGCCGCTCCAACAAGCTTATGGGCCGCGTTACTGACGAGCTTACGCGTGGCAGAGAGTTCCGGGTAGCCCTTCTTGATCGATCTGGCTACGGCAGTCAACTGGGGGTCCGCTTGAACCCGTAATATCAAACCGTCAATGGCGGCGCTTAATTCCTTCGCGGCGAGTGGCATCGGGGGCTTGGTACAAAACGCGAGCAGATCTTTATGGACTTGAGTAAGATCCTCAAACCCGAGCAAGGCGGCAAATCTGTTGAACCGATCAACCGGCGCCGCCAACAGCAAATCCTTCAAAGCATGTTGAAGAATGAAGGGCTTAGGTACAGAGCTCAGTTGGGCGGCGAATGGCCAAGATGCGACGACCGCTCCATTGACACGCAATACGGCGTCAGATCCACTGAAAATCGCAAGAAGCTCCATGGTGGAGCTTCCATCCTGAACTACGACTTTGACGCTTGGGGACTCGGGCTGAAGCAAATGAATATTGCGATAAGACCCCTTGTACTCATCTTTGGAATCCGCAAACTGCACCTTCGACGTATAGCCATACAAAAGCCACTCAAACCCTTCCGAGATGCTTGTCTTGCCATGGCTGTTCGGCGCAAAAATTAGCGTTAAGCGATTCGCCAAGCAAAATCGAGCGCTCGGCGTTGAATCCGCGAAAGCCGCGAAGTGAGATCTCTTTGAGCCTCATTGCAGAATTTCTTCAATGATAGTGGCGAACTCCTGTTCGGCGGCCTCCACACTCCCACCCGCCTTATACGCCTGCAGCACACGGGTGTGGATCGGGTCGAGGGTATTCGCCAGGAGCGCATCCAACAACTCCTCGCGGCGAGACCGGGGCGAGGGCAACGATGAACCATTCGAAGTAGCTGATTTTTCGGCTTGCTTTTTCGCCATACCTGTGAGATAGAACAATCTTAATTATGAGCCTTTTAACAGGGTTGTCAATGCGACCCGAGACTGCTTGGCTATCAGTAGGGGCTTAACGGACCAATTCGCTGGACAGCACAGGCTAGGCGTCGCTACGCCCCGATGATGTTCGGGTTCATCGCGGGAGTCCCGTTGGGCTGCCTTCCAGAACGAGAGTTTTAGCTTCGCAGGACCTGCCACCTCTGGCGTCGTGCCCAACTGCGCGCGCAGTCGTCTTGCAGCCGAGGCGGACTGCATATGAAGGTATGGCGAGAAGCTCCTTTGCGGCGCTGGGGACAGTTGAGCGTCCTGGGAGGCGATTCGCGCGTGGCGATGGGTAGAAGAAGGGGGTGGCTCTACTTCGAGTGCACCCGTGTTGCGGCCCAGCTTGTTGAGCCTTGAGGAAATCGACAGCTACAAAATCATCTACAGCGAGTTTCGTTAGCCGTCTGAAAAAGCTCGCATCTCATTGAAAACATTGGTAGGCGCGGCCGGACTCGAACCGGCGACCCTCTGCTTAGAAGGCAGATGCTCTATCCGCCTGAGCTACGCGCCCTTTCCTTCCATTTTATCAGGCGCGCCGCCCGCGGCCGCTCACCCCAGCTCGAAGAGCGTCTGCCCCGCCTTCACCTTGTCTCCCGGCGCCACGTGCACGGCCTTAACCACCCCGTCCACTTCCGCGCCGATGTGATTCTGCATCTTCATGGCTTCGATGATCAGCACCGGCTGGTGCCGCTTCACCGCATCGCCCGCCGCGACATGCACCGCAATCACTTCGCCCGCGATCGGGCTGCAACAAAACGCATCCTCCGGCAGCCTCTGGGGTGAGCGCTCGTGCACCACCGCCTCGGGAATCGGGAACTCGGGTGCGCGCTCCGGCTGCGCAGTCGAAGCTTGCTCGCTTTCGGAGTGTTCAGGCGCCGGCCGCGCCAACGGTTCGGACAGCGTGTGCGAGGACTGTAGGTCCCTGCGCCCATGCCGGCCCCAGGCATTTTTCGCCATATTGCACCTACAGTGGGATCAACCCATGCTTTTTCTGCGGACGCCAGTCGCGCTTGGCGTGCAGCGCCTCGATCGCATCCGCCACATATGCGCGGGTCTGCGCCGGCTCGATGATATCGTCCACCAGCCGCAGCCCCGCCGCCACCAAAGGCGACGCGAACGAGTCGGTGAACTGCTGTACCAGTTCCTGCCGCTTGGCGCCGTTGTCGTGAGAAGCCGCGAGCTCGCGCCGGAACAGCACTTCAACCGCCGGTTCCGCGCCCATCACGGCGATCTCCGCCGAAGGCCAGGCCAGCACGCAATCCGCGCCGAGCTCCTTCGAACACATCGCGATGTAGCCCCCCCCGTACGCCTTGCGCAACACCACCGTGATCTTGGGCACCGTCGCGGCGGAATAGGCGAACAGCAGCTTGGCCCCGTGCCGTATGATGCCGCCGTATTCCTGATCCACGCCCGGCAGAAACCCGGGAATATCGACGAACGTCACCAGCGGGATGTTGAAAGCGTTGCAGAACCGCACGAAGCGCGCCGCTTTGTCCGAACCGTCGATATCCAGCGCTCCCGCCAGCACGGCCGGCTGATTCGCGATGATGCCCACCGACCGGCCCCGTATACGCGCGAACCCCACGACGATATTCTTGGCGAACTCGGCCTGCACTTCCAGAAAATCGCCGCTATCCACGATGCGCGTGACGATCTCGCGCACGTCGTAGCCCGCCTTCGGATCGCTCGGGACGATGTCGTCCAGTTCGGCGTTGGGCGTCGGAGTGTCGCCGGGATCCCGATGCGGCGCGTCTTCCAGATTGTTCGACGGCAAGAACGTGAGGAGCCGCTTGCAAATGCGCACGGCATCCACGTCGTTCTCCGCCACAAAATGGATCACGCCGGATTTGTTCATCTGCGCGCGCGGTCCGCCGAGTTCCTCGGCGCTGACCACTTCTCCGGTCACCTGCTTGATCACCGAAGGGCCGGTGATGAACATCTGCGCGTCGCGCGTCTGGATGATGAAATCGGTCAGCGCCGGGCTGTATGCCGCCCCCCCCGCGCACGGCCCGCAGATCAGCGAAATCTGCGGCACCACGCCAGAGAGCATCACGTTCTGATGAAAGATACGCGCATAGCCCGCCAGGCTACCCACGCCTTCCTGCACGCGTGCGCCGCCCGAGTCGTTGATGAACACGAACGGCGACCCGGTCTTGAGCGACGCCTTCAGGGTGTCGGCGATTTTGTCACCGTGGACTTCGCCCGCCGACCCGCCCGCCACTGTGAAATCCTGGCTGGCCACGTGCACCAGCCTGCCGTCCACCAAGCCCCGGCCCGTAACCACGCCGTCGGCCGGAAGTTCCTTGCCGTCTAACCCGAATAAGCGGGCGTTGTGTTTGGCGAACAGGCCGCTCTCGCGGAATGACTGCCGGTCGAGCAATAAATCCAGCCGTTCGCGCGCTGTCAGCTTACCCGAGCTATGCTGCTTGTCAATGCGCTCGGCACCCCCGCCGAGATGGAGATGCTCGCGAACCCGGCCGAGTTCTCCAATCTTTTCTTTAGTCATACCTGAAAGTTCATTGTAACGCCGGTACAAGGTGCGGATTTCGGAACTGTGGCCCACCCGCATTCGTAAGAACATCAGGAGCCTCGATGCAAAGCCCCCTTGGTAACATCCGTTACGCGATACGACAGTTCGGGCGTTCGCCCGTCTTTTCCGCGGCGGCGATCCTCACCTTGGCCCTCGGGATCGGCGGGACGACCGCGATCTTCACGCTGATCGATGCGGTGATGCTCCGCTCGCTGCCGGTGACGGATCCATCGAGGCTATATCGCATAGGCGAAGGCGACGATTGCTGCGTGGAAGGCGGGCCGCAGGATCGATGGGGGATGTACTCGTTTCCGCTGTTCGAGCGGCTGAAGACGGAGTCGCCGGAATTCGAAGAAGTGGCCGGCTTCCAGGCGGGCCGCGGGGGGCTGAGCGTGCGGCGTCAAGGCGTGGATACGGCGGCACGGCCATTGCGCTCGGAGTACGTCACTGGGAACTACTTCTCCACGCTGGGCGTGGGAGCGTTTGGCGGACGCGTGTTCACGCCCGAGGACGACAAGCCCGGATCGCCGCCGGTCGGCGTGCTCAGCCATCATGCCTGGCAAACGATCTATGGCGGCGATGCATCGGTAGTCGGCGCAACGTTCGTGGTGGAAGGGCATCCGTTTACGGTGATTGGAGTAGCGCCGCCGGGATTCTTCGGCGAAACGCTGCGCGGCGATCCGCCGGATATCTGGATTCCGTTGCAGCAGGAGCCGTTGATCGATGGCGACGGCGCGCTGCTGCATCAGTCGATCTCCGCGTGGCTGCGCATGATCGGGCGTTTGCGGCCGGGAGCCACTGCGGCCGGAATGGCGCCGCGTCTAACGGGAGTACTGCGGCAATGGATCAAGAATGATTCCGGATATCCTGCGACCTGGATGCCCGACATTATTCGCCTGTTGCCGAAGCAAGTGATCAACGTGGTGCCGGCCGGTGCGGGCGTGGCGGAGATGAAAGAGGAGTATGGGCGCAGCTTGCGGATCCTGTTGGCGGTTTGCGGGCTGGTGCTGCTGATCGCCTGTGCCAACGTAGCCAACCTGCTGCTGGCTCGCTCGGTGTCGCGCCGCGGGCAGACGGCCGTGCGGCTGGCGGTGGGCGCGTCGCGCTGGCAGATCGTGTCGCAGGCGCTGACCGAGAGCGTGCTGCTGGCTATCGGCGGCGGCATTGCCGGACTGGTGGTAGCTACGGCGGCCGCGCGGCTGCTGCTGACGCTGGCCTTCCACAGCGCGCATTTTCTGCCGATCAGCACCGCGCCGTCGCTGCGCATTTTGGGTTTCGCGTTCGGGCTGGCGCTGCTGACCGGAGTCGTTTTCGGCGCGGCGCCCGCGTGGTTCGCCACTCGTACCGATCCAGCGGAGACGCTGCACGGCACGGGGCGCGGCGGCAGCGGACGCTCGTCGTTCGCGAGCAAAGCGTTGCTGGTGGTGCAATCGACGCTTTCGGTAGTGCTGGTGGCGGGCGCGACCATGCTGGCACGCAGCCTGGATAAGCTGGAGCATCAGGATTTCGGATTCCAGATCCAAGGGCGCGTCGCGGTGGAATTGCAGAATCCGCCTGCCACCTACACGCCGCCGCAACTCGCCTCGCTCTACCGGCAACTGGAGGACCGGCTGAATCGCATTCCCGGCGTGCGCGGCGCCGGGCTGGCGTTGTACAACCCGCTCACCAATAACTGGGGCGAGCTGATTTTTGTCAGCGGGCATCCGCCGGCCAAGCTGAGCGAGGCGAGCGGGTCATCGTGGAATCGCCTCAGCGCGAATTACATGCAGAACCTCGGCATACCGATTCTGCGCGGGCGCGGGTTTACCGCGGCCGATAATGAAACCACCGCGCCAGTGGCGATCGTCAACCAGGCTTTTGTGAAGCGCTTTTTCAAGAGCAGCGAAGACCCCATCGATCAGCACTTTGGGCTGGATCTGCCGGAGAACGCAAGCACGTATCGCATCGTCGGCGTAGTTCGGGACGCCAAGTTCGCGGGCTTTCAATTGAAAAAGCCGGCGCGTCCGATGTTCTACGTGCCGCTCGCGCAGACCGTGAATTACGCGAACGAACTGATGCGGAAGCTCGAGTTGCGATCGCATTATATCGGCGGAATGATGCTGCTGACCAACGTTCCGCCGGGCGTGCTGGAGCCGCAGCTCACCAAGGCGCTGGCGGAGATCGACCCGAACCTGACCATCACCGCAGTCAGGACGATGCAGCAGCAGGTAGCGTTCTCCTTCGATCAGGAGCGCGCGGTGGCAAGCCTGGCGGGATTGTTTGGGATCGTCGCGCTCGTGCTGGCGGCGGTCGGGCTGTATGGCGTGACGGCCTACGCCGTGGCGCAGCGCACGAATGAAATCGGCATCCGGATGGCACTGGGGGCGGATCGCACGACCATCGTGCGGCTGGTGCTGCGCGGAGCGGCCATGCGGGTTCTGCTTGGGCTGGCGCTGGGCGTGCCGCTGGCGATCGGCGCGGGGCGGCTCATCGGATCCGAGTTGTATGGCGTTGCCAGTTGGGATCCGCTGGCGCTGTTGGTGGCGATTGTGGCGCTGGCGTTCAGCGCGTTTGTGGCCGCGATCATTCCGGCCAGCCGGGCGGCGACGATCTCGCCGACGCAGGCGCTGCGGGTCGAGTAGCGACGGCTTACCGAGCCGCGACCGTGAGGGAGCGGTAGCCTACGGCTCCAGCGCGAACACCGAGCCGCCGTTCCCGGTGCCGTAGGGGCTGAACCCGGACGTCGTGCCGAACAAGATTCTGTGCGGCCCGATCACCACGCCGGCGTACGGCGCTTCGGCATCAGCGGCGTTGTACTTGAAGCTATAGAGCACGCTGTATTGCCAATTCCCGCCGGGCGGGGCCGGAGGCGCCAAGCGGAACACCGTGCCGGCAGCGTTATGCGTACTGCCAGACGTACTGGTGGTGCCGAACAGATTGCCGTTCGAATCGAGCGCCAGACCTCCGAGCGGCAGCTTGCCCGAGGGGAATTCGAAATTGAACAGGACCGCTTCGGTCCAGGCGCTTCCTGCAGCGGCGGGCGGCGTCAACGAAAAGACGGTGCCTTTGAGGTAAGTTCCGCCGGTCGATGTGGTGCCGTAAAGAACTCCGGCGCTATCCATCACCAAGCTCCCGTAGTAAGGCGCGCCGCCGTCGTTGCCCCCTGTGAAGCTGTACAGCACGTTTTCCGTCCAATGCCCGCTACCCACGGGCGGCGTTAAGGAAAATACGGTGCCGGAGCTGGTGGTGCCGGTGTAGGTGGTGCCGTAGAGTGTGCCGTCGGCGGCGAGCAACAGGCCGGCGATAGGCTCACTACCATCGTTCGGGCCGCCGAAATTGTGCAGCACGGTTTCCGTCCATGTGCCGCCTGGCGCGGACGGCGGGGTGAGCGAGAACGCTATACCATTGCCGTATCTGCCGCCGTAAGTGGTGGTGCCGTACAAGACGCCGCCGCTGCCGATCACGACGGGCGATTGGGGATTGCCGCCGTCGGTGTTGGTGGTGCCCATCACGCCCGAGAAGGCATGCAGCGTCGCGAGGGTCCACGTCCCGCCCGGAGAAGCCGGCGGTGTGAGGGAAAACACGGTGCCGCTTTTGGACGGTCCCGCCAGGAACGTCGTGCCGTAGAGGACGCCGTTGGCATCCATAACGAGGCTCGCGATCGGCGAAATTCCTTCGCTGGCGGCGAACGAATGCAGCACCGCCTCGGTCCAAGGCCCGGCGCCACCGGATGGCGGCGTCAACGAGAACACCTCTCCGAAGCTCTTGGCGCCGCCAAAACTGGTGGTTCCGTAGAGGACGCCATTGCCGATAGTCAATGGCGCGGTCGGCGTGCTGCCGTCGCTGCCCCCGCTGAACATATAGAGCGAGTCGAAGATCGGGGACGCGGCGCGTAGGGCGCTGCCGCTCGTGAGTGTTGCCAAAAGCGCTGCGGCCAACCGCAGCCCGTACGATAAGTTGCGCATTTACCCTCCAACAGTCAGGACTAACCTCCGCCAGTATACTCCCTTGCGCGGTGTCCCGTGGGTGCCGGCGGCCGCCAAGGAAACGCTTGTTGTACTGACCCTGACAGACATGTCGGCGCGCTCTCTTCGAATGGCAGGTTAGCTGCATAGCCCGGCGCCTGGAGGTGCAAGAATTGTGTCCCACTTACACTTGAACGTGCCACTGACTTCCCGCCTGGCGGGCTGTTTTGTATTGTTGACGACAGGCGTCCTGTCCGCGCAAACACCAGCGAATGAACATAATTGCCCATCGACCACGGCGATTCCGCCATATGTCGGTTCCGGTACTCAATATTTTAGCCGCAGCCAGAACCTCTGTATGCCGGAACTGGCGCCGGTCGGGGTTGTGAATAGCTTTGGGTTTATTATACAAGGTACCGAGCCTGGCAACTGGGTGGATCAGGAAGGCACAATTTACGTGGTTTCGATTCGCGGCGTACCCGGCGGGATAGACTTGTGGCGCTGGTACGAAACGGCCGACGGCCCTCCAAATAAAGCTTCCGGCATCAATGGCACTTTGCCCTTCAAGTACGAAGGCCAGCCGGACAACTGCGGGATTTATTCGTTTGCGAACGGTGGATGCGCGAATAACGTGGGCAGCCCCGGTAATCCGGGGGTGGCGCCCGGCGGAGGCGACGCCGATGCGGCTCCCAATGCGGCCAATCCGAGTAACTCCGATATTCCGAATCTTGCGGTGACTAGCTTGACGCTTGCGCCGGGGGTCACCGCGACAGACTCGACGAACCGGGGCGATAGCTTCGGCCTACCCAACATAGCTGCCGCCCTGATTCCGGCAGACGACCGGCAGTGGATGGACGCCATCGATACATCGACCGTCTATCTCTCCTATCATGACTTGGAGACTTACAACATCGACGTACAACGATCGACCGACGGCGGCGTGACTTACCTGAATGGCGTGGGCGTGGCGATCGATGCCGCGACGCTTCCGGCGGCCGGCGGATTGCCGCCTACCAACAGCGCGAATATCGCGGGCCAGATTCGCATTGACAAATCACAATGCTCCAGCCATGGCAACTTATATCAAATCTTCGTAGCGCCGGATAGCGCCGCGGAAAACCGGGCAGCGAACCCGCGGCGTACGGTGTATGTGGGTCTCTCGACGGATGCCAAGAAAGGTCTGCCGGCTTTTACGTTCACGGATTATAAGGTCTACACCAGCCCGGCTGGCTCCCCTGGTGCAACGATAGGCACCGATAACATCTTCCCGGCGCTCGCCGCGGATAATTTTGGCAACCTATACGCAGTGTGGTCCGACAATACGAATATCTTCATGGCCTCGTCCACGACTCAGGGCAAGACTTGGAATGCGCCAGTGCAAGTCAACTCCGGCACGACCGCAGGCAACGCGAACGTGTTTCCTTGGGTAGCCGCGGATGCCAACGGGCACGCCGTGGTCGCGTGGTTAGGCGCCAATACGGCCGGCAACTCGAACGACCCGGTGACCATGCAGCCAACCTGTGCCGATGGCACGAACGATTGTTGGGCACAGTGGAACGTGTATGTGGCGGAGACTGTCAACGGTCACTCCGCGACGCCGAAATTTATTCAGTATACCGCCAGCGATCATTACATTCACGCCGGAGAGGTTTCGACGGGAGGTCTCGGGGGAACGGCCAATCGCAGCTTGGCGGATTTCTTCCAGGTGGCGCTCGATCGGCAGCATAAGGCGACTGTCGCTTTCGCGGACGATCACATTGCCAGTCCGGAATGCGCGACCAAGTCGCCCGGTCACTGCGCCAACAACGATCCGGCGGCGTTCCGCGTGGCTACCCCTTACTTCACGTACGAGAGGAAGCCCAATTCGCATATTTTGACCACGGGGACTTGCGCTACGATCCAGTGAGTGATCGCCACCCGTGTTAATCGGCGCGGTGGCACAATGATTGCTGTTCAAAAGCCCGGAGGTCCACATGTCGTTTGGGCTTTACCTCACGGGTTTTATTGTCCTCATCGTAGGATTGTCGCTGGGTGCTTATCTGTTGCATGTGCCGCCCAAGTGGATTGGCGTGGGCGTAATCTGCCTGGTTGGCTTGGGTATTCTGACGGGGGTCACTTCGACCCGCCGCCCGGATCCTTCGTGACGATCAGAGTATCTTCTTCAGCCCTTTGGCAACGCCCTTGGTGATGCGGGCAGTGCCCTTGACGGCGCCGACACCTACATCTTTACCGGCCGCGACGGCGCCTTTTCCGACCGACGCCGCGCCATCGATCGGATGCAGCGTGGCCAAGTCCACAGCTCCCTTGGCGGTACCTTTCCCCAGATCGCCGGCGCCCTTGGCTGCCCCGACGCCGACCGCCCCCGCTCCGCTGGCCATCTCCTTGCCGGGCCCGCGGGTGTGCTTCTGCGGCGGGGCGCTCTGCTGGGTCGCTGGAGGCTGGCTCCACGCAGCCACCGCGATTCCTAAACCCAGGAAAACCCCTCTTGCCCTCATGTGTGCTCCTTAGACTCTCAGACGAACGAGGCACCTGGGAGATTTCACGGCATTCGCGGCCGCGCCGCGTTCACGACAACACGGCAAGCGTGGGCACCTCGGCGGGCGCCGGCCCGCGTGCTGCGGGGCGGCTGCGGAATACCGCCAGGCTCAGGAGTTGGCCGTCCATCGCGATCATGATCTTCTGCGCGACCAGCCGATCCGTGATCTCGGCGACTTCGCCCTCCGCGGCGCGCAGGCGGCGGGCGAGAGCGGGCAAGCTCACCGCCGAATCGCATTCGGCATAAAGGCGCGCCGCGAGGCCCGTAAGCACGTGCGTTTGTTCAACCGCGCAAGGCCGGGTGTCTTCGATCACCAGCACAGGCCCCGCGCCGTATGCGTCCAAGCGCGGCGGCCGCTCGGCAAGCATGGCCCATTGCTCGATCGCCTCGATTACAGGACGCGCGTAAAAGCCCGGCGTCCGCCCATCGCCGTAGTCGAATTCGAAAAAGTACGCAAGGTTGCGCAGATCGCTCTCCGGCAGCGGGTAGACGTAGGAGTATGCTTCCATCGGGCGGACGTTCCGGAGGCCGAACTCGGTTGCCTGGTTATAGAGCGGGCTGAAACGATCCATGCGCACGCGCATGCAGAAATCCGGCGGCGGCAGATGCACCAGCAATGGAATGAGCTCCGCCAGGCGCGCGTATTCGGCGGGCGGCTCGTCTGGAAAACCGTAGAGCAGGTTCCAGGCCGGAACAATTTCGAGCTCCTGGCACCAGCGGAGAAGCTGGATGTTCTGCATGCCGGTGCAGCCTTTGCGCATGAGCTGGAGAACCGGGCTGCTCAAGCTCTCGATGCCCGGTTGCACGGCGCGCACGCCGCCGCGCCGCATGGTTGCCAACTGCTCGTAGCGCAGGTTGGCTTTGACTTCGTAAAAGAGATTTAAACCAGCGCCGCGGCGATCGAGCTCGGGAAAAAGAGCGTCGATGTAGCGCACATCGAGGATGTTGTCGACCGAGTCCACGCGGCGCAGGCCGTAGGTTTCCGTGAGCGCGGAAAGCTCCGTCAAGACGCGCGCCGCCGACTTGCTGCGATAGGCCATGGCAGAGCCATTCAGCCCGCAAAACGTGCAGTGATGCTTCTCGCCCCACCAGCAGCCGCGCGCCGTTTCGATGAGCAGCACGGGTTCCAACTGGAGCTTGGAACGGTCGAGCTGCTCGAAGAAGTCGGCGTAATCGGGGACCGGCAGAGCGTCCATCGTTTCAATCGGCGCCGGCACGCTCAACTCATCCGCATACCCTTGGCGCAGGATACCGGGGGGGGGAACCGGATCGCCGCGGCGCAGGTAACCGTCCAGGAACTCCGGCAGGACTTCGTCGCCTTCGCCGGTGCATACGTAATCGATCCACGGGAACGAGCGGATCATCTGGCGGCCCATTGGGCCTTCGCAGTTGGCGCCGCCGAAGATGATCGCGGGAGGGTTGGGTTCCTGCTTGAGGCGCCAGGCAATCGCCAGGCAGCAGCAAGTTTGCTGAAAGGTCGAAGTGAAGCCGACGACGCGGGGAGCATGCCGCAAGATCGCGCGCGCCGCATGTTCCACAAATGCCGCGGCATACCGGCGGCGCGCTTCAACCAGCGCGATCAGCCGCTCCCGGCCGCCGCGCGTGGTCGCGACGAACTTGCGGACATACTCTTCTTCCGGCGGGAGCTGATCGCCAAATGCCTCCGCGGCGAAGAACCACTCGCCCACCAGCGAAATCGCGGGCGCGGCGGCGTCGAGCAGCAACTCGTCGCTCATGTCCACGATCCAGCAGTACAGGTCCAGCCCTATCCAGGCTGCCAGATCGAGGTTGACATACTCAGTGCAGGAGCTAAAGCCACGCTGCCGCACGCCGGCCAGGAGGGTACCGGTTCCGATCGCCGGACGCCGGACGTCGGCGAACGGCGGCACCACAAACACAATGTCCATCGCTCAAGCGAGCTCCGTGTCGCGGACCGCGAACCCGATCTTGCGCCGCAACTCCGGAAACCGGGCATCGTGACGCAGCGAATCGTAGACCGGCATTACGTCCAGATAGCATAGCAAGGCATCATGCGCCGCGGCGGCTTGCTCGAGCCAGTCGAAAGCCTGATCGTGATTCGCGAGGCCGATGTGCACCAGAGCCCGGGAAATTGGCGCCACGTAGCGCTCGCCCGACAGGGCTTCCAGCCGGGTGAGAATCTCTCGCGCGCGGTCCGGGCTGCCGGCCACGCCGTAGCCATAGCCGAGCAGGCCCAACACAAGCGGATTGTCGCCTGATTCGGCGCGCGCCACTTCTAGACGCCGCACACCCTGTTCGGCGCGGCTGGCTTCGAGGCAAATCAGACCCAGCGCCACGCGGCCCTCGAAGAAATTGGGGTCCAGTTCCAGGCTCTTGTGGGCCTGCTCGACCGCCAAGTCATATTCGCGGCGATAATAAAGGATCAAAGCCAGCCCGGTACTCATGTGCGTCCCCAGCGGGTCCAGATTGAGGGCCCGCTGCATTTCACTCCTGGCTTCGTCTAACTTCGCCATCTGTGTCAGGTACACCGCATGCGCATAGCGCACGCTGGCGTCGCTGGGGCTCAGCTCGACGGCGCGGCGGAAATGGCGCCCGGCCTCGATCCAGTCCCAATCACAGAAGATGCCCACATAGCCGAGCGACACCTCGGCGTGCGCCAGGTTGCGATCCAGATCGATCGCGCGCAGGGCATGTCTGCGGGCTTTGGGCCAGACCTCCTCCGGCGCCATCACACTCCAGAACCCGACCGCCGCATAGTAATCCGCCAAACCCGCCCACGCGGGCGCAAACTGTGGATCTTCCGCGATGGCCGCTTCGTAGTGCTGCATGGCCTGACGCAGTCCCTCTTCACTCTGCTTGTTCCAATGGTAGCGGCCCTTGAGATAGAGGTTATAAGCCTCCATGTTTTCCGGACGCTTCCTCGGCAAAAGCGAGGCCGCTTGACCTGTCAATTTCACGCGCAGGGCGGACACGATGCTGTAGGCAATCTCGTCCTGGATGGCAAAAATATCTTCGAGGCGCCGGTCGAAGCGTTCCGACCAGATCTGATATCCATCCACGACATTCACGAGTTGCGTGTTGACCCGTACGCGATCGCCGGCTTTGCGAACGCTGCCTTCGAGCACGGTGTTGACTCTCAGCAGGCTGCCGATCTGATGCACGTCCAAATTCTTGCCCTTGACCTGAAACGTGGAAGTGCGTGAGACCACATGCAGGCCCTCGACCTGCGCCAAAGCCGTGATCAATTCTTCGGCCAGACCTTCGCTGAAGTACTCGTTTTCGGGGTCGTGGCTGAGATTGGCAAAGGGCAGCACGGCGATCGACGGGACCGTGCGGGCCGTGGAGGGCGGGCGCATCGCCTCGGTGATGCTGGTCTGTTGGAGCACCTCGGTGACGGAAGACTGGGAAGGCAGTTCACTCGATGCCAGCACGCCGCGTAGCGCAGCCACCATATCGGCGGCGTTATATCGCCGGGCGATCGTTTTGGAGAGGGCGGTGGAGATGATGTGATCGAGTTCCGGCGGAACTCCGGGGCGCAATGTGGCGGCGGGCGCCGGATCGTCGTACCGGATGGAGTACAGCATGGCGAGACCGCTGCCGTGGAACGGCAGTTGGCCGGTGAGCATCTCATAGAGCACCACACCCAGCGCCCAAATATCCGCACGCGCGTCGCACTCGCGCCCGGCGGCTTGCTCGGGAGCCATGTAGGCTGGCGTTCCCAAGGCGAGGCCGGGTTGCGTGTTTCGCACCGATCCCGCCAGCATGGCTAAGCCGAAATCCAGCAGCTTGACCTCGCCTTCGCGAGTGAGCATGACGTTCGCCGGCTTGACATCGCGGTGTACGATGCCGTGTTCATGCGCCTTCGCGAGAGCCCGGCCGATGCGGATGGCGATCTCGACCGCTTCGCGGATACCCAACAGGCCGCGCTCGATGCGGCGATGCAGGTTCTCGCCTTCGTAGTAGGCCATGGCGATGAACAGCCCGCCATCCTCAGCGTCCTCGATACTATAAATGGTGCAAATGTTGGGATGATCAAGCGCCGAGGCGGCCCGGGCTTCCTGCATGAAGCGCAGCCGCATGGCATCGTTGTCGCAGAAGTTGGCGCTGAAGAATTTCAGGGCAACGGGACGGTCCAGGCGCAGGTCGCGGGCTTTGTACACTACGCCCATGCCTCCCTGCCCGAGTTTTTCTTCGACGCGATAGCGCGAAATGGTGCGTCCTGTCACTATCCTCTAGTGTCGCGCATTACGTGGTGCAAGGTTGCGCCGTCAGAGCCTCAAAAAGGGCCGCCACGTGATGCAACGTCTGGAACGCGACCACGCCTAGCAGGGCGGTCTGCTCGCTGGTGAGCGGCAGCTCGTCGAGCACTTCATACATCTCGCGCGAGTGATGCGGATCCAATTGCGCGTGCTTCAGGTAAGTGCGGAAGGCATCCGGCGGCAGTCCGGTATCCTCGATGAATTTGAGCAGGAATTCGGCGGAAGGCGGGTGCCCTTCAGTGACGCCTGCGTAAGCGAACCACGCCACCGGGTGGGCATGCAGCACCCAATAATACACGCTTCCGATCAAAGCCGCGGCGCCGGGTGAGGGGACGCGCCGCCAGACCGACTCGCGAGGCACGCCGAGCACCTCCAAGTCGTCCAACAGCCAGTCATCGTGGTGCAGTTCTTCGGGGATGTGGTGGGCCAGGTATGCTTCTACGGCTCGCGCCACGGGATCCGAAGGGGCGAGCTCCTCCGCCTTGCGCCGCGCAGCCTCCATGGCCGGGACCGTGGCGCGCACCAGGCAATGGATGTGAAAAAGCAGCTCCGGATAGCGCTCGGCAATGTCGGGTTGCGACCAGTACCGATCGAGCGCCGCAAGCATGCCTCCGCTGGCCAGCGCGATCTTGCGCCGCAGCAGTTCGCCGTGGCTCAGGGCGGCGGCATCGCCGGCGCTAGAGGAGGCAGTTGGGCTTACGGATGCAAACGTTCCGCGTGAGGAAATCACTGTCCACCTTGCGATACTTGTAGATTGAGATCATCGCGTCCACTTCCGCTTTTTGCAGAGCGTTGATCAGATTGATGTCCGGCTGGGTAAGGGTATTCGTTTTCGGAATCACTCCATATTGAACCAGCCTGTCATAGTTGGCCATAGTCTGCTCCTTGAGAGTCGAGATGGCGTTGCCGCCGCGCGAATTCGCGGGAACGGTTATAATACCGCAGTGCGCACACCGCCGGCGTGGAGGTTACAGCAAGCAGTTGGCCCTATTGCGCTGCAGGAAATCACCTCCCAGCTTCGTCTTCAAGGAGATGATGGTGTTCACTTCGTCGGTGCTGAGATCATTGATCGCAGCCATGTCCGCGCTGGTTAGGGTGTGATTTTGCGGAATGATTCCCGCGGCTATTAACGTGTCAACATTGTTCATCTTGTGCTCCCTGAGCGGTCCGCCACGAG